>Ga0209842_1000095_pt1 | contig 14358 bp, 15 predicted proteins | sample GWRWS3_10_20_FD_187220 | JGI IMG/M metagenome (GOLD analysis project Ga0209842, IMG submission 187220) | Riverbed sediment microbial communities from areas with vegetation nearby in Columbia River, Washington, USA - GW-RW S3_10_20 (SPAdes)... | ecosystem: Environmental > Aquatic > Freshwater >...
AATCCTTGAGCGAGTTCACCTCGACCTCGCCAACGGAGTCGCGAACCAGAAGCACCGGGTCGCGGAATACGGCACCGGTCGCGTGCGAATACTCCCTCGCCACGCCACGAATCGATAGAGCGTAACCGCGGTCAGGAGTCACGTTGATTTCAACGGCACTGTCGTCGAGCCCCAGCAGTCCGAGCGCATCACTGCCGACAATGGGGTCAAGTCCAAACGAACTGAGTAGCACAATTCCGTCGTGTTGGTCACCGAGCCCGAGTTCACGCGCAGAAGCGATCATTCCGTCGGAGACGTGGCCATAGGTCTTCCGCACCGAGATGGCGAACGGCCCCACAACAACCGAGCCGGGCAAGCAGACAACCACCTTGTCACCGACAACAAAATTGTCGGCGCCGCACACAATCCCGCGGATATCGGACCCACCATCACGGGCATTTTCTCCTGGAAGCGCGACACGAACCTGGCACCAGCGAACGATCTTGCCGTTTGAATGCGACTCGGACTTGAATCCGAGCACCTCGCCCACAACGACGGGACCGGACACCTCAAACGTGTGCAGATCTTCTTCTTCGAACCCCACTCGGACGAGAGCCGCGTGAACGTCGTCGGCCGTGGTTCCGGGCGTGAGATCAACAAATTCAGCCAACCAACTCAAGGGGATCCGCATTAGACGACCATCCCAAACTGTTGGCTGAAGCGCACGTCGCCCTCGACCATGTCGCGCATATCGCTGAGGTCATTCCTGAACTGGAGGGTGCGCTCAACTCCGATACCGAAGGCGAACCCGGAATATTCTTCGGGGTCAATATCAACCGAGCGCAGAACGTTGGGATTGACCATGCCGCACCCACCCCATTCGATCCACCGCGGGCCCCCTTTTGCTCCGGCGTGCCACACGTCGAGCTCTGCGCTGGGTTCGGTGAACGGAAAGTAATTTGGACGAAGACGAATCCGTGCCTGATGACCAAACATTTCATGCGCAAAGTGTTCTAGCGTGCCGCGAAGGTGAGCCATCGTGAGTCCTCGGTCAACGGCAATTCCTTCAATCTGGTGGAACACGGGGGTATGAGTCGCGTCGAGTTCGTCGGCGCGATAAACGCGGCCCGGAACAATCACATAGATCGGCGCCTTCCGCTCGAGCAACGTTCGGACCTGTACCGGCGACGTGTGGGTACGAAGAATCAAATGCGAACCAATGGGTTCAACAAACAGGGTGTCTTGCATCGCCCGCGCTGGGTGATCGGGACCAAAATTAAGAGCGTCGAAATTGAACCACTCGTTTTCGAGTTCTGGGCCTTCGGCGACCTCCCACCCCATGCCAACAAAAATATCGGCGACGCCCTCCTGAAGCAGCGAGAGCGGGTGGCGAGCGCCCGGCCGCCACCGGAGTGCCGCTGCCGTCACGTCCACGGCCTGCATCCGGAGAATTGTCGCTTCTTCAGCCGCAACAATATCGCGCTCACGCACCCGAACGGCGTCATTGACACGTCCCCGAGCTTGACCCATGAGTCGACCCGCCGCGGCCTTCTCTGCGGCGGGAACAGTACGCAGTTGCGCATTCAGCAGAGCAAGAGGAGAGGACTCCCCCGTGTGAGCGATTCGGGCGGCTTTGAGTTCGGCCGAATCCGCGGCCAATCGAACCGCAACAAGAGCCGCTTCAACCGCCGAGGCGACTGCGGATTCAGAAATTTCGATGAACTCAGACACGATTCACAAGTTTAGAGGCTTCCTCGCGACGACGAGATGATGGTCGAGTCGTCGGGATACATTATTCCGAACTCTCAACGTCAGGACGCTGTCAACCCCTTGAAAACAAGTCCCTCGCCCTAAGGAGTGGCTACAGAAGCGACGGAGGAGGCGGAATGGCTAGCAAACGCACTCTCATACAGACACACCGATGCCGCGGTGGCCAGGTTCAGCGATTCCGCATTTCCGTAGATCGGAACAGCAACGACCCGATCCGCCAGATCACGGGCGGAGTCTGCCAGACCGCGCGCTTCGTTGCCAAACAACCACGCAGTCGGCCTGGCGAGCAACCCCTCATCGCGCACCACAAGCAAGTCGTCGCCCCTCACGTCGGCGGCCAAGACGGTGAGACCGGCTTCGCGAGCACGCTCTCGGACCGCTACCAATTCCGCACCAACCGCCACAGGAAGGTGGAAGATGGATCCGGTGGATGCGCGCACAACCTTCGGGTTATAGAGATCAACGCTGCGCCCCGTCAGAATCACGGCGTCGGCACCCGCCGCATCAGCAGAGCGGATAATCGTGCCGACGTTGCCAGGATCGCGAACCTCCTCGAGAATCGCAATCAGTGTGGGCTTCCCCGCAAAAATATCTTTCACCGAAGTAGGAAACTGGTGGCACACTGCGACGAAACCCTGCGGAGTGACCGTATCGGCCATCGTCTCCAACACCGACTCCGACACAAACTCGACGTCAACCCCGGCATCAACGGCAGTCTGAGCGATGTCAGTATATTTTTCGAGGGCGGTCGGAGTCGCATAAAGCTCAACCACAAGTTCAGGACGAGAAGTCAACGCTTCCGCAACGGCCCGCGGACCCTCCAAAAGAAAGAGCCCGGTTTCAGCCTGGACTTTTCTTGTCGCCAACTTGGCCACCGCCCGCACCCGAGATGAGCGCGGATTCTCCAGCATGGCCCCCATCCTAATGCGGTGATGGTTCGACCATCATCCGCTACGCGGACACGTCAGATTTTGGCGCCGATGTGTCGGTCGGAAGGGCAGCTTTCGCCGTTGAGACGAGGGCTGTGAACGTGGTCGGCTCATTAACAGCGAGCTCGGCAAGGATACGCCGGTCAACTTCAACACCGGCCAGTCCCAAACCCTGAATCAAACGGTTATAGGTGAGTCCGTTCAGACGCGATGCCGCGTTGATGCGCTGAATCCAAAGGCGACGGAAATCGCCCTTACGCGCCCGACGGTCACGGTACGAATAGACGAGCGAGTGAGTAACCTGCTCTTTCGCCTTGCGATAGAGCCGTGAACGCTGCCCACGGTAACCCTCTGCGCGCTCGAGAATAACGCGACGCTTCTTGTGGGCGTTGACTGCCCTCTTGATTCTTGCCATTTCTTAGGTCTCCTTGCGGGTTCGGTCGGCGAGGACTACTACTTGCCGAGGAGCTTCTTGATAATCGCGGTGTTGGCTGGAGCCACAACCTGCTCACGATTGAGCCGACGCTTGCGCCTGCTCGATTTGGACTCCAGGTTGTGACGCATGCCGGATTGCTGCTTCATGAGCTTGCCGCTACCGGTGACTTTGAATCTCTTCTTTGTTCCCGAATGGGTTTTGTTCTTGGGCATTTGGTTCTCCTTTTAGGGGGAAAGGCGTATTCGTCACCACATTGAGGCAACAAAATCGAGACTTAGTCGGTCAATGACGGCTCGTCAGTTTCAGATTTCGCATCAACACGACCCTTCGATGCCGCACGCTGCGCAGTCGCCTCAGCCTTCGCCTCAGCCTTGTTCTTGAGCGAACCGATAACCATGACCATGTTGCGACCATCAATTGTTGGACTCGACTCAACCGAACCGAACTCCGAGACGTCTTCGGCGAATCGCTGCAAGAGCCGAACCCCCTGATCAGGCCGTGACTGCTCACGGCCACGAAAGAGAATCATTGCCTTGACCTTGTCGCCAGCTTTGAGAAAACCCTCGGCGCGTTTGCGCTTGGTGTCGTAATCGTGCTTGTCAATCTTGAGGCGAAAACGCACCTCCTTAAGTATCGTGTTCGCTTGGTTACGCCGTGCTTCCTTCGCCTTCTGCGCGGCCTCGTACTTGAACTTGCCGTAATCCATGATCTTGGCAACGGGTGGCTTCGAATTAGGAGCAACCTCCACCAAGTCCAACTCGGCCTCTTGGGCAAGCCGCAAGGCGACCTCGATCTTGACAACGCCAACCTGTTCTCCGGCGGGACCGACAAGGCGAACCTCAGGAATGCGAATACGTTCATTAGTACGGGGATCGCTGATGCGTTTCTCCTCATTCGTGCGGTAATAAAGCGTGAACGCGTAGCGGGTGCTGCGCGTCAAAAGAGGTTCAAACACACCCATGATCGAACCAGCACGCGCACCATAAAAATGCCGCGCTGCGCCGCGCCCTATTCTACCGTGTCAGATAACCAACACGGCGGAGCGCAATCGACCCGGTAACCTAGTGAAGCGGTTACATGCAGGTGGGAAATTCTCCACTTTTGCACCGAGATCATCCTCGGAACCCGAACAAGGCTAGCAGAGGAATCACGTGATCGACAGCAAGCAAGACGAAGCGGTTCGTGACATCGCCGATGTATCCGCCATCGAGATCATTACCACTGTTGCCGTTCACCTCATGAGCGCGGCAGCAGTCAAATGTGGCCTCGCCGACGCCCCGGATGTGCACCTCGACCTCGCCGAGGCCCGCAAACTGATCAACGCGCTTGCCGCCCTCGTGACAGCAAGCGCAAGTGACCTGGGAGACCAGCACGCGCGGAGTCTGCGCGACGGCGTGCGATCACTCCAACTCGCCTTTCGCGAAGCGTCCACCGTACCCGACCCGATTGGTCAGGCTCCCGGGGAACAATTCACCGGTCCCGTCACGTAGTCTGCACGTCAAGCTACGCCTCAGCAACCAACTCCATGTGAAGCGAGTCAACTTTCTCAGAAATCACCGCGCTGCGTGCCCATGTGAACTGAAGACGAGCGGCAAGCTCATCAAGTTCTGACCGCGTGAAACCGGTGGCCAAGCCCACCCGAACAACCAACTCGGGACCACGAAGGCGAGCCGCAGGATCACCGTCGGCCAGGTGGACCGAGAGCACCCCCCGCTCTCGACGCACGGAAGACTCGAATTCGTGAACGACGTGTGGATCGTCCGACGGTGGAACCCACGCCTCTGATCGGGCAATCGCCCACACGACCGGTCTCCTCAGCACAAACTCGATGTCGGACGTCGGGTCAATCACAATGAGCTCAATCCCCTCTTGCACCGCCGCAAGCGCAACCTGCCGAGCACGCACTGGGACGGGGCGCGCCGACACATTCCACGTTCGCATCGCGTCAACCGATGTAAAGACAGGAAGCACGTCGCGGCCATCGGGTCCGGCGACCGCAACAATAGACAGTTCATGCGACTTGTCGGTCCCAAGTTCACGCTCATCCGAGCCAGATTGGCCAAGCCGGGCGACCAGCGGCACCAGCAGTCGAGAATCGTGGAGCGCATCAACCACCATTGCTGCTTCAGCAGTGCGAGACGCAAAACGAACCATCGCGTCATGGAGTTGTGCCGGAGCACGACCATCGTCGTCAGCGTTCACATTGTTGTCGAACTGCCGACCGGCCCACGGTTGACCCGCTGAATCGCACGCCTCGACTCGGACCACCTCAGCCAGCAGCCACAGCCAACGCTGCTGTCAATGTGAACGCACCCGCGTAAAGCGCTTTTCCGACAACTGCACCCTCGAGTCCACAGGAAACCAGGGCGCGCAGAGCCGCGATGTCGTCGAGGGATGACACACCACCCGAAGCGACAACGGGTCTCTCCGTTCGCCGAAGCACATCCCGAAGCAAAGTGAGGTTGGGGCCCGCCAAAGTGCCGTCCTTCGTGACATCAGTCACCACGTAGCGAGCACAGCCGACGTCTTCGAGGCGCTCAAGAACATCCCACAACTGACCGCCATCGCGCGTCCAGCCCCGCGCGGCAAGAGTCGTGCCCCGCACGTCGAGGCCAACCGCGATTGCGTCGCCATGGCGAGAAATGGCCTGAGCCGCCCACTCGGGATTCTCCAGCGCTGCCGTGCCAAGGTTCACTCGCTCGACACCGAGATCAAGGGCCGCAGCGAGCGACTCATCATCACGAATACCACCGGACAGTTCCACCTTGACACTCGTCACCTGCTCAACAATCGAGGCAATAGTCTCTCGATTTTCGCCACGGCCAAACGCCGCGTCAAGGTCAACAAGGTGAAGCCACGTTGCGCCCTGGTCAACCCAATCGGATGCAGCGTCAACCGGATCACCATAAGCGGTCTCTGTGCCCACCGCACCCTGGGTGAGCCGAACCGCCTGCCCGCCCGCAACGTCAACAGCGGGAAGAAGCGTGAGAGCCGATTGCTGAAAAGGTTCGCTCATGGTTTCCTTGCAATTCAGAGCCAATTGCGCCAGAGGTTTCGGGGCGCATCGCCCGTGGCGGCGTGAGGGCCGCCCTGCGAGCGTTCGTCAACCAGGCTATCCGGAAAAACTGGCTGGTTTGCATCGCTGGGATTCGACACGATCATGCACGAAACTGCATCGTTTGCGGCAACATGAGCGCGAGGAGGAGCCCGGAACGATTCAAGAACCGAGAGGCCAACGCGAATCGCATGCTGTCAACGCGATGGAATCCCCAAATAGCTGAACACATGATGAACAGCTTCCGGTGAACTAAACCCTCGTGTCTCTAGCTGATCGGGCGTGCTTGAAAAAAACGCACAACGCCTCCCCCAATACGAACGTCAAGAAAACTCGACCGGTGGCCGTCCACCCAGGTTCAACCGGACGATACCGTGTTGAGCCAGTTCGCCAACAAACGGATTCCTGCCGGGCCGGACTTCTCCGGGTGAAACTGGGTCGCAGACAGCGCACCGTCCTCGACCGCCGCAAGAAACCGGCTTCCGTATGTTGACCAAGACAACATCGGCTGGGAAGAGCGCTCAGCCGCGACGCGGTTCCAGCTCTGTGCGGCGAAGGAATGAACAAAATAAAAACGCTCGTCAGCAATCCCCTCAAAGAGAATCGAAGCACGCGGCACCTCAACAGTGTTCCACCCCGTGTGTGGCAGAACGGGCGCGCGCAGCTTCGTCACCGTCCCCGGCCACAGGCCGATGCCCTCGGCATCTATTCCACGCTCACACCCGCGCTCAAAAAAGACTTGCATTCCGACACAAATACCGAGCACCGGCCTGTCTTCCGCGAGACGTTCTTTGATCATTTCTCTGCCGTTGACAGCATCCAAAGCTGCCATTGCAGCACGGAAAGCGCCCACGCCAGGAATCACGAGTCCATCGGCCAACAAGACCGCGGAACGATCTGCCGTCAGTTCAACATCGGCACCCGCCAGCTCAAGAGCCTTGGCCACCGAATGAACGTTGCCGCTACCCGCGTCGAGCACGACGATGGTCGGACGGGTCACAAAGCTCCTTTTGTCGACGGAATACCGCTAACCCGGGAGTCAAACTCCTTAGCAAACCGAAACGCTCTGGCAAACGCCTTGAACTCAGCTTCAGCAATATGGTGCGCATCGCGGCCCGCGAGAACCGCAATATGGACCGTCAGCGCCGCGTTATGAGCAATCGCCTCAAAAACGTGACGCACCATCGAACCCGGGAAATGGCCACCGATCAAATGATACTCGAACCCTGTCGGCTCGCCCGAATGCGCGAGGAAGGAACGGCCAGAAATGTCGACGACCGCGTGCACAAGCGCCTCGTCGAGCGGAACAGTCGCGTCGCCGAACCGAGAGATACCGCTCTTCGTTCCGAGCGCCTCGCGAATCGCGGAACCCAGAACGATTCCCACATCTTCCACCGTGTGGTGGACATCAATCGCAATGTCGCCCTTTGCGCCGACCGTAAGGTCAGTCAACGAGTGTTTGGCAAAGGCGGTCAACAAATGATCATAAAATGGCACGCCCGTGTCGATATGTGCCGCGCCACTCCCATCGAGATCAATGGTGAGATGAACAGTCGATTCGCTCGTTTCACGGTCAATAGAAGCCGTACGGGGCAACGGGCGAGACGGTGAAGACTTCATTCTGCGATTCTAACGACCGTCGGAGTTGGTGATATCCGCGAGCGCGTCGAGAAATGCGGTCGTTTCTTCCCGCGTACCCGCCGAGACGCGGAGGTGGCCCGGAATGTGCAGGTCACGAATGAGAATGCCACGCGCGAAAAGCGCGTCAAAAGTGGCCTGCGGGTCGTGTACTCCACCGAAAAGAACAAAATTGGCCCAACTCCGGTGTGGCGCAAAGCCCTGGTTTTTCAGCTCGACCAGCAAACGGTCGCGTTGCTCCTTGATGTCGTCAACCATCGCAAGCATCGTGGGCGCGTGTGCGAGCGCCGCCGTGGCCGCCGCCTGGGTGAGGGAAGACAAATGGTAAGGCAACCGAACCAGCCGAACCGCATCGCACACGGCCGACGAGGACGCCAGATATCCCACCCGTGCCCCAGCAAACGCGAATGCCTTGCTCATGGTTCGCGACACCACGAGTCGATCAAATGTCGTGAGGAGAGATAACGCAGTCGGCGCTCCAGCCGGAACAAACTCCGCGTAGGCTTCGTCAACAAGCACAATGCCGTCGGTCACCCTACACGCGGCGGTGATCGTCTCGAGGCTCACCGGGGTTCCGGTCGGATTGTTGGGGGAACAAAAAAACACGACGTCGGGTTTCGTCTGCTCAATCCAACGAACCGCCGTAGCCGGAGAAATTTCAAACTCGTCGTCGCGTTCACCGTTGACCCACATAGTCCCCGTGCCGCCAGCGATGATCGAGTGCATCGAGTAGGTCGGGGGGAAACCCAAGACCGTACGACCGGGACCGCCGAAAGTTTGCAACAACTGTTGCAAAACCTCATTTGAGCCGTTTGCCGCCCAAATATTGTCACGAGTGAGACCATTCCCCAGATAGTCGGCGAGGCTATTGCGAAGGTCGCTGAATTCACGGTCGGGATACCGGTTAATGGTCCGAAGCGCTCGTTCGACGGCCGCCGCTATATCCGCAACAACGAACTCTGGAAGCGGATGCGTATTCTCATTCACATTGAGCGCCACACGAACACGGTGTTGAGGAGCGCCGTACGGCACAAGGCCACGGAGATCATCTCTAATTGGGAGGTCGTCTAGCGAAGTCACGATCGCAATGGTAGCTGCCGTCTACCCATCAATCAGTCGGAGTTGCCCTTCACAGGAAGCGCAAGTCGCGCTCCGACGTCGACGCTCGTCGATGTCAGCCGATTGAGCGTAACGATTTCTGTGATGTAGTCACGAGGATCGGCATCCGGTGCAAATTGCTCCGCAAGGAGCCACAGTGACTGTCCCGGTTTAACAATCACGTAGTCGAAACTCGACCCCGATGCGGCGGTCGTCGCAAATGCGCCGCCGCCATTAAGAGCAAAAACGAATGCCCCACCAAGGAGCGGAAACATCGCAAGAATCGTCACAAGCAGGCGACCGCGGCGATTAAGGCGCAACCGAGTCTTCGGAGCGCAGTGCACACGAGAAGCCACCTCATTAGTCAGAAAACCATGTGGCGACACCACTGAAAAACTCATCACGACACCTCCCGAAACTCTGTGATTGCCCGCCAGGAAAGTTGATTGACGGGAACATATATTCCGAATATACATTCGAATATCTGGCGGGGCAAGACTAAGGTTCGAAGATTTCTGTTCATCAAAAGAAGAAACACTCGAACACGTGTTTGCTTCGGGTCTGGGTCGCCGATACAGTTTCAGCTATCTCGTTGGTTTTTGATAAACAGCCGCAGGCGATAATGGCTTCTCATTGCGGACGACGAGAAGAAGCAGACGACGATGCGGAGACAACGGTGAATGACGGGGGAACGCAGCGAGAAAATTCGTCCGCGCGGCAACGCAAGAACCTGAGCGAGAAACAGCGTGCCGTGCTTGAGGCAATTCAAAAGTCGGTTCAGCAAAGGGGTTACCCCCCGAGCATGCGCGAGATCGGTGACACGGTAGGTTTGTCGTCACTTTCGAGCGTGACGCATCAACTCAACCAACTTGAGCTCAGCGGCTACCTGCGGCGCGATCCGAATCGTCCACGCGCCCTCGAAGTGCTCATCGAGCTTCCGCAGACACCGGAACCCCACCCCGAGGGCGCGCCAACACCCGTGGGCGACGCTGCAATGGTACCGCTCGTTGGCCAGATTGCTGCCGGAATCCCAATTACTGCTGACCAACACATTGACGAAATCTTTCCGCTTCCCCGCCAAATAGTCGGCAAGGGCGAACTTTTCATGCTCCGCGTCGTCGGAGAGTCAATGATTGATGCGGCAATTTGCGACGGGGATTGGGTTGTCGTCCGAGTTCAGAAAACAGCAGAATCCGGCGAAATCGTCGCAGCGCTGCTCGACAACGAGGCGACGATTAAGGTTTTCCGACAGCGCGACGGCCACACTTGGCTCCTCCCTCAGAATACAAATTTCGAACCCATTCTGGGTGACTACGCCGAAATTCTCGGAAAAGTTGTCGCCGTGTTTCGCTCGATCTAGATCTCGTTCAGACAGCCAAACCGGCGCACCGTTACATGGTCAATTCGACTTGCTGTTCGCGCCCAAATTCGCCCGCACCGCCCGCGTGGCTTTCAGTAGATTAGTCAATGACTCGATCACCTCAGAATATCCACGGGTCTTAAGACCACAATCGGGGTTGGCCCACAACTGGCGAGGCGGAATCGAACCGAGGGCCGTCTCAAGAAGCGTCCTCATTTCCTCGACGCTCGGCACACGCGGCGAATGAATATCGTAGACACCCGGCCCAACGCCGCGAGCGAATCCATTCACGGCGATGTCGTGAACGACCTCCATTTTCGACCGGGCCGCTTCAATACTCGTCACGTCGGCGTTCAGCCTGTCAATCGCGTCAATAACAACCGCAAACTCTGAGTAGCAGAGGTGCGTATGAATTTGTGTCTCGTCACGCACCCCAGACGTTGCCAGACGAAACGACCCCACCGACCAGTCAAGGTAGTTCGCGTGATCCTTCGTTTTCAACGGAAGCAACTCTCGCAAAGCGGGTTCATCAACCTGAATGATCGAAAGGCCGGCAGCTTCAAGATCAACGATCTCGTCGCGCAGAGCGAGAGCGATTTGGCGCGCCGTTTCGCCCAGTGGCTGATCGTCGCGCACAAACGACCACGCAAGAATGGTCACCGGACCCGTGAGCATTCCCTTCACCAGCTTTTTCGTGAGGCTCTGCGCATACCTAGCCCAGTCAACAGTGATTGGCCGGGGCCGGGACACGTCACCCCACAGAATCGACGGACGCGTACAGCGGCTGCCATATGACTGCACCCAACCGTTCTTGGTAACCGCGAAACCGTCGAGATTTTCCGCGAAGTACTGCACCATGTCGTTTCGCTCCGGCTCGCCGTGCACAATGACATCAAGTCCGATTTCTTCCTGAAGCTCAACCACTCGCTTGATCTCCGTCTGCATCGCGCCGCGGTAGGCCGCCTCTGAAAGCTGTCCTCTGGCATACCGTGCTCGCTGCTGACGAATTCCAGGAGTCTGCGGAAACGACCCAATCGTCGTCGTTGGCACAAGCGGTAACGAGAGCGCCGACGTTTGAGCCGCAAGGCGGACAGCATAGGCATTCCGATCAAAGTCGGACGGTTTCAATGCCGCAATTCGACGTCGAACCGTCTCGTTTCGCACGCCCACCGCCGCGCACCGTTCCGTGAGTGCCGTTTCCGCCGCATCGATATCTGTCGCGATTGTTGTCCGGCCATTGACTAGGCCCCGCGCAAGAGTGACGATCTGACCAACCTTCTGATCGGCGAAAGCAAGCCACGAGACAAGGTCAGCAGACAACGAGGGTTCGTCGTCAACGTCGTGTGGCACATGAATGAGCGACGTTGACGTTGAAACCGAAACCCGGTCGTGGCGGCTGCGGAGTTTTTCGAGCTTGTCGAACGCCGCGCGAAGGTCAGAGCGCCAAACATTTCGGCCATCAATGACGCCTCCGACAAGCACAGAATGCCCGAGTTCAGGAAGCGAAGACGGCACTTCACCACGGACAAGGTCAAGACCAATCGCGTCAACGCCATTTCGCGCCAAGACAGACAGGCCCTCATCGAGGCTGCCATACGGTGCCGCAACAAAAATCTGCGGACGCTGGCTTTGGGCGCCAAGAAATTCAAAGGCACGATCAGCGGCCTCAAGGAGACTCTGCCGACCATCCTCCAGAGTTTCGGACACGAGCGCCGGTTCGTCGAGCTGAACCCAGTGCACACCAACATCGGCGAGACGCGCGAGAAGCTCCGCATATATCGGAAGCACGTCGTCGAGCCGATCAAGCGGTCGAAAACCGTCGGGGGCACGCCCGCTAGGTTTGCTGAGTGCCAGCAACGTCACCGGCCCAACGATTACGGGGCGGGTGCGAAACCCCTCCGCCTTCGCCTCGAGGAACTCGTCAACGAGACGGGAACTCGCGAGTCGAAACTGAGTATCCACGTCAATCTCAGGAACCGAATAGTGATAGTTCGAATCGAACCATTTCGTCATCTCAACGGGCAGGTTTTTGCCCTCTCCTCGAGCGATCGTGAAATAGCCCGCAAGGTCAACTGAGCCGTTCTCATCAACGAGCGACGAGAAGCGCTTCGGCACGGCGCCGACCGTCACGGCGGCGTCGAGAACCTGATCATAAAAAGAAAACGTCTCGGGAATCGAGGAATTACCTGAAGCAAGCCCGAGCGACACGAGCCGCTTTCTCGTCGTCGCCCGCAGCGTGCGCGCAACGGATTCGAGTTCGGCCGACGAAATTGTGCCCGCCCAAAACAATTCCACCGCGTCTTTTAACTCGCGGCGGCGACCGATTCGCGGATACCCGAGTATCGTCCCTGCCGGGAACGGGTCACGAGGGGTAGTCACGTTGCTCACTGTGCTGATCCTTCCGTTGTGGATAGAGTCGTTTGGTTTTCGGGAATGAGACCGCATCGGGACAGGACCGCGAGAACAGTCTCGTGCTGATTAAACGCGTAGAGGTGCACGCCCGGGGCGCCACCAACGAGCACGGCACTCGCGAGGTCGGCCGCGTACTCCACACCAATGGCGAAACGGCCTTCATCGGTGGGTTCCGCTTCAAGACGCGCAAACAAATGGGGCGGACACTCTTCACCACTCAGCTCGACAACGCGCCGCAGTCGACTGGGACTCGTAATCGGCATGATGCCCGGAAGGATAGGAATTTCAACGCCGGCACGGTGCGCGTCATCAACGAACCGCAAATAATCGTCCGGGTCAAAAAAAAGTTGCGTGATCGCGACGGTCGCGCCCGCCGCTTGTTTGGCGAGCAGGGTCCGCACATCCTGCGACTTTGAGCGTGACCGCGGATGTCCATTCGGAAAAGCGGCAACAGCCACACAAATCTGATTGCGTTCGGTATCAATCCGGCGTGCATGCGGCGCCCCGATGACCGCACACTCACGATACTGCTCACGCTCCGACTGCACTCGATGAATCAATTGAACCAATTCGGCGGCGCTTCCCAGGTCGCCCAAGACAATGTTGTCCTCATGTGATCCGGCCGGCGGGTCACCGCGCAACGCGAGAAAACTAGTGATGCCCTCGTCAAGGAACTCCCGAATCAACACATTTGTCTCAGCGTGTGTCGATCCAACACACGTCAGGTGAGCAAGCGGACGCACCGTCGTTTCACTCTGGATATAACGCAATACGTCGAGCGACGAACTCCTCGACGACCCTCCAGCGCCATACGTGACGGAGATAAAGTCGGGTCCCACCAGGGCAAGCTGTTGGATCGTGTTCCACAGAGACTCGCGGGTCGCGTTGCCACGAGGTGGATACAGTTCGAAAGAAAATGGCGTCCTCGCCGAAGCATCAATGTCCGTCAAGGAGGGCATCGCGGTCTTTCACTAGCGGAACCTGGCAGGCCGTCCGATCATCCGCGAGCACACACGCCGCGAACTCGGCCAGTGACTTGAGGCTAGCAAGACCGTTTAGTTGACTCCGGATTGCGTGAACATTTGTGACGAAAATTCGGAGAGATGCGGGAGAAATTCTCGTCTGACGCGGGCATGAATGCGCGTTCCTGCCGCCTCGTAGGCGGTCGAAAGGACGCGATGATGCTCGTGCAGACTCGCTATCACATCTCCACGGTCATATGGCACGAGCAACTCAACCTCAACGGCCGTGTCAGGGATGCGAGCGTCGATTGCTCGAAGTACCTCAGCGAGCCCCTGGCCGGTGCGAGCAGAGACAAAAAGGGCGTGCGGCTCAAGACGATGCAGCTCTCCGCCATCAAAGTCCGAAACGAGATCGCACTTGTTGAATACAACGAGCTCGACAATGGTGCGGGCGCCAATGTCGGCAATGACATCACGAACGGTCGCGAGCTGGCCGGCCGGGTCGGGATGCGATCCGTCAACCACGTGCACAACGAGGTCGGAATCGGCGACCTCTTCCAGAGTGGACCGGAATGCCTCCACCAATTCGTGCGGCAAATTACGGACAAAACCAACCGTGTCGACGAACGTGTACGGTCGGCCGTCGGCGGTTTCCGACCTCCGCACCGTTGTATCAAGCGTCGCGAAAAGCGCATCTTCGACGAGTACGCCCGCGCGCG
>Ga0209842_1000096_pt1 | contig 14264 bp, 18 predicted proteins | sample GWRWS3_10_20_FD_187220 | JGI IMG/M metagenome (GOLD analysis project Ga0209842, IMG submission 187220) | Riverbed sediment microbial communities from areas with vegetation nearby in Columbia River, Washington, USA - GW-RW S3_10_20 (SPAdes)... | ecosystem: Environmental > Aquatic > Freshwater >...
CATCCCTACGCGGGGGAGTACTCGCCGCGGGTCACCCTCGGGGAAGCGCTCGGACAGACGAAGCGGCTCGTCGCCGCGGCGGGTGCCGATCTCGGCGTCGTGCTCGACGAGAGCGGCGAGCGGCTCTATCTCGTCGACGAGCACGCCCACGAGGTGCCGGTCGAGCAGGAGCTGCTCCTCTTCCTCAGCCTCCTGGCGATGGACGGAAAGGCGGGAGCGCTCGCTCTCCCGACGACGGTCACGAGCCTCGCGGAGCCGCTCGTGAAAGGCAGTTCGCTCGAGGTCCGGCGGACACCCGCTTCCCTCTCTGCGCTCACCCGTGCCGCTGCCGGCGACAACGTCGTCTTTGCCGGTTCCATCGGAGGCGGTTTCGTGTTCCCCGACTTCCTGCCCGCCTACGACGGGGTCGCCAGCCTCTGCAAGCTGCTCGAGCTGCTCGCTCCCCTCGACAAGCCTCTGTCGGAGCTGGTGGCGAGCCTGCCGGTGTCCACCGTCGTCCATCGCGAGGTGCGTTGCCCCTGGGCTCGCAAGGGGGCGGTGATGCGAGTCCTGACGGAGCGGATGAAAGGCAAGAAGGTGGACACGCTCGACGGAATCAAGGTGTTCGAGAGGCGCGGCTGGGCGCAGGTGCTTCCCGATCCCGACGAGCCTCTCGTGCACGTCTACGCGGAGGGGAAGACACCGGCGGATGGGGAGAGCCTGGAGGCCGAGTTTCTCGCCCTCGTCGAGGAGGTCGTGGGGGCCGACGGCGACGGAGCAACGCCCGAGGAGCTCTAACCCTCAAGCCCAGGTTGAAGGATCGGCCGCCGCTTGACATACTTGTAGAACCGTGGAAGTGCTTCCCGATCTCGACTCACTCTCCGACCAGGAGCTTCGCGACCTCATCCATCGTCTGATGGAGGACGAGCGGAAGGTTTCCTACGAGCGGCGGATCCTGCACGGCAAGATCGACATCCTCCGGGCCGAGCTCCAGTCGCGCCTGAAGCAGGAGGTCGGCGAGGGCAAGAGCCCGTTGCACGACGTGGACGTCGACAAGCTCGCCGAGATCCTCGCCTCGAAGGCGCTCCCGCCGGCCGACTGAGCCGCCGGAGATGAGTTACGTCCACTGTCCCGAGTGCGGTTTCCAATGAGGGGGGACACCCCCCTCATCCACCCCCCGACGGCATGAGTTACGTCCACTGTCCCGAGTGCGGTTTCCAGAATCCGGAAGCGGCCAACTACTGCTCCAAATGCGGCGCGCTGCTGATCCACGATGAGCCGGGCGCGCACACGACGATGACCTTCACGCCCGAGGAGGTCTCCGAGGACGACTCGCTCTCGCTGGCCGACCTTCGCATCGAGGGTCCCGCGCTCGTGGTACGCGCCGGTGGCGGCAGGGCGGGGGAGACGTTCGGGCTCGAAGGTGACCGCGTGGGCGTCGGGCGAGGGCCTGAGAACGAGGTCTTCTTGGACGACGTCACCGTCTCACGTCGCCACGCGGTGCTCGTGAAGCGCGATGACGGCTATTACGTCGACGACGAGGAGAGCCTGAACGGCACCTACGTCAACCGCCGGCGGGTCGAGAGCGCCAAGCTCGAGGACGGGGACGAAGTGCAAATCGGCAAATACAGGCTGACCTTCCTCACGGGGTAGGGAGATGGCGACGGTCACCTCGGATGTCGAGCGCGAGGAAAGGGAGAGCGACTCGCGGCCGCTGACGATCGGGGCGGTCTGCCGGCGGCTCCAGGCCGAATTCCCCGACATCTCCATCTCCAAGATCCGCTACCTCGAGGATCAAGGCCTGATGACCCCCCGGCGGACGCAGGGCGGGTACCGCCTGTTCACCGATGACGACGTCGACCGGCTGGAGATGATCCTGCGCCTGCAGCGCGACGAGTTCCTTCCGTTGCGCGTCATCCGGCAGGAGCTGGCCTCGCCACTTCGCTCTTCCGACCGCAAGCGTCCCGCCAGAGGCGGGCTCCGTGCGGACGACGAGGAGATCGACTTCGAGACACTCTGCGCGCGTTCGAGCGCGAGCCGCGAGTTCGCCCTGGAGCTCGAGGATTTCGGGCTCCTCCAGCCTCGCGTCGAGGACGGGACACGTTTCTATCCCGAACGGGACATCGACGTCGTCGCCGCTTGCCTCCGCCTCGCCCGTTTCGGCATCGAGGCGCGCAATCTCAGGAGTTTTCGAGCAGGCGCGGATCGCGAGGCCGGGCTGCTCGAGCAGATCGTCGCTCCCGCTCTGCGCTCGCGGAACCCAGAGCGAAGGCAGGGTGGACTCGAGGATCTCGAGGCGCTCGCGTCGCTCTCGCAGGAGCTCTCGCAGCTCCTCTTCTGGCGCGCGCTGCGCTCGCTCGTCCCCCGCTAGGCTCCAAGTGGCTCGCCCGACGGCATCATGTGGGCGCCTAAGCGGCTGCAAAGCGTCGCCGGGCAGCGTCCTCGGGCGCGCACATGCATAGCATGCACGCTTTCTGCGTCCTACCCCGGCTCGCTTTTCGCGCGCCATGCACCCGCTAATGCCATCGAACGAACCACTCGACCTGGCCTCCAAGATCCGGGACATCCCGGACTTCCCGAAGCGCGGCATCGTCTTCAAGGACATCATGCCGCTGCTCGCCGATCCCGACGGGCTGCACGAGACGGTGGAGAGGCTCGCGGAGTTCGCCGAGCCGCGCAAGCCGGATCTGATTCTCGGGGCCGAGGCCAGGGGGTTCATCCTCGGGGCGGCGCTCGCCTACCGCCTCCACTGTGGCTTCATCGCGGCCCGCAAGCCCGGCAAGCTCCCCTGGAGGACCGTGAGCGTCAAGTACGCGCTCGAATACGGCTTCGACGCGCTGGAGCTCCACGCCGACGCGATCACGCCAGGGAAGCGAGTGCTCATCCACGACGACCTGCTCGCGACGGGCGGAACGGCGAGAGCGAAGGTGGATCTCGTCGAGCAGCTCGGTGGCGAGGTCGTCGGTCTAGCCTTCGTGATCGAGCTCGAGTTCCTGAACGGACGCGAGCGCCTCGAGGGCTACGACGTCTTCTCGCTGCTCAAGTACTAGGAGGGCTTGGCGGAACGTCGCTCGTCGTCGGGACGCGCTGGTCGTTCCGAGGCAAGGACGCAGGGAGCCCTCGTATCGAATCTAGATACGGGGGCGACCGAGGACGCCGCCTCGGGGCGGGAAGCGCGCCTCCGACGGCACAGACTATGTTTCGCCAAACTCTCCTGGCTCTGGGACGCGGGATCTCGTTTGCCGTCCGCCCTGCCGATAGATAATCGACACATGTACGACGGGCTGACCGCGCGGTACACGTTCCCGTGCCCCCGGCGGGGCGAGGTGCAGCTGCCGCTGTCCGAGTTCCGCGTCCTCGAGCGCCTTCCAGGAGCGACCCATCCCGCCGTGTACAAGGTCACCTTCGCGTGCTCGTGCGGAGATGACCACGAAGGACTCGTGACTCACGACGAGCTCGACTGGGCTCCGCTCGCCGGTCCCGAGACGCCGTTCCTGAACCTGATGACCGCCCAGTTCGAGGCCGCGGCCGAGGAGCTGTTAGACCTGGCCGCGACCCGCATCCGGGCGGGGGACTGGCCCTGGAGCTTCTTCTGCTATCCCGAGGAGCGCCCGAGACCGGTGTTCCCATCCGCCTTCAGGCTTCTCTCCGCGGGGGACGACCAGCTCGGTCTCGCCGTAGAGTGCCCCGCCTGCTCGCGTACGTCCGTCAACCTCGTCACGCGGCCGCACGTGGATCTCCCGTTCTACAACGACCGCGAGGTGGGCGTCGTCGAGCACCTGTTCGTCGCCGACTGCGAGCACACGTTCGAGACCTTCCGCGCGGAGCTCTATTCCGCCGGTTTCGACGCCTCGCGGCGCCGTCTGGCCGCCTAGCTCAAAAAAGACGTTTCCGCGTTAGAGGCTGTCCCAGAACGGGAAAATCCCAACTGGACGTGCACACAACCGAACGAGGTGACGAAAAGTGGGCATCTTCCGCAGACACGAACGCGACGACGTCGTCACTCACCCCGACGGCGACGACGTCGTGACGAGTGACGAGCCGGTCGCCCGCGACCGCGTGGTCACCGACCGGCGGGGCGATTGGGGCGGTCCGCCGTTCGTTCGCGCCATCTTCACGCTGCTCGGCGTCGCCGCGGCAGGGCTCCTGATCTGGCTGGCGAGCTTCTTCGATCTCACCAGCACGAGCGAGTTCTGGGCCGCGATGGGACTCATCGCCGCGGCCGGCCTCGCACTGGGGCTCTCGCAGCTCTTCGGCGGCTGGACGAAGTGGGGGATCCCGATCGTCAGCCCTGGGGTCTTCCTCCTCGCATTCATTCCGGCGGCCATCGTCGTCGGCTGGGTCTTGCTCGCCACGCAGCCGGAAGGCGGCTGGCAGCACGATCGCCTGGCCGGCTGGTCGAGCGACATCGGGGTCACGGGGCTGGTCAACGACCTCGGTACCTTCCCGGCGGCTCTGGCGATGGGTCTCGGGATCGTGTTCGCGTTCTCTTTCGATACGACCGGCCCGCGCCGGCGCGAGGTGATCGACCGAGAGCGCGAGATCGTCCCCGACGAGGACGTACACGACTACGACCGCGACGTCACGACCACGACGCCGGTCGGCGAGCACACGACCGTCCGCGACCGTGAGACGGTCCCGGCAGCCGACGGCTCCGGCGACCGGGTCGAGATCCGCGATCCGAACCGGCGCGAGACGACCTAGGTCTATCTCGAGCGAATCGTCCGAGAGGGGCGCCCGCAGGCGCCCCTCTCTTTCGTTCTTCACTCGCGCCAGGGATCCACTTCGGCGGCCTGGGAGTCGATGAGGAGGGCATGGCCGCCGCAGGCCACAGCCGCCCCGGGGACAACCGTGGAGCCCCGCGCCTTCTCGAACATTGCGCCGCCTACGAGCGCATGCTCGGAGCAGAAGGACGTAGCGCCCGCGCGCGACTCGACACCCTGCTCGGGGGCGAGTTTGCGAGCCTCCTCTGCCGCGCTCTGATCACCGCGCCGCGGCCCGCGTCAATGTGCAGCTTCTAGTGGCCTAGCGGCGGAGCGGGTCGGCCCCGAAAAGGCGCACGTAGAAGAAGATCAGCGTCCCAGCGACGAGCGCGAACAAGAACGCCGTCCCGCCGGAGACGCCGATGGCGAGCAGGCCGAGCCAGATGTACGCGCCGAGACAGAAGCCCCATACGAAAGACGTGAAACCAGGGCTGAAGGCTGGAAGGCGCGGAGGGAAGGCCACGCGACCAATCTATCCAGGACCAAAAAAATTCGCCGAGCGGGTGGCGCTTTCGTCCGCTTCCCCGGCCGGCTTTTCCCTTGCGGGTACAACCGCCCGGTGAAACTTCAACCTACTCGCGCTCCCTGCTCGGCGCAATCGGCACCTTAGGACGTGCGGGAAACCGTTGCAAGGGGCCGTTCAACTTAATCTACGCAATTTGCGAATAGTTCAGTTTTCCACAGTTTCCACACCGCCTGGCGCGACGTGTGGGATCTCCTGTGGAACGCGGCACGAAGTCTAGGGACCCGCGAGGGCGGCACGAGTGTAGACGCCCCCGGCGTTCCAGAGGAGGAAACCTTCGGCTCCGGCGTCGCGGGCGGCCTGGATCTGGTCGCGGACGTCGGCGAGAGTGTACGTGCGGCCCAACGAGAAGTCTTGGAGCCAGGGCACGAGGCGGGTCCCGCTGCCGCGGAGGGCGACGTCGAAGTCCCTCAGCGCGAGCGCGACGGTGCGGCCGGGCTGCGCATTGGGATTGTCGATGTTGTATTCGCCAGGCCCGAAGTGGGAGGGATAGACCATTGGATAGATCGCGTCGAGATAGCGCGCGATTCGGTCGGGGCGCTGGCCGATTCTCATGTTGCGCGTGGCGGAGAGCCCGAAGACGTCGGCCGACACACGCACTCCGAGAGGCTTCAAGCGGGTCGACGCGTACTTCAAGAAGTCCGCGATCGTCCTTGCCTTGGATTTGTGACCAGCCCCGGCAAAGATGGCGTTCGAGAGGTCTCCGTCCGTCGGAAAGCGCACGTAGTCGAACTGGATCTCGTCGAACCCCGCCTTGGCGGCTGCCTCGCCCAGGTCGGTCGCGTACTCCCAGACGCGCTCGTCGTACGGGTTGACCCAACCGAGCCCGCCGGCCGTCTGCCACACGCCGCCGTCCTTCGTCCGGATGGCGTAACGCGGCTTGCGCTCGGACAGGATCGGGTCTTCGAAGACGACGATGCGCCCGACGAGGTACACGCCACGCGCGTGCACCTGGCGAGCCACCTCGGAGGGGTTGTAGTAGCTGGTCGCCGCACCGGTCTCATGCGCCAGCGGCACGACCGGGCGCCGGAATCCGACCTGACCGTTCTCGTCCTTGATGTCGAGCTCGATCGTGTTCAGGCCCTCACGGGTGAGACCGAGGTACTCGTCGATCTTGCCGTCGAGCGAGGCCAGCGCCATGGTCACGTGGATGCCGCGCATCTCGGCGGGGAGAGCCCTGGGCTGCGGCTTCGGCTCGGCCCTTGTCTGCGTCGTCGCCGGGGGGCTCTTCGGAGCATGAGCTTCCTTCTTTTCCCCCGCAGTGAGGAAGCGAGCGCCGAGGGTGAGTACCGCCGCGGTCAGCGCGACCACGGAGAGGAGGGCGATGCGGCGGATCGCGCGCCGCCTCCTGGCCTGTCGACGCCTGGATCTGAATCGTTCGTTGGGGTCGATAGGCTCGAGGAGCATCAGAACCCCGGCACGCTAAAGGGTCACAAGGACGCCCGCAAGGCGCTCGCGCGAGCTGCGCAACACTTTCCGTTGCGTTACAATGAAAGCATGCCCGTCGAGCCTGCAGTGAAAGTGGAAGCGCTCAGCCGCGACTTTCGCTCCCAGCGGCGTCTCGCCGACGCGCTCGGTGTGAGTCCGGCGCAGGTCAGCCGGTGGAAGAGGGGACAGGGGATCGACCCCGACAACGCCGAGCGCCTCGACCTGCTCGAGCTCGTCATGTCGGCGCTGCTCCGCCTGTACGAGCCCTCGACGGCGGAGAAGTGGCTCTTCGGCCTGAACCCCTTCCTGCGCCAGCGGCGTCCGATCGACGTCATCCGGCAGGGGAGGGTGGAGGAGCTCCTCGCCGCCATCCGCCAGGAGCAGGCCGGCTCCTTCGCGTGATTCTCTTCCGCTGCTTCGCCTGGGACGAGTCAGTCTCGGAGCGAGCCCGCGGTGGAGCACTCTGGTTTCCCCGCATGCTCCAGGGTGAGGGGAGGCACGACGCTCCGACCCTCTATGGGTGCCTGTACGCGTCCCTCGAACCCGTGTCGGCGCTCGTCGAGCAGCTTGCCGGACTGACGGGGACGTCGATCGAGTCGCCGGACCTCTTTCGCCACGGCAAGCCGCTCGCGCTCGGCGCGCTCGAGCTCGGCGATGGCGCGGGGCTCATCGACCTCGACGATCCGGAAGTGCTCCTGCGCGAGGAGCTGCGGCCGTCGCTGGTGGCCACGAACGAGCGTTCGACGACGCAGAGGCAGGCCGTCGAGCTCTTCGAACGTCACGCGGGGGCAGTAGGGCTCCGGTGGTGGTCGACCTTCGAGTCTCTCTGGGCGAACGTCACGCTTTTCGACCGGGCCGAGGACGCGCTCGGGGTCGTGGACGTCCAACCGCTGGACGCGGGGGACGACGTGGTGCAGGAGGCAGCCGACTTCCTCGGCTTGCCCGTCAACTTGACATAACGCCCGTTATCGAGTGTTGGTTCGTGGGAGCCCCGGAAGCTGGGGGAATCAGGCATCGTCGGAACGGTCTCCAAGTGAAATCGACCTGGCGTAGAGTGATTCATCAACAGTGGCAGGCTGGCTACAGGACCTGACGCGGGTCTTTCAGGACATGGGAGGAGAGCTCGACAAGGCGGGCAACCTGCCGTTTCCTTTCCGCAACGGTCTCACCGAGAGCATTGGACAGGAGGCAGACTTCGATCTCATTCACCCTGTGGGTGAGGGGACTGACTTTCTCTTCATTCGAGGCGACAGCGCCCACATCGTTCGATTCGATCCATCGAAACGCAAAACCGAAGTGACGTTCTTAGGCAAGCTCAAGGGCGGAAGGTACACCGAGCGGATCCAGGTCGAAGAGAAATCACTCCAAATCGAGATGCAGTACGAGCACCGAGCGCTTGGGCCCGACAAGGTCCTTCATTGGAGCTTTACCAAGCCGACTACTCCAGTCGCCCATTGGAGCACCGAGACAGAGCGCACGGTGGCTCGAGGAAGGCGGCTCCGTGAGACCTTGCGTCGCTGGAGCGGCACGAACTGAGTTGGCGGATTCGCTCTCTTAGCTCCATAACGGCGTCTTCGGGAAACCCGCGAAAAGTTCTTCTCTAGAGCGGCGCATTGTCGCGGTCGCGGTCCTTCAGGTTGGCGAGGTCGTCTAGCCACCACCCCGCTCACGGTGAGAACCCCTGTGGATCAGGGGCGCTGAACGGCCGCGAGAGGCTCGTGCACCGCTTCCCTCGCGCGTCCGAGGGCGTCCTCGGCCCGGCGCAGGAACATGGCGGCGTCGTCCTCACTTCGCAGCTCGACGAGGCCGGCGTGGAGCCGGACGCCGTCGCTGTTGTCGACGCGGCCGCCGAGGGCGAACTGCAGGCGGCGATGGAGGCGCTCGGCGTCCGCGTGCCCCGCTTCCGGCATGATCACCGCGAAGCGACCGTCTCCGAGGTGAGAGGCGATGTCGGTGCTGCGGACGGCGCCCTGGATCCGCTCACCGGCGGAGAAGAGGTCGTCCAGGCCTCCCTCGGTCTCGAAGAGCAGGAGCCCCAGGCCGCGGCCGTAGCGCCGAGCGCGGGCGCATTCGCGGCGCAGCCGCTCCGTGAAATAGCGGCGATTGCGGAGGTTCGTGAGCGGATCGGTGTCGGCCAGCCTTCGCGCCTCCGAGTAGAGGCGTGCGTTCTCGAGTGCGGGCCCGAAGGTGGCCGCCAACTCCTCGAAGCGCCCGAGCTGGTCGTCCGTAAGGGCCCGATCCGCGCGGCGCCAGAAGACCGCGAGCGTTCCGATGCGTTCCCCGTGCGCGCCGGCCAGCGGCACGGCGACCCCGCCCGAGAGCCGAAACTCGTCGTTGGCCGCTTCCTCGGCCGTGTAGAGGTACCCGAGCTTGACCGCACGGGCCTTTCCTGCCTCGGGAGGGACGCCGAGCAGATCGCGGGCCGACTCTTCGGCCGTCAGCCCGTACGCGGCTGTGATCGCCTCGCCCTCCTCCTGCCGGAGGACGATCATCGCCGAGTCGGCGTCGACCAACTGGCTCACGACCTCGAGCGCCCGCTCGAGCGCAGCGTCGAGGTCGAGCGTCGTACCGAGCTCGCCGAGCGCTTCCAGGCGACCCCGTTCGTCCCTGGCGTCGCCGAGCGCGCGCGAGAGCTCCGTGAGCAGCTTCTCCGTGCGCTCGCCCGTCGCCTGGATCTGGGCGACTTCCCGTTCGGCTACGCGCCGCCAACGCGCGAACAGGACGATTCCGAGCGCCAGCAGGAACGCCGACAGCGCCAGGGCGCCGACACCAGTCCACGTCGCTTCTTGGTCAAGCAGAATCAACCCGTCCCCTCTCCCCATTGGCCGCAACAAGAGCGGGCTCTACTCGGAGAATAGGCCGGATTTTGCGAAATACCACTCCGCGAGTCGGGAGTGGGTGTTTACTTTCCTGCCCCGATTGGTAGGGTAGCCCCGGTACCGCCCGGGGTCCGTGCGTGCGTCGATTAGCCCGGGCGGCGCGTGCTTTAAATGGCAGACGAGACGACCGCCCTCACCAACGAGGAGATCCAGCATCTGTTCGAGCGCGGCGAGGCGGCCGGGTTTCTCGACGCTACCGAGTTGACCGAGGCTCTCGACGCGCTCGAGGTGGAGCCAGCGGATGTGGAGGCTTTCTATCGCGAGCTCGAGGAGCGCAACATCGAGGTCGTCGAGGCGCCGAAGGAGCCCGCACGCGAGCCGACCGCCCCCCCACGCGCGACCGAGGTGCTCGAGACGACCACGGACGCGCTGCAGCTCTTCCTCCGCGAGATCGGACGCCACCCGCTGCTCACGGCCGCCGACGAGGTGGAGCTCTCGAAGCGAATCGAGCGCGGCGACATGGAAGCCAAGCGCCGCATGATCGAATGCAACCTTCGGCTCGTCGTCTCGATCGCGAAGAACTACCGCAACCAGGGCCTCCCCTTCCTCGACCTGATCCAGGAGGGAATGTTCGGCCTCATCCGCGCCGTCGAGAAGTTCGAGTGGCAGCGGGGTCTGAAGTTCTCGACGTACGCCACCTGGTGGATCCGCCAGGCGGTCGCCCGCGCGATCGCGGACAAGGCGCGGACGATCCGCGTTCCCGTCCACGTCGTCGAGCGCATGCAGAAGATGCATCGCGCCGAAAGGCATCTCTGGACGCAGCTCGCGCGTGAGCCTTCGCTCGAGGAGATCGCGCATGAGGCCGGTCTTCCGTTGCAGCAGGCGATCGAAGTGCGGGCGGCGGCTCGGGCCTCCACGAGCCTCGACCAGCCGATCGGCGAGCAGGAGGATGCGGTCTTCGGGGATCTCGTCGCCGGCGAGGACCCGCTGCCCGAAGAGGAGACGGAGCGCCGGCTCCAGAAGGAGGCCCTCGACCGGGCTCTGGAGTCTCTCCCCGAGCGCGACCGGCGTGTCCTCGAGCTCCGCTACGGGCTGCGCGGCGAGGAGCCGCACACGCTCGAGCACATCGGGCGCCGGCTCGGCATCACGCGCGAGCGCGTGCGCCAGATCGAGATCGAATCGCTCTCCCGGCTAGCGTCGCTCCGCGAGATCGACGCGGTCGCCAGCCGGTAGAGCCCGGCCGTCGAAGAGAGCGTTAGCCCCCTCCCCCAGTCTCGCCTGGACGGCCCGGAAGGCCTCGTTGAGGTGCGGCGGCCGCGCGCGGCGGTGTCCGTCGGAGGCCACGAGGCCGGCGAGGCCGTCGTCGACGAGCCGCCAGGCGCTCGCTTCGATCTCGGCTCCGTGGTAGCCGACGATGCTCGTGGCGTTGACCTGCAGGAGCCAGCCCCGCTCGGCCATTCCTGCGGCGAGGCCTTGATCGTCCAGGACGGCCTGAGAACGCTCTGGATGTGCGATCACAGGGACTAGGCCCGCTGCCTCGATGTGCTCTGCGAGGCGCTCAGCGAGGTCGAGAGAGCCGTGGAAGGGCACTTCCATGAGGACGGCCGGGAGGTCGCCGAGTCGGAAGCGGTTGGGGTCCTCCTCCAGCAGCGCCGTGGTCGGCGTCAGCTCGAAGCCGAGCCGAAGGTCCAGCCCGAAGGCGGCTGCAGCGCGGGCCAGCTCGGCGTGGCTCGCGCGGATGGTCTCCTCCCGCTCCGGCGGCAGGGGAAGCATCGGCCAGACGTGAGGGGTGGCGTAGAGAACCGTCGTCCCGTTCTGCGCCGCGCTCCGGCAGAGCTCGAGCCCTTCCTCGTTGCTCTGGGCCCCGTCGTCGCCCGAGGGAACGACGTGCGAGTGGACGTCGACGAACACTGGGTCCACCCTACCCACCTGCAAAGCCGCCTCCGAGAGAGCGGGTTTGTGTTTCACACGCACAAAGTCGCCCCTCCGCGCTTGCGGCCGTCGCTCACCCGTCGAAATCGTCCCCTTGGGCCAGTCAATCCGCCTGTGCGCGTGAAACACAAGCGGGGTCGCGGCCTCTATTCGGTGCGGAGATAGAGGCGCAGGTCCGGCGCTGCCGCTTGGAGCTCGCGGAGGGCTCGGGACTCGAGCTGGCGCACGCGCTCGCGGGTCACGCCGAGCTCGGCGCCGACCTCCTCGAGCGTCTTCGGAACGGCCCCGGTCAGCCCGAAGCGAAGCTCCAGCACGTGGCGCATGCGCTCGGAGAGCTGGGCCAGCGCGATCTGCAGCTCCGCGCCGCGAAGCATGACGGCGAGCGTGGCTTCCGGCTGCTCGGAGTTGACGTCCTCGATCATGTCGGCGTACATGGAGTCGCCGTCACCGACGGGCGTCTCGAGGCTGACGGGGTCCTCCACGAGATCGAGTAGCTCGTTGACGCGCTTGACGTCGAAGCCGCTCTCCTTGGCGATCTCGTCCGGGAGCGGATCGCGGTTGAGCTTCTGCGTGAGGATCCGGCGCGCGCGCATCACGCGCCGCACCTGGTCGACGACGTGGACGGGAAGGCGGATCGTGCGGCCCTGGTCGGCGATCGCGCGTGTCACCGCCTGGCGGATCCACCAGGTGGCGTAGGTCGAAAGCTTGTAGCCCATCTTGTAGTCGAACTTCTCCACGGCCCGGATGAGGCCGAGGTTTCCCTCCTGGATCAGGTCGAGCAGGGGGACGCCCGAGTTCACGTAGTTGCGGGTGATCGACATCACGAGCCGCAGGTTCGACTCGATCAGGCGGCGCTTGGCGGCCTCGTCGCCCTCGTCCTTCAGCCTCGCGAGCTCGCGCTCCTCTGCAGGCGTCAGGAGGGGCCCGTCACCGATCTGGCGGACGTAGAGCTTGAGCGGATCCTGGGTCGGGCCGGCCGCCAGACGCTCTTTGCGGTCCTCCTCGTCCTCTTCCTCGGCGTCAACCGGGGCGTCCAGAGCCGCCTCGGGCACGAGCTCGAGCTTTGTCTCCTCGCCGTCCTCCCCGGGAGTCGGATCGGGTTCGGGCGAAGGCAGTCTGCGGACAGGCCGTCCCACGCATGCCCTATCGGCCTCTCACGAAGCGGCCTTGAGGAGCCACCACCGTGTTGAGGGATGGCGAGTCGGGTCAGCTGAGACGATTGTTAGAGTGGAACTTCGCCTTGTGTGGGATCGCCGGATATAGCCTGAACCGCGAAAGCGCTGTTGACCCCACCCTCGCTGCACAAACGCTGATGGCTGCGATCTCCGAGCGGGGGTCGGATGCGGCCGGATACTGCTACCGCGGCCCAGGGCTCGAGCTCGAGGTGCACAAGCGCCAAGCCGGGGCCAGCGAGCTCCTCGACGAGATCTCCGTTCCGGCGACCGCGACTCAGGTGCTCGTCCACGTACGCGACTACACCAAGGGCCATCCGTCCCTGAACGCGAACAACCACCCCGTCCGTCACGGCTCCGTCGTCGGGATCCACAACGGGATCATCAAGAACGACGAGGAGATCTTCGCCCAGTACGGCTTCGAGCGGGCCGAAGAGGACATGACCGTCGACTCCGAGGCCATCTTCGCCCTGGCCGAGCTGGAGCGAAGCAGGGCCGGTGCGTTGGAGGAGCTGTACGGGTCGATGGCAACCGCGTGGATGGACGAGCGCGACCCTGACGTCCTCTTCCTCGCGCGCGGGATCGGCCGACCGCTCTGGATCGGCGAAGGTCGGCAAGAGTTCTTCTTCGCCTCGACGAAGGAGGCGCTCGAGCTCGTGGAGCGCTATGCGGGCTTGCGTCTGCGCAAGCGCGAAGTGCCCGAAGGGACGCTCGTTGCGGCCGTGGACGGCCGTCTGGTGCGGAGCGAGGCTTTCCAGCCGGACACCAGCTTCACGGAAGCGCCGCTCCCCTCCGTGCGCGCCCCCGAGGAGCAGCAGTTCTGTCTCGCCCGGCTGGCCGCGCTCGCGACGGCCGCCGCGGGACGCTGACCCGCCCGTCCGCGCCGACTTCGGCGCCATCCTCCACCAGACGGCTTCGCACGAGGTACTGGAACGTGGTCCAGGCGCCCCGGCGACCTCCCGCGAGCCGGTAGACCTGCCACTCGCTGGGGAGCCCCTGGTTGCGCTTGCGCTCGGCCGCCCAGTCCGTGAAACGCGGCAGGCGCCTGAGCCGGCGTGCGAGGGCCGCGCCGTCCTCGACCGCCCGTTCCAGCCGTTCCTCGCCGAGCGGAACGTCGAAACCGGCTTCCCGGAGGGCGTTGCGGAGAGATCCGAAGGTGTGCCAGTAGAGGGACTTGGACGGCATCGTCGCGCGCCGGCGCTGGAGGTCTCCGCCCGTGGGTGGGCGGCCGAGCTCCTCGCCCAGCATCCGGAGCTCGGCGAGGAGCTCCTCACGCGTCGCAAATCGGCGCGGGCGCAGTCCGGCCAAACGCTTGGCGGTGTTCCACGTTCCGAACCGGTCGATGACCGTCTGGGGGTGGATCCGAGTGCCCCGATCGCGCTCGAACTCACGCATCGTCGGGGAGCGGCCGAGGCGGGTCGCAGAGCCTTTCAGCTCGGCGAGGATCTCGTCGTCCGAATAGCGGCGGCGCATCCCCGCCTGGAATGCAGCCAGGTCGGCGGAATCGATCTGCACAGCGGCCTCAGTCCAAGGATAGAGCAGATTAGTCCGAGCGCAAGCGGAGGCTAGGAGGGTTTGGCGGAACGTTGCTCCGTCGCCGGGACGCGCTGGTCGTTCCGAGGCAAGGACGCAGGGAGCCCTCGTATCG
>Ga0209842_1000097_pt1 | contig 14229 bp, 14 predicted proteins | sample GWRWS3_10_20_FD_187220 | JGI IMG/M metagenome (GOLD analysis project Ga0209842, IMG submission 187220) | Riverbed sediment microbial communities from areas with vegetation nearby in Columbia River, Washington, USA - GW-RW S3_10_20 (SPAdes)... | ecosystem: Environmental > Aquatic > Freshwater >...
GTTTCAGGTTTCAGTTTCTGACGGCCGCCAAACGCGGGTTCCGTCGCACTCGGCCTAGCGCATGAGGACGCTGAAACCCGACACCTGACACCTGAAACCTGTCTCAAGCCTTCTCCAGCAACACGACGCTCTCCACTTGTTCAGTTTGCGGGAACATATCCAAAGGCTGTAATCGGACTATCCGGTAGCCCTGGGTGACGAGTTTATCGAGATCGCGGGCAAGGCTTGTGGGCTCGCAGGAAACATAGATAATCTTGGGGGCTTTCACGGCGAGTATCGCGTCCATGGCCGCGGGTTGAACGCCCTTGCGCGGTGGATTGAGAACGATTCTGTCTACCCTCCCAAGTGTCTTTTGCGCTTCGGCGATTTTCTCTCCAACATCGCCTTCGACGAAACGGCAATTGCCAATGCCGTTTCTGCGCGCGTTCTGCTTGGCCGTATCGATTGAAAGGGAGCCGTCATCAATCCCCCAGACAAGGCGTGCAGCTCCAGCCAAATAAATGGAAATCGGCCCGGCGCCGCAATAAAGATCAACGACGCTTTCACGCCCGCTCAGGACCGCCATCTCCGCAACCATGTCATAAAGCTTTTTCGCGGTGGAGGGATTCGCCTGGGAAAATACACCGGCTGGAAAACCGAACTTTAATCCACCGACCTGCTCCAGAAGGCTATCGCGGCCGGAGAGCAGATGGTATCGGTCGCCCCAAATCACGTTGCCCCGCTGTTCGTTGATGTTTTGAATGACTCCGGTAATAAAAGAGAACTTGCGGCTGAGGGAACGAGCCAGCGCCATGCCCTGGGGAAATTCACGATGCCGCGTCACCAAGGTAACACTCAGCTCGCGGCGCGCGAAACTGTAGCGGAAATCCACATAGCGTAACTGACCGCTGTCGTTTCTCTCATCGTAGGGCGCGATTCTCAGCTCGAGCAGCTTCCCTTTTAGATACCGCGTAACTTGATTCACCGGCCGGGGATGAACCGGACAGGATGAAATGTCGATGACCCGGTGGCTTCCCGGCACATAGAGTCCCGTGGCAACCTCCCCTCTCGTACTTCGCACCACCAGCTTCACCCGCGCCCGGTAGCCCAGCCGGTGGGGTGAAGCGATAACGGCAGGCACTTCGAGATAAGCAAGCGACGGATACGCGCCAATTGCTCGGTCCACGATGTCTCGTTTTCTTATTAACTGCTCGGGATAGGGAACGTCGATCAAAGGGCAACCGATGCAGTGGGGATAGTGCGGGCAAGGAGGATCGGACTTACGGACGGACGGCGACGTTCTGAAACGCTTTCCGTAGTGAGCCTGCTCTGCTACCGGGCGGGTGTTTACCTTAAATTTCATTTTTTATCAAAACTAGCCAAAGATATTTGAAATTTTCGGCCCGAATGTAGGATCAAGGAAATCGAAAACTATGACTCGCGCAAAGGCGCAAAGGGCGCCAAGGTTGGGAGAAATAAGTAAACGTCTTACCTTGCGTGCTTGGCGTCTTGGCGCGATAAATTTTCTTAAAGTCGTTCTGTTGAACATTTCAAGGGTAAGAAACTATTCTCCGATAATCTTCACCAACACCCGCTTGCGCCTCCGGCCGTCGAACTCGCCGTAGAAAATTTGCTCCCACGGGCCGAAATCGAGTTTGCCCTCGGTAATGGCGACGACAACTTCACGCCCCATCACCTGCCGTTTCATGTGTGCATCAGCATTGTCTTCACCCGTATCGTTATGGCGATATTGCTTGATCGGTTCGTGGGGCGCTAATTTTTCCAACCAGATGCCGTAATCGTGATGCAGGCCGGATTCGTCGTCGTTGATAAACACCGAGGCGGTAATGTGCATAGCGTTGACGAGCACAAGTCCCTCCTTCACGCCGCTCTCGCGAAGGCAATCTTTGCACCTGCGACGTGATGTTGACGAAAGCAACCCGCGTCGGCGTATTAAACCAAAGCTCTTTGCGATAGCTTTTCATGCTACCCTGCTCCCTCACTCAGGCTTCCAGTAACTCGTCCATTGAACTAATATTCTAGAGTTTATACACATAATGGTGGGAATCAATTGAACGACTTTCCGGAGGAAGCATGAGCGAAGTTCGATTCATCGACACCACCTTGCGCGACGGCAATCAGAGTTTGTGGGCGCTTAATATGAAAATCGGCGCGATGCTTCCCGCCGCGGAGCATATGGATCACGCCGGCTTCGAGTCCATGGAGTTCTTTCTCAGCGTCATGTTCAAGAAGTACGTGCGCGAGCACAAAGAAAACCCCTGGTATTGGCTGCGGGAAGGCACCAAACGATTCAAGAAGACCCGCCTCCGCTATCACGGCGGCATGCACAGCGCCTTCGAAAAGACGCCCCACTGTATTCTCAAGCTGCTGGTCGAACGGCTCGTTTCTTACGGTCTCACGCTAACCCGCACGTCCAATCCCTGGAACGATTACACGGCCTTCAAGGAAGAAATCCACGATCTCAAGAAAACCGGTATGGACACCGTTGCCAATCTAATTTACTCCGTGTCGCCCCGCCACACGGAAGAGTACTACGCGCGGAAGGCAAGTGAAGCTGCTGCCATCAAGCCGTGGCGCATTTGCTTCAAAGATGTCGGCGGGCTTTTAACTCCGGAGCGGGCCCGAACCTTGATCCCTGTGGTGCTGCAGAGTGCCGGTGATATCCCTGTCGAATTCCATGCGCACTGCAACAGCGGCCAGGCGCCGCTTTGTTATCTCGAAGGGGTTAAGCTCGGCATGAGAATCCTGCACACCGCCGTGCCGCCGCTGGCCAATGGCTCCGGCCAACCTTCGGTCTTCAACATTGCGAGCAATCTAAAAGCCCTGGGATATTCGCCCGCCGTGGATCTAAAGCCGCTCGAACCTGTTCAGAAGCATTTTACCCATGTCGCCAAGCAAGACGGCCTACCCACCGGTAAGCCCGTCGAGTACGATCAATCCCAGTATATGCACCAAGTACCCGGCGGCATGATTTCCAACATGCGCCACCAGCTCAAGATCGTCGGCATGGAAGACAAGATGGACGCGGCTTTAGAAGAGTCGGCTCGCGTTCGCGCCGAATTCGGTTATCCGATCATGGTCACTCCCCTTTCCCAATACGTCGGCACCCAAGCGGCCATCAACGTGATGCTCGGCGAGCGCTACAAAGAAGTGCCGGATCAGGTGATCCAGTATGCTTTAGGTATTTGGGGCAAAGAGGGAGCGGAACTTATGGATCCGCAGGTAAAGGATAAGATTCTCAGCCGGCCCCGCGCTCGAGAATGGACGAACTGGTCGCAGCCCGACCCTTCACTGCATGAAATTCGACAAAGATTCGGAACGAATATCTCAGATGAGGAGCTGATCTTGCGCTTTTTTGCCGGCGATGACGCCGTCAACGCGCTGCCCGACGGCGGTAGGCCCCGCGAATATCTAGATGGAACCCGGCCACTGGTGAAACTAATCGAACAGCTCAGCAAGCGGAAAGACGCCAACCAGATTTATATTAAACGGTCCGGTTTCTCAGTCAGGATGGAAAGAAGGTCGGCGGGAGCCGCAGATGCCTAACCGGTTTGGTTTCGGGTGTCGGGTTAACCCGAAACCCGGAACTCTGAACCCTAAACTGCGGCTACGCCAGCAGCGCGGCCTGCTATGGATCATCGCCATCGGAACTCCCACCGGATACCAGGTGACTGACATCCCCCCAGGTTCGCAGCATCCAGTTCCCTGCTTCGTACGCGAAAACGTTAAGGCTAGCGTTCATGAACTCGAAGCGCCGCGGTGCTTCGAATGAAATTGAAAGCGCGTGTCTAAAGAAGCCGCTCAAAACGCCGCCGTGAGTCACCACGACGATCGTCTCGCCGAGATGCTTCTCGGCAATCTCATTTAGATAATCGACGTTCCGCGCCACCTGCTGCTGCACACTCTCCCCGCCTGGGATAACATAACTTGGACCGACGGTTCGGTGCAGCCGATATTCTTCCGGATACTTTTCCCTGATCTCGTCGCCGTTGAGCCCTTGAAAGATGCCGAGATGCCTTTCGCGTAATCGCGGGTCCGTGACGATTTGGTGCCCCGTCGCTTCCGCGATCATCTGCGCCGTCTGAACGGCCCGGCCGAGATCGCTGGTGTACAGGGCCGTAAAAGTCTCCCGCACCAGTCTTTCGCCCAATGCCTTTGCCTGGGCGATTCCTTTTTCAGTCAGCGGGCTGTCTAGATGCCCCTGCCGAATAAGCTTGAGATTCCACTGGGTCTGGCCGTGACGAACGATGATGAGTTGAGTTCGGTCCATGAAGGAGTTACTCGCGGTTTGGCTAGTCTCACGCCAAGAGCTAATTTTGTCAACGACTTTATCAAGGCGTATCGCCCGAGGTTTCAATTTCCACCAGCACTTTTCACTTGTCCTCAAAGGATCTCTTTGCTATCCAATGCAGGGAAAGAACCGTTTGGCTCAGCCATGGCCAAAACTGTTACAAGCTCATCCTCACCCCTCCAGGTAATCGGACACCCCGTCACCCGCATCGATGCCCGAGTGAAAGTCACCGGCGAAGCGCAGTTCTCCGCCGACCGGATGCCAGCGGATGGCCTGTTATGTGGCAAGACGCTGCGTAGCCCTCACCCGCACGCTGAGATCGTCCGGATCGACACAGTCAAAGCGCTTGGGTTACCGGGCGTGCACACCGTCATCACGTTTCGCGACGCGCCGGAAAATCCGTTCGAAGACGGCGATGACTCAGTATCAGAGGAACCGCTAGCGCCGGTTTACTTGCTCAATCGGATCGTCCGCCATGTCGGCGACGAAGTGGCTGCTGTCGCTGCCGACTCCGAAGAGATCGCCGAAGAGGCGTTGCGGCTCATTGAAATTGAGTATCGCACCCTGCCGTTCGTGCTCGATGCCGAGTCCGCATTGGCCTCAGACGCGCCTTCGATTCGCGGCGGCCCGAATCTCGCTGGCAGAGAGCCGATTCTTTTGATCCGCGGCGACGTCGATCACGGCATGTCGGAAGCGGATCTAATCGTTGAGGAGAACTACCGTACGCAGTCAACGAGCCCGCTCCCGTTGGAGCCGCGCTACAGTCTCGCCGGGTGGGAGGGAAATCAACTCACCGTGTGGAAAGCGAGTCGGAATGTCTACGGCGATCGTGACAAGCTCGCTAAAGTCTTTGGACTGCCTCACGATCAGGTACGGGTCATCGGTCCCTACCTGGGCGGTGGCTTTGGCAGCAAAGACGAGACACGGTTGGGCGCGATCACGGCGTTGCTGGCGCGGAAAGCGGGCAAGCCCGTGCGTATGGGATATACGCAGGAGGAAGAACTGGGCTGTGGAAAATGGCGTCACGCAACCACAACTCGAATCCGCATGGGACTCCGGCGCGACGGCACCATCACCGCCATCGACGCCACGAGCGCGCTGAACACCGGCCCATACGCTCCCGGCTTCGGCGTCGCGTCTCGTTTAGGGCACGGTCTTACTTACCTCTATTCCTGTCCCAACGCGCGCTTCGTTGGCAAGGTTGCGTTCACCAACAGTCCCGTCGCCGGCTCTTACCGGGGCCTCGGCGCGCCCCAGGCGCATTTCGCGCTTGAGTCCCTCGCAGATGAGGCCGCAGAAAAGCTTCACATGGACCCGTTGGAGTTTCGACAGCGCAATCATGTTCGGCCGGAAGGCCAACCCGGCGAGCGCAGCACCCCGCCGGAGAGTCTCGTGCCCGCGCAACCTATCGAAGGAGGAATTCCTTTCTCCAGTAATTTCTTGGCCGAATGCCTCGACGAAGGCGCGAAGCGAATCGGCTGGAAGCTTCGTCCTGACGGACCTCGGCGGCTCGAGGTGGACGGCAAATTTCGCGGTACGGGAGTCGCCTGTTGCATCTACAAGACCGGCCAGTCCCAATCGTCTGCGATTGTAAAGATAAGAGAAGACGGGAGCGCTGAGCTACTGATGAGCATCGCTGAGATCGGCCAAGGAGCCTGGACCATTCTTACCCAGATCGTCGCCGAGACTTTAGGAATGGGTTTTGGAAAAGTTCAGGCCACCTTCGCTGATACCGCCACCACTCCATTCGCGCATAGCACTTCGGGCAGCACCACAACATTCACATCGGGCCTCGCAGCATTGCAGGCGGCAGAAGATGCCAAACGCGGTGTTCTTGAAACCGCGGCGCGACTGCTCGAAGTCAAACCGAGCGAGCTCAAGATGGCTGACGGTTTTGTGTCAGTGATAGATGCGCCTGAGATCCGAATTCCACTTGGCCATGTGATCCGTCGTAACCAGGATCAAGTCGTAGTTGGCAAGGCAAGTCTTCGCTCCGGCAGCAGGACACACATTATCAATTCCTTTGCTGCCCACTTTGCCGAGGTGGAGGTCGATCCCGACACCGGTTCCGTCCGCGTCTTGCGCTACGTCGCAGTGCACGACTCAGGGCGCATCATTCATCCCGAAGCGGCGCGGGGACAGATTATGGGCGGCGTCGTCCAGGGGCTCGGCTACGCGCTCATGGAAGAAATCCCTGTGGACCCGGAAAGCGGCGCCCCGCTAACCTTAAACCTCGATTCGTTCAAAATTCCCAACCTTGTCGATATCCCGCCCATCGAGCCCGTTCTGATCGAACACCCAGACCCGATCGGCCCCTACGGCGCCAAAGCTCTAGGCGAACCGCCGCTTGTACCCGTGGCCGCAGCCATCGCCAACGCCGTCTACGACGCCACCGGCGTCCGCATCCGCGACCTCCCCATCACAGCGGAAAAGGTTCTCCGCGGTCTTCAGCAACAGACGGGATAAGTGTGAACCCATGTGAGGTATCCTATGGCGCACGAAATCTATCGGGTTGTGTCTTTTGAAAAAGTTGTGAGAGTACTATGAAGGATTCCCTGAGGATGAGTGATCACCGAACACGGGCGGGCCCGCAAGAGTAATCGATGCCGCGTTACACAGAAAAACAGGGACAATACTTGGCGTTCATCTACTACTACGCCAAGATTCACGGCCGTTCCCCCTCTGAGGCGGACATGCAAGCCTACTTTGGTGTTACGCCGCCGACTGTGCATCAAATGGTGCTGTCTCTCGAAAAAAACGGGCTGATTGCGCGCACAGCAGGCCAAGCGCGGTCGATTAGACTGTTGTTACCGAGGCATGAGCTGCCCGACCTGGAATAGCAATGAGTCTCGCAGATCTCAGACCCTCTGGGTCGTGCGACGTTGGCGTGAGCCATTCGGCTAGAAATGTAGAGCGGAGGAGGAATATGGAGCAACTTGTCTTCGAGGCGATCCGGCTTGGCGGGTCAGAAAGAGTTGTCCCCCTTATCCTAGCCTTCTCCCGCAAAGGGGAGAAGGTACAATTTCGATGCAAAAACCGATCAATTGCCCAATCAGGCAAAAGATCTGTTTCAATTGACCGTGCGCGGTGGGACGTCGGAGCCGGGATCGTCGGGACCGCTGCCGAGCCGGAGCAGATTCACGAGAACTATCTCGCGCTCTTTGAGTGTGGCGGCTTCGAGTAGCGCCTGTTTTTCGGCGGGATGAAAGGGAAGCGACACACTCAAGAGATTGACCAGCTCAAGATCACTAAAGCGCTCTGCCTGCTCCGGTTTCACTTGCAGGCCGTGAGCTTGGCCGTAGCTCGCAAGTGCTTGAAGTACGGCCGAACGATCACAGTGCCAGCCCTCATGAAGCTTCCCATCAGGAAAAGTTTGATAGTCAGGTAAGACGCGCCGATAACCGCGCTGCAGCGAAAGTTCTTTCTCGAACCGAAACCGGTTAACGCCCCTTAGCTCTACGAAGAAACGACCTTCCGGTAGTTTCTCCCACTTCTCGATGTAACCGGCACAACCGACTTTGTAGAGGTCCGGTCTTTGATTTTCAGCGTCCGGCATCGGCCGGTTGTCCTGTTGCGGGGCAAACGGCTGAATCATACCGAAAACACGATCCGCACTGAGCGCGTCCTCCACCATGGCGCGATAACGCGGCTCGAAGACGTGCAACGGCAAAACCGTTCCCGGCAACAGCAAGACTCCGGTCAAGGGAAAAACTGGTAAAGTCTCCGGCAACGATACTTGGGGAATCCTCATCGCCATTTTCGTCTCCTCGAAACTCTATAACGCATTGGATTAACTACCGCAACGCGGGTACTTCGCATATGGCTGATAGCTTATGGCAAATGGTTGGAACATAGGAACCATATGCTATAAGCCATACGCCATAAGCCAACTGGAGCGAGGCGATTGAGCGTAACGAAGCATATGAGTCTTTTTCAGCAGCCTGCTAACGTAAAATTCAGATCGGCACTTGCAATGTGTCATTCGGGTATTCTAGTTTGACGATAGACACTCAAATTGCTGGGAACAATCGAAACACTATGGCTGAATTTAAACCAGTGAGTATCGACAGCGCGAAAGACTTTCTGACAAAGCATCACTGGGGCGTCCTAGCGACCCGGAGAGAAGACGGCCGCCTGCAGATGTCGCCGATAACACCGGGACTGGATAGTGATGGCCGGGTGATCATCAGCAGCCGGGAAACCGCCTACAAGGTCAAAAACTTGCGGCGTGATCCGCGGGCCGCGCTTTGCGCTTTCACCACCTCCTTTCACGGCGAAGGTTGGGTTCAAGTCAATGGCAGCGCGGAAATCATTTCTCTTCCGGACGCCATGAATTCGTTGGTCTATTTGCAGCAACAAGTCTATGGCGAGCATAAAAGCTGGCCCGAGTTTCACGCGAGAATGGTCCGCGAGCGCCGAGTGATTATTCGCTTTGCCATCGAGAGCGTAGCGCCGCTCCGGCGAGGATAAACGTGGCTCGAAGCGGTTCTGCTCACGGAGTTATGTTGCAGAGGTATAGGCAATTTATGGATCGGCGAAACTGGTTGCTAAACATTTTTTTGTTTTTCGCCTTGAGCATTCCGTTAATCGCAACTAATGCCGCTGAACAAAGCGATTATCTCACTGGACAATTACTTGTTGCGACTCCTGAAATGAGAGACCCGCGATTTGTCGAAACGGTCATATATATGGTGAAGCACAGCACGGAAGGCGCCTTCGGTCTGGTCATTAACCGCCCATTGGCGAAAGGCCCCGTAGAAGACCTGCTCAAAGGGTTTGGCATAGATAGCAGTGGCGCGAAGGGTGAGATCATCGTCCATTACGGCGGCCCCGTCAGTCCACGCGCGGGCTTTGTGCTTCATAGTGATGATGTCCTCCTCGAAGAGTCCGCCAAGGTTGCAAATGGGATTGCGATGACGTCGGACCCCAAGCTCATAGAGGCGATGGCGCAGGGAAAAGGTCCACGGCAATCGTTGTTCATTTTGGGCTACGCGGGTTGGGCGCCGGGCCAGCTCGAAGGAGAGCTGAAGGCCGGTTCCTGGTTTGTGGTTTCTGGAGATAAAGCGCTGATCTTTGGTCAGGACGCAGACCGGAAATGGCGCCAAGCCATGGACAAACGAAAAATTCCGCTGTGAGCTTCAGCGCCCGAGCGTGAACGTCAAGGCACTTCGAACATTGAAACTGGAACCATAAACCCGGGGAAGCTCGGCGCGGCGCCGTTCAAAGTTCAAGGTTCAACGTTCAAGGTCAACCCGCAGTAAACGATAAACCGTTGGCGGAGGAAAAAGCATGTTACGCATCGCAGTTCCTGATCTAATTTCCAATTCTTATTTCCCCATCATTGCAGCCGTCGAGTTGGGCTTCTTCAAATCCGAGGGCTTCGATGCATCGGTAGACTTACTGTTTCCCGTACCCAAGACATTCGAAGCCTTGCGCGATGGCCAGCTGGATTTCGTCGTTGGCTCGGCGCACGCAACGTTGTTGGCATTCCCGGACTGGAAAGGCGCGAAGCTTCTCTGCGCCATCGCCAAGCACACCTACTGGTTTCTCGTGATTCGCAGCGATCTTAATCCCAAGCGCGGAGACTTGAGCGTAGTCAAGGGACTGCGTATCGGCGCGGCTCCGGGCGTGAATCTCAGCTTGCAGCGTTTGCTGGTCGAGGCCGGCATCGATCCGGAAAAGAATAATGTGCAGATTGTACCGATTCCCGGCGCGGCAGGACCGAATGTTTCCTTCGGCCTCTCAGCGGCAAAGGCATTGGAAGAAGGCAATCTCGACGGCTTCTGGGCCAACGGCATGGGCTGCGAAGTCGCGCTGCGCCGCGGGGTCGGCAGCGTGGTGCTGGATGTTCGCCGCGGGGATGGGCCTCCTGGGGCGCGGAATTATACTTTCTCCGCGCTTGTGGCTACCGAGAGTCGAATCGCAAAGGAACCCGACAGCGCTCGCGCGGCAATCAGGGCCGTCATGAAAGCCCATAAAGCGCTCAAAGAAGACGTGAGCCGCGCTACCGAAGTGGGCAAGAAGCGCTTTCCTCCTTCCGAAGCGGAGCTCATCGCCGGACTGATCCAGCGTGATCTCCCCTACTACGATCCAACCATTACTGAAGAAACCGTTACCCACATGAACCGTTTCGCTCAGGACATCGGCTTACTCCCGGCGCCGGTTCCCTACGATCAAGTCGTCGCGACCCAGTTCACTCATCTTTGGAAAGAACCGGTTTGAACAGCGGCGGCTCGGCAACTAAACCACCCGAGAATCTCGCCGTTGCGCTCAACCGCTGTCTCCAATCCGAAAAAGCCCGTCTATTCGCCAGCCTATCCCGCCGGGAACTTTTTTCTAACGCGACAGTCTAATACAATTTAAGCCCATGCTCGCCGAAGGGATTGCTGACGCGGAATGCGTCAGGCGCGTACAACAAGGTGACACCGATTCCTTCGAAGTCTTGGTGCGGCGGCACCAGAAGGCGATATTCAACTTGGTTTACCGGCTCTTGGGAAATTACGATGAAGCGGCGGAGGTAGCGCAAGAAGTGTTTCTCTCCGCATTTAAGTCAATCCATCAGTTTCGCGGCGAGGCCAATTTCTCGACCTGGCTTTACCGCATAGGGCTCAACCACGCCAGCACCCGCCGTAAGAGTCTGAACAGCGCGCAACAGCGCCATATCCCCTTAGACGGCACAGAAGTCATCGCCGACGGCGCCGTCGATCCGGCCAAGAATGTCGAACACAAAGAAATCCAACAACGGGTTCAACAGGCACTCAACAGCCTCGACCCGGAAGACGCGCGAATCGTTCTGCTCCGGGATCTTCAGGACATCCCGTATGAGGACGTCGCCGAGATGCTTGATATTCCCGTTGGAACCGTCAAATCCCGGCTTCACCGCGCACGCCAGGCGTTGAAAACCAGCCTTGCGCCCTATTTTCATGCTAATCGGAAGGCATCATGAACTGCGAAGCGATTCAAAGGTATCTATCGGATTTCTTGGATAAGAACCTCGACGTTGAGCGCGCCCAGGAGATCAAAGATCATCTCACCGCCTGCTCACTGTGCAGTGAAGAGATGGCGAGCCTAGCGGAATGCCAACGACTCGTGTCCGGCCTGCCGGCAGTTGAGCCGCCCGCAGGTTTCACGAATCGAGTGATGGCCGAGGTTCGTGAAGCGGCAAATCCACCGAGGCTCTGGGAGAGGTTGTTCTTACCACTTCGGATCAAGATTCCACTGCAGGCCACAGCTGTCGTTCTGATAGCCGTGCTCGCCGCTTACATCTACCAGAAGGAACCGCTGCAACGAGAAGCAGTATTGACTCTTCAACCTGAAAGCTCGTTTAAAAAACAAGAAGAGACCCACAACTTGGCGCCATCCGCGGCGCAGGGGCGTACCGCTCCCTCTAAGTCAAAGCAGGTCGCAGAGGAAACCAAAGCACGGACTCAAGAATTCAAAGATTCAGCACAACTGAAAGAACCTCAATCCCCCCCAAAAGCAGAAGAACAGAATAAAGGCATTGCAGGCAGCCAGCCCGATGCTCCGGCAACACCGCGCGCGCAAAATCAGGTCCGCTCGCCGGCTACCCTCAGTCCTACCCCGCTCCAAGAGAAATCTTCAGCAGCGACCGAGGCTGCCTCCCCTCGCCTGGAACAATCTTCACCTCCAGTAGGAGTGCAGGCCAAAGGGGCCTTAGCGCCAGTTCCACAACCAGAAAAGGAAAATGCTTCAAAAGACGCAGTGGCTGCGGGAAAGTCATTGTTGTCTCCGGAAGCACAGGAAAGAAGCGCTCCCTCCTCCTTGGACGCTCTTAGATCCGGCACTGTGGTTGGCGTGGCACTCCCTGCGGACCACGAGTTGGCGATCCGCCTAAAAGAGCCGGTGCGCGATGACAAAGCCACGGGAGATCGATTGGCACCGGGCCTCGCTCAGGCTGAACGACGATCGTTGACATCACAGGAAGAAGCAAAAAACCTCGATCAGGCGCGAGAGCGCGCAACCCAAACGGGCCAGTCACAGACTGTATGGGTCACTATTGCGCGTAACCAATATGAGTTATTCAAGAAAGAACTTGCAGATCTGGCGAATATCGAAGCGGAATCTTCCACACCCGACCGTCACGATGACGCCGTCGCCAAATCATCGAACCAACTGCGGATAAAAGTAACAATTCTCCCTCCGCTGGCTTCCGGGAATCCCGTACCATCCCAGCCTTCGAGCCGCTAGAAATTCCTGGGAACATTTTTCTTTCTCCTTACGTCTAACCAAGGAAATTTGAAACGGCGAATGTTTTTGCTTCGCCGGCGGAGGAAACAATATGAAATCACACCACAAAAATACCTTACCGTTGGTGGCGCTCGCCTTAACTGCAAGTCTTTTCTTAAGACCAGAGTCGTCGAACCTCGGCTACGGAGCCGCTTCTGCCCAATCCTCGAACGTCGCTACGAGTCTCGTTGAACAGGAAACAGTTTCGATCACGGTTTACAATAGCAATCTCGGCTTGGTCAAAGACACCAGACGTCTCACCTTGCCCAGCGGCGTCACGGAACTAAAGTTCGGCGAAGTGGCGGCCAAGATCATGCCGCAGACCGTGCACATCAAATCCCTGACCGATCCGGCCCGTTTGCAAGTTGTCGAACAGAACTACGAATACGATCTGCTTACGCCCCAGAAACTGCTCGAAAAGTTTGTCGGCAAAGAGATCACTATTCTCAAAGACGGCGTGGAAGTTCCCATCACCATACTCAGCACGAATCAGGGCGTCGTCTACAAGCTGGGCGGCCGGATCTTCACGGGCCAGCCGCATAATCTGATTTTTCCCAACATCCCCAACAATCTGATCTCTCAACCGACCCTGGTTTGGTTATTGGAAAACCGCAGCGTTTTGCCGCAGCAGATCGAGGCGACCTATCTCACCCAAGGCATCACCTGGAAGGCCGACTACGTCGCGGTGCTCGACAGTAAAGACAAAAACATGGATCTCAACGGTTGGGTAACCCTCGACAATCAGAGCGGCGCGACTTATCAAAACGCGCGCCTGAAGCTCGTCGCGGGCGACGTCAACCGCGTTATAGAACAACGCGGTGCCGCAGACGCCGTGAGAGCGTTGGCTGAAGTATCCGCCAAGGCCGCCGCCGCTCCTTTTAGCGAAGAATCGTTCTTCGAATATCACCTCTATAGCCTGCAGCGGCCGACAACGATCAAGAATCAGCAGACTAAGCAAGTGACTCTTTTATCTTCGGACAACGTGCCGGTGACCAAACGCTATTTTTATTACGGTGCTCAGCAATACTTACGTCAGCGATATGGTGTTCCCGTTTCGCATCAGAAAGTCGGTGTCTATGTGGAGATCGCCAACAAGAAAGAAAATCGACTGGGCATGCCGCTGCCGAAGGGCGTCCTGCGGGTCTACAAAGCCGATGCCGACGGCGGCTTGCAGTTCATCGGCGAAGACCGCATCGATCACACGCCGAAGGATGAAACAATCAAGATCAAGATGGGCGACGCCTTCGATATCGTAGGCGAGCGCAAGCAAACCGACTGGCGCAAAATCGCCGACAATCTTTATGAAGTCGCCTTTGAGATCAGCCTACGCAACCATAAGGACGAGCCTGTCATGGTGAGCCTCGTCGAGCCGATGTTACGGGACTGGGAGATTTTGAGCAGCTCCCATTCGCACAAGAAAATCGACGCTCACACAGCCCAGTTTGATATTTCGATAGCCAAAGACGGTGAGAAGAAGTTGCAATATCGAGCGCGGTTTAAGTTTTGACTATGATCCAATCGCCCCCACCTCGGTTCTTCGGAGACTGTGTTCGCAAAGTCCGTTCATGGTTCGACAGCCATGTCCTGAGCGCAATCGAAGGGCTCACCACGAACGGTTGGGCATCATTCTCCTTCTGTCCCAGCACCTGCAAAATCCCCCTTTATCCCCCTTTGAAAAAAAGGGGGGATTT
>Ga0209842_1000101_pt1 | contig 14064 bp, 9 predicted proteins | sample GWRWS3_10_20_FD_187220 | JGI IMG/M metagenome (GOLD analysis project Ga0209842, IMG submission 187220) | Riverbed sediment microbial communities from areas with vegetation nearby in Columbia River, Washington, USA - GW-RW S3_10_20 (SPAdes)... | ecosystem: Environmental > Aquatic > Freshwater >...
TGTTCAACTTCCTTTTTGCGCGTCACAACGGCGGCAGGTTCATTCTCCGAATCGAAGACACCGACCGTGAACGATCAACACCCGAGGCGATCAAGGCTATCTTGGACGCGATGAGTTGGCTGGGTCTCGATTGGGACGAAGGGCCATTTTACCAGACAGAGCGCTATTCGCTCTACCAGGAAAAGATCCAGCAGCTTCTGGCCGAAGGTAAAGCGTATCCTTGTGTTTGCACATCCCTGGAGCTGGACGCCAAGCGCCAGCAGGCTCAAAAAGAAAAACGAAAGCCCATGTATGATGGCACCTGTCGACCGCCGGAAGGTGTGATCCCGTTCTTGCCAAAAGACAAGCCATTCACCGTTCGATTCCGATCTCCCCATGATGGCTCGACGATTGTAGAGGACGCGGTCAAAGGTCAGGTTGTCTTCGACAACCGGGAGCTGGACGATCTGATCATCGCCCGGTCTGATAGCACCCCTACCTACAACTTTTGTGTAGTGGTGGACGACATTGAAATGAACATCACGCACATCATTCGAGGGGATGATCATCTCGCCAATACGCCTAGGCAGATCCTCCTTTATCAGGCCCTGAAACACACCCCACCGCAGTTTGTACACGTGCCGTTGATTCTCGGAACGGACAAAGCTCGCCTTAGCAAGCGACACGGCGCCACCTCCGTTATGGCTTACCGCGACATGGGCTACTTTCCCGAAGCCGTGTTGAATTACCTGGTCCGACTCGGCTGGTCCCATGGCGACCAGGAAATTTTCTCCCGCGACGAACTGATCGAAAAGTTCTCCCTGGATTCCGTGGGAAAATCAGCCGGTGTATTCAATCCTGAGAAATTCCTCTGGGTCAACTCTCATTATTTGAAGGAACGTCCGTTAAGCCAACTGGCAGAGGACGTGATCCCTTACATTGTGGCCAAAGGCTATCCCGTCCCTCAAGACAAATTGTGGCTCGAAAAGATGGTTAAAACATTACGGGAACGTTCCAAGACCCTGGTGGAACTCGTCGACTCGGCGGGCTTCTACCTCACGGACGATATTTCTATCGATGAAAAAGCAGCAACGAAATTGCTTACGCCAGAGGTCCGGGCACCGATCACGAAACTAATCGAAAAACTAACAGCCCTGGATGACTTCACCGAGGCCAATATTGAACAAGTATTTTCCACAGTACTAGAAGACCTGGGATTATCCATGGGCCAGCTCGCTCAACCCGTCCGGGTAGCACTGACCGGCTCGACCGTCAGTCCCGGCATCCATGAGGTCATTGCCGTGCTCGGCAAGGAGCGAACGGTGCGACGTCTACGATCAGCGCTAAAACGACTTCAATCCTAGTCCTGCCGTTCCTCCAACTTGACTCTCCCCGGCATTTCTTTTAGTTTAATTCCGCTGTCAAATTTGAGGAGTCGGCTAATTGGTAAGCCACCTGACTCTGGATCAGGCGATTGTAGGTTCGAGTCCTACCTCCTCAGCCAAGGTCCCATCGTCTAGTGGTTAGGACACCGGCCTCTCACGTCGGTAACACGGGTTCGAATCCCGTTGGGACCACCAAGAAATTCAATCACTTCCATTTGCCTCTTTTAGTAGAAAAGAATACAGGCTGCCTTGTGTGCTTATCAACCCATTCCTTGCACAGCGCTAACCCGTGTTGCTCGGCCTCTTCTTTACTCTCGAAACTTCGCCTCCCGATTCTCTTACCGTCGATTATCGAGTCACGTGGAGTTGGCTTGCAGACGAATCGGCTACAATCCGCGAGATCGCACTAATATTTGTTCATCTTGGCTTAACCTTCCGGTAATGTTTCCGAAACATGGACACTGCTATAATTCACAGGTAATTGGTAGTGATCCGTTAGAAAGAAATTGCAGCCAACTAAAGTAAAACCGGCTTGGATTCTCTTACCTTAACCGACATCATTGTTGGTTGTATTGTAGTGGGCGTACTTCTAATCATTTTTTTGATTAGCAGAGAGTAAATCTCAACGATTTGTTCAATCAGCAATTGTCAAACTCCAATGTTCTTGTAACGTTAGGCTGCGCTGCCATTCCCATATTCCGCCCTTGCCCTTTTGGGCTTGAGCGTATTTAGAAAAAGATTCTTTATCCTGCGGAATCTTCTTCCCTCTGAATGCGAATCTCAATCTCCCGCAACCGCCCCTAGACCCGGCGCTCTCTCCGGCACCGGCTCCCCGGCCTTGCACCAAAACTCTTGCCCATAATTCCGCCTGGAATCCTGCATGATCCGCCGCCATGACGTGTGCCTGCGGGTCCGCTGCTTCCTATAGGCGGTCCCAAAACAGCCTAATGCCAACCGCATACCATGTGTTTGAGCCCGGCGTGTACCGCTTGGCGAAGTTGACCGCCTCTTTTCCGAAGCGGGTTTCCTGGCCTCTAAGCATCTGCTGAAGATTGCCGAGGGTAAGCCTCGTTGAATCGTCAATCAGTCCTGCCACCGGCCCAGGTGCGGTTTCTACGGGTCCTTGAGCAAATCGGTTTGCATCGGCAAAGAGGAAGTCCCTGCAAATTCCGGCGGCGCCGCCCTGCGCAAATGCTTGAGCGCAAAATTTAGGGTCTCTCATGTCCTGGGGATCTTTGCCCTTGATGATGTTCCGGGCCTGCACTGCGATCGCGCCCATCACAGAAACGTAGTTCGCCACCTTGCCGAGAAGTACCCTGGCATCCTCGGCAGTATCCAAGGGAAGTCCGGCCTGTCTTCCGGTAGATGAACAACACCGATGAACCGCGCCACGTTGGACTTGCCGCCCTTAACGCGTGCCTTTAATCTCTCTTCCTCTTTGCCCTCGGAGTGGAAGAGACATTTCTCGCTGCCCTCAATGGCGTTGGCTCTACAAGGCTTATTCCTCTTAGTTCGATCCGTGCAAAGCATTAGCCCACAAATCCCCCATAGGCCTCCGGGTCGCTTTTGGGTCGCCTGTCGGTGAAAAGGCGTGGTAATTTGTGAAAGTTGTGTGGTATGAAGTGAAGGAAAATCGCCGACTTGGGTAGAGTGTGAAAGCCCGTTGCAGAGTTATACAGAACTCACGTCGGTAACACGGGGGGCGAATCCCGTTGGGACCACCATATTGGACCGATAACTGCGCAATTCAACGAAAAAGCTTTCGGCAATGGTTTTTGTTCATTCCGCTCGTTACTTTACCGGCGCGCCGAAGTCATCCCTCTACTTGTTATACTGGGCTGGAGAGCCCAACTACCCGGTCGATGTTGCGACCGTCACCTAAAGCTGACGGCAGTGCGCGAATAATGTTGTAAAAGAGGCTCAGGGTCCTGCATCGGCTAAAATAGGGCTTTTTGAACGGTAGATCGCTGGGATTACAATTTGAAAAAGTCCTGGTATTAATGCTGCAGTCGGTAAAGTATATTATTGGCAACCGGCTGCCCCCAAGGAACTTGGCTCTACGAAGCGATCGTGCTCATCTCTCCGAATGAAAGCTAATAATAAATCGCTCGCGCCACAGACAACAGAAAGGGACAGCATCATTGTCTGTCAAACCAGCCAGGGCTATAGCGTCCGGGCTACCCCACTGCGCATTACGCGCGATGTCGTCGCCTTTGAGGTCTATAACCCGTACAGCATCCTACAGCTTTCCGAGGTTTTAAAAGAATTCCGCATTATTGTTAATGATCAGTTGATCTATTCGGGTCGCGCAACGGTCAGCAACCTCGTCAACACAGGGAGCATGCTGGTCTGCGAAGCGATACTGGACGAGGCCTGGCTCGACGTGGACCTTTTTGCCCTGGTCACTGAGCCAAAAAAGCTGCGCGCGGATTTCACTGACTTTCTCAAGGAGTGGGAAAGGATCAATATTATCCTCCCGCAGTATAAGGTCGTTCTGGCGGACATGCAGAACTATTTTATCGACCTCAAGCGTTGGCTGGAGCAGGTAGAGTTAGGAATCCGTTCCTCACCTTCCTCCGATCGACTAAAAACTGAGCTTGAGGTCGTCCATGAATTGGCCCCGACTATTCTACCGACGATCGACTCTCTCTTCACAAGGTTCGAAGCGATTGCCGGCGAGGTGCCGGAGGACCTCCTGCCGTTTCACAGGACTTACGCCAAACGGCAGCTCCATCCTCAGTTACTATGCTCTCCCTTCGCTTACCGGACTTACCAGAAGCCTTTGGGCTACGCCGGTGACTATGAAATGGTAAATATGATCCTGAGAGATCCCCTGGAAGGGAGCTCTCTCTTTTCCAAGATCGTCAATTCATGGTTTCTAAGCCAACGCCCGGCGGAGGCGCACCGAAACCGTATCAGCTATTTGACCAAAGTCATCGTCAAAGAGACACACCGGGTAGCGTGCAACGGACACCCGGTTAGGATTTTCAACCTCGGGTGCGGACCGGCCGGGGAAGTTCAAAATTTTCTGCTTCAGGATGAGGCATGCAATGACACCAGTTTCGTCTTGCTCGACTTCAATGATGAGACCCTTCAACACACCAAAGAAGTCCTCGAAGATCTCAAAAGCAAATTGCACCGCCAAACAAAGATCGAAGTAGTCAAAAAATCTGTCAACCAAGTCCTCAGAGAGGAGACCAAGCCTGGTGCGTATCAGCCCAAATACGACTTGATTTATTGCGCCGGAGTCTTCGACTATCTCTCAGACCGTATCTGCAAACGGCTCATGGATATTTTTTATGCCATGCTGGAGCCTGGCGGGTTCCTCGTCGCGACGAACATCGATGCCTCCAATCCATCACGCAACGGCATGGAATACCTTCTGGACTGGCATTTGATCCACCGGAACTCCACGCAACTGAGGACCTTAATCCCAGATCGAGCTGCTCTGGAAAGCGTCGAGGTCAAGTCCGATGAAACCGGGGTTAATATTTATATCGAGGTCAGAAAACCCCATGAGAACTAAGGAAGACGTCTGGCTACAAAAGGAATTTCAAGAGGCCTTTGTCGCCAACGAGCGTCGAGAGCGCATCAGGAGCGGAAAAGTCGCTTGCGCCTTGGTCGTTTTTCTTATGCCCGCGGGCATTATCCTGGATCGTTATGTTTATCCCGAACGTTGGGCTGATTTCCTCCTGTTACGATTGTTTTGTTCTGGATTGGCAGGAGGGTTGTGGGCTTTGCACAATACTCCCTTGGGTATCCGTCACTACCGCTTTCTCGGAATCCCGATAGCGCTCCTGCCAGCTTTCTTTATCTCCTGGATGATTGGCATAACCGAGGGACCCGAGTCTCCCTATTACGCCGGACTGATTTTGATACTCCTCGCGGTCAATGCCATCGTACACTGGAGCACGGGTGAATCTTTGCTCGCCATAGGTATACTTTTTCTCTCTTATCTGATCGCCTGCATACCCTGGAATATCGCCAGGGACTCGGGAATATTCTTCAACAATATCTATTTCTTGGTTCTAACCGGCATCATCGTTGTAACCGGCAATTATCTTTACAACCAGCTCCATTTTCGCGAGTTCGTCCTACGCTTCGAATTGAGCCAAAACAGACAAAAACTCGAAGAGACCAATCAAAAACTGGTGGAGATGGATCGAATCAAAAGCCGCTTTTTCGCTAATATCAGCCATGAGCTGCGCACCCCTCTCACCCTTCTGCTGGCACCCCTGCAGACTCTGATTCAAGAGCATGGCTCCGCGCTGCAACCCGATATGCGCCAGCTACTTCTCATTATGCAAAGCAACGGCATGCGACTGCTAAAACTCATCAATGACCTCCTGGACCTGGTTCGGTTGGAATCCGGCAAGATGGAAGTGAAGCGGGAGCCAGTCGCCATTGAGCCGTTCTTATACGGTCTAGCCAATGCCGTGAAAAAAAGCGCCGAGGACCGAGGCATACACCTAGAAGTGATTTCCGATCCAGCCATCAGTACCGTTCTTGCCGACAGCGACAAGTTAGAAAGAATTTTACTCAATCTGTTGTTCAACGCGCTTAAATTTACTCCCGCCGGCGGCAAGGTTGAAGTTAAGGCTGAGCGGGAAAACGGCGAATTGGTGCTGGAGGTTTCTGACACGGGCACGGGCATCAGCGAGGAACAACTCCCGTTTATCTTCGATCGCTTTTGGCAAGCGGACACTTCATCCCAAAGAAAATACCGGGGAGTGGGAATAGGGCTGGCGCTGGTGAAGGAACTTGTCGAGGTCCAAGACGGGAGCGTAACGGTAACCAGCGCGATCGGAAAGGGCACCCAGTTTACAGTTCGCTTGCCCTACGAGGAGTTGGTCCGTCAGTCTTCCGAGCTGGCGGAAAAGGCGGATAGCCCCGCTGAGGCCGCCTCGACTCTAGTTTCAGCAAAGACTGACGGGAGCACAGACACATGGCTTAAAAATCTCGACAGGCAGGCGGAATTTTATCCCTCCATGACCTCGCTCAGAGAAACCATTCGACCGGTGGAGACTGCTATTCACGGAGGACAGCCCCGCATTCTCATTGCCGACGACGAGCCGGACATGCTCAAGTACTTAAAATCCCAGTTGAGCGTTCGCTTTCAAGTGATTGAGGCGGTAGACGGTCAGCAGGCCGTGGAGAAGGCCAGCCAATTTTTGCCCGACGTGATCGTATGCGATATGATGATGCCCGAAAAGAATGGGCTTGAGGTTTGCCGCGAACTCAGAGAACGGACCTCGACCCGTTCGATCCCCATCCTTTTGCTCACCGCCCGGGCGGATGAGGAAACCAAGCTCGCCGCCCTATCGGCAGGGGCAAACGACTTCATCACGAAACCATTTTCCACGACCGAGTTGAGCGTCCGGCTAAAAAACCTTTTCGATGCCCATAGCCTGCAGCAGGAACTCGCCCGCCAGAATCAAATTCTCGAGGCCACCATCGATCAGCTGAAAGAGACCGAAGTCCAATTGGTGCACTCCGAAAAACTGGCGTCACTGGGGCGAATGAGCGCCGGCATTATTCATGAAATTAACAATCCGCTCAATTTCGCCAAAACCGCACTTTACGTGCTGCGGATTATGACCGAGTCATTGAGCGCAAATGAAAAAAAAGAATTCCGCGAGGTTCTCGAAGACATGGGAGAGGGTATCAATCGAATCGGTAGCATCGTATCGGATCTCCGCACCTTCACTCAACCGCACCTCACCCAGCTAGAGAAAGTTTCCGTTAGTGAAGTGGTCAACTCGGCCTTGCGCCTTCTCAGCAATGAGTGGGAAAACAAAGTAAGAGTTGAAAAAGAAATCCCGGAACACCAGACGATCTGGGCCAATCACAACCAGATAACCCAAGTCATGGTAAATCTGCTACAAAACGCTCTGCATGCGCTGGGAAAAAAGCATTGCTCTGAAAGTGGAGCGACCATCTGGATTCGCGGCATCGAGGAAAACGGCGAGAGCCTGATTATCGTGCGGGATAATGGCGAAGGAATTACGTCTGATAATCTTCAGAAAATTTTCGATCCGTTTTTCACCACCAAAGATGTCGGTGAAGGTATGGGACTTGGGCTCAGTATCTGCTACCGTATCATGAAGCAGCACGGCGGACGCATCCAGGTGGAAAGCGAACGGGGCACCTATGCGGAATTTACATTACACTTTTCGCAGAGGCCAACAGACTCAATGCCCGCTTGAGGAGAAATGATGGAAATTTTTCACGACTACCAGAACTGCGCGATTCTTTATGTGGACGACGAGGAAATGTCGCTCAAGTATTTTACTCGGGCCTTCGGAAAAAAATTCCGGGTTCTCAGCGCCACCAATGCCTCTGACGGTTACCGGCTCCTGGAGCAACACCGACAAGAGATCGGGCTTCTCATGACGGACCAGCGAATGCCGGGCGAAAAGGGCGTGCAATTTTTGGAGCGAGCCCGCCAATTGCATCCGCGGGCGATTCGTATTCTGACTACTGCGTACTCCGACCTCGATGTCGCTATTGAGGCAGTCAACTCGGGAGCCATTTATAAATATGTGACCAAGCCCTGGGACATTCCTCAGCTGCAGGTCACTCTTCAGCGGGCCTTGGAATTCTTTATTGTCCAGCGGGAGAGGGATCTGCTTCTCAAAGAAAAGCTTTCGGCGCTGCAGAGGATGTTGATCACCGACCGGGTGCTCAGTTTAGGAATCCTGGCTGCCCGGCTGGGCCACTATGTGCGAAACTCCCTCGTCGCCGTTCGGACCTTCTTGGATCTCGCCCCGGAGAAGCTCCTCGAGGAAAAGATCGATGCGGAAGGCATGCGGAATCCGAACTTTTGGAAGGAGTTCTATGAGCAAGCCCAGGTTCAAATCCGGCGCATCACGGGGTTGTTAACCGACCTTGTCATTGCAACGGAAAAGAACGACCCACCTAGTCTTGAGGAATTGCATCTGGATGAAATCGTTGCCGCCAGTGTTGAAAAATTAAAAGGCAGTTTGTTGCAGAATGGTATCACTGTCATTAATCAAATTCCCGCTGGGCTCCCGCCCTTGCTGGTGGAGCGGGAAAAATTCCAACGCCTCTTCGACCTGCTGCTGAAGGACGAGATCATCAGCTTGCCCCCCGGACGTCATATCTTCCTCAGCGCACGCTTGGGCTCCGAAGCCGAACAAGAAGTGAAAATTGAACTCCGGGATGACGGCCCCGGGCTGCCTAGGGAAGCGCTGCGTTCGGTATTCGATCCCTTTGCTCTGCGTATAGGTAACCACCACGAATTCGGCATCAATCTCATGGCCTGTTACTTCATCATTTATCATCATGGCGGGAAAATCGACGTCCAAAACCAAGAGGGTCAGGGTGTCACTTTCAGCCTGACTTTTCCTGTACGACCCAAAGTGGCTTCCCCCGCAGAAGAGGAGGAGGTGTTTATCACTAAAGTATTGATGAATGACGCGTTCTGGGAAAGGCTAGTGGCCGGCGAGATTCAATAACCGCAGAAACAAACACATAGCAACAAAACTGGCATACTGTCGCCATTTGGTGTTTTTTGGCTGAGAATTCGAAAACCGTTGCAATCACTGAGACGACAGCGATCATATCCCTGCGATAGCTGACCTGTAAATAGTCCAAATTTCGTTCGCTTTTTCCGTCTCGCCGAGGGCGCGGACCATCTGACCTAACCGACGGCCTCGTAACTGCGCTAGGACGATGCTCCTAAGAAACACCTTTCGCGCCTTTCGTCATCGCGATTATTTTATTTTCTGGTGTGGTCTTTTTCTCGGGCACACGGGAACACTGGTCCAAGCCACCGCCCAAAGCTGGCTTATTTTTCCGCTTACCAACTCACCGTTTTATTTGGGACTTGAGGGGCTCTGCCTCGGCCTTCCGCGGGTTATCTTTCGCCTTTGGGCGGAGCGATCGTCGATCGAACCGATCGCGACCTTGCTGCAGATCAAAGCGCTGAAACCAACCGCGGCCGAATGATGTCTCTCTTCGGCTTGATTAATCGTGGCCTCGGACCGATGGGAAGTTGCCCTTTTGGTCTGGTTGCTACAGGTATCGGCGCGCCTCGGACCGTCGCAATTTGCGGATTTGTTACTGTCGTCATGATCACTTACATGACCTTTCTACGATCACTTGCGTAGTGCCAAACCGCCAGGCGAACCTTAATGTTTTTCTGGTAGGCAGAGCCCCAGAATAACTGCGTGCTATTCTTATGCGAAGGCAAAATGGATTCTGATCCTTCCCATTTCCATTTCGCCGGGGTGGTAAAACCTGGAAACGGGAAGACTTCTACTAAAAAATTTGGTATCAAAAAAGCATGGGTCACAAGGCGTTCGACGTGCAACGATATCTGCTCGAGAATAAATTGTTTGTTGACCGTGCTTTGGACCATTACCTCAAACCAAACGACAAAATGTCTCTGCTTCGTCAAGCCGTCTGTTACAGTGTCTTAGACGGAGGCAAAAGGTTCCGTCCGACATTGACATTGGCCGTGGGGGAATTGTTCGGTGCCAAACGCAGAGTTTTGTTGTCGTTTGCTTGCGCCATTGAATTAATTCACTGCTATTCACTGATCCACGACGACCTACCAGCACTGGATAATGACGACCTGAGACGGGGAAAACCTTCGTGTCACAAGCGCTTTGGGGAAGCGATCGCGCTTTTGGCCGGAGATGCATTACTCACTGAAGCCTTCTTCATCATGTCGGACCCCCGGATGGCGCGGCTGTTAGGCGCTCCTCTAATCTCAAAGCTGATTCGAGAGGTCTCCGACGCGGCTAGCATTAGAGGAATGATTGGCGGCCAAAGTACAGAGCTCGAATTGATCAAGCATAAGGTCACACCGGCGGTTCTGGAAGGTCTCGACCGCTTAAAGACCGGCGCCTTGATCACAACAGCGGCCCGTGTCGGGGCGATAATCGGGGGCGCAGCGCGTAAAGATCTCGACAGGGTTACACGATACGCACAATCCTTGGGTTTAGCGTTCCAGATCACGGATGACATTTTGGACGCCCATGAAGTCTCGAGCGACAACTCGAATCATAAAGGGATAGCAAATTATGTATCCGTAGCGGGGCCCGCGAGAGCTAGTGAACGCGTTAAAGGCCTTTTGGCTGCATGCTTGAGAGAAATGCAACCTTACGGCAGTGCGGCGGAACCCTTGCGAGAAATTGCCAGACATGTGGCTCAAAGAACGGAGTAGCCAGCGCAGCAATGTCAAGCTGGTCGGCTAAGGAAAACCGGAAGACAAAATGAGGATAACAGGGCTGGACATCTGTTTCGGATCGACGTAATGGGGGAAGTTGTTAGACCGGGTTAACGGAAGTAAAGAGTCACATAAGGTCGCCGGATAGCCCTAGCCCCTCAAAGGGAGGATAAAACATGCTGCCTTTTACAGACGAAAGCGCCATGTCTAAACTCACCTCGACTCCTAACTCAGATCGTATCGATCTTGTGCCGCGAAAATTATGGCTTAGCGATGATGACTTTCAGTCTGAGATGTTAGAGGGAGTTTCCCGCACATTTGCCTTGACCATTCCACAGCTTCCAGCAGAGCTTTGCCGAGTCGTCTCCAATGCCTATCTCCTTTGCCGCATTGTTGACACTATCGAAGACGAGCCGGTTTTAAGCGGCGCGCAAAAAAACTCCTTTTGCCAGCAGTTCTTGAAGACCTTAAACGTTGCGCGGAACGCCGAGCCGTTTTCCCGGCAACTGTCCGCTTCGCTCTCGAGCCAAACACCCCACGCCGAGCACGAGCTGATCCGCAACGTTCCGCGCGTGATTCGGATCACCCGCGGCTTCTCCGAGCCACAGCGCGAAGCGCTGCAGCGTTGTGTCCGCACCATGGCCAAGGGTATGGGACAGTTTCAGTCGAGGGGCGAGAAGCATGGACTGCAAAGCTTGGAGGACCTCGATCAGTACTGCTATTATGTCGCAGGCGTCGTGGGCCAGATGCTGACCCGCCTCTTTTGTCTCCACTCGCCGGAAATCGCGAAAAATCATGACGCCCTCATGGCTTTGGCGGTTTCCTTCGGCCAGGGCCTGCAGATGACGAACATTCTTAAGGACGTGTGGGAAGATTATCAGCGTGGCGCTTGTTGGTTGCCCCTTAAGATCTTCGCTGACGAGGGATTCGATCTCCGCGACTTAACCACGGCGCGAAGCCGGCCAGGATTCGAGCGCGGCGTTCAACGCTTAGTCGGGATCGCGCATCGACACTTAAAAAACGCTTTAGCTTATACTTTGCTCATCCCGAAACAGGAAACCGGCATCCGGAACTTCTGTCTCTGGGCCATCGGGTTGGCCGTGCTAACGTTGCGCAAGATCAACAACCACCTCGACTACACGGACGGAAGTCAGGTTAAGATATCAAGACTGAGCGTCAAGGGAACCATCTTAGCGACACAGCTGGCGCGACAAAACGGGACTCTCCTGAAGCTCCTTTTCTATCTCGCTGCATGGCCATTACCATTAGTGTCTCACCTAACAGGCTTGCCATCACAAGGTACAGGCGACCGTAAAGCGAATCAGGCACTTTGAGATCACTGGACGGCCTTGACTTCATGGGGCACGGCACCACACTCACCACCGATCACCAGCCAAGCCGAAAAAGAAAGATTGAGAGTCCGGACGGTCTGCACCTGTCTCAATTGGAGCGCGCAATTCAACATGCCGCCCTTTCGCTGCTCAGCCTACAACATCCGGATGGGTATTGGTGTTTCGAGCTCGAGGCCGATTGTACCATCCCGGCCGAGTATATCCTGATGATGCACTACACGGACGAGGTCGACGCGCAGCTCGAGAGAAAACTTGCCTCGTACCTGCGCGCTCATCAAGGCGAAGACGGTGGTTGGCCTCTCTACTACGGTGGGAATGCTGAAATCAGTTGCTCTGTAAAGGCCTACTATGCGCTAAAGCTTGTCGGTGACAACCCCGACCTACCTCATATGGCCAAAGCCCGGCAGACTATCCTCCGCCTGGGCGGAGCCTCTCGGGCCAACGTGTTTACTCGAATCATGCTTGCAATTTTTGCGCAGGTTCCTTGGCGTGCCGTACCGTTTTTGCCGGTGGAATGCATGCTGCTGCCCCGCTGTTTCCCTTTTCACCTCTCCAAGGTCTCCTATTGGTCGCGAACCGTGATGGTTCCTCTATTCGTGCTCTATACGTTTAAGGCGCGTGCCCGAAACCCCAAGCAGGTCTCGATCCGGGAACTCTTTATCACTGATCCTTGGCTGGAAACGGACTATTTTCCAGTTCACTCCGCTCTTAATCGCGCCCTCCTCGTGCTGGACCGTTTGGGATTAAAGCTCTATCGCTGGAGTCCAAAAAGGCTGCGCCGCCGCGCCATGAAAGAGGCTGAAGCCTGGATATTGGAGCGGCTGAATGGAGAAGGCGGGTTAGGCGCCATATTTCCGGCCATGGTCAATGCTTACGAAGCGCTGGGTTTGCTCGGCTATGCCGTTGACCATCCGTTGCGTGTACAGGAACGACGGGCAATCGAGGATCTGTTGGTAGTAAATGAGCACAGCGCCTATTGCCAGCCTTGCGTATCGCCTGTGTGGGATACCGCATGGGCCTGTATCGCCCTCCAGCAGATCGGTAGCGAGCGCAGCCAAACCGCGGTCAAAAAAGCTTTCAAGTGGCTGGCTGAAAAACAGTTATTAGAAGCGCCTCAAGACTGGGAGTTTAATCGTCCTAAAGTCAGGAGCGGTGGTTGGCCCTTTCAGTTCAAGAATTCTTACTACCCCGATCTGGACGACACGGCGGCGGTCGCTTATGCGATGCATAAGAGCGGCGACAAGAGTTTTGGCAATACGGTGCAACGCGCAGCCGATTGGCTTTGTAGCATGCAGTCCAGGAACGGAGGCTTTGCCTCATTTGATGCCGACAACGATCACACCTATCTCAACGAAATCCCCTTCGCCGATCACGGCGCCCTGCTCGATCCACCCACAGAGGATGTGAGCGGGCGCTGTGTGATGTTGCTTGGGCGACTGGCAACTTCACAATTCCAATCCGCTGAAAAAAAATGCCTCGACTACCTTTTTCGTTCTCAGGAGCCGGATGGTCCATGGTACGGAAGGTGGGGTACGAACTACATCTATGGCACCTGGTCTGTCCTTATGGGGTTGGAAGAAGCAGGCATAGGCGCGGAACACGAAGTGGTAAAACGCGCCGCCGCTTGGCTTAAGAACGTCCAGCGCGTCGATGGTGGATGGGGTGAAGGATGCGACACTTATTTTGAACCGTCCAAGCGGGGCCAGGGAGAGCGCAGCACCTCTTTCCACACCGCATGGGCTTTGCTGGGCTTGATGAGCAGCGGCGAGGCTCATTCGAACTCCGTCCGCCGAGGGATTGATTTTCTCTTGCGCACGCAGCAGCTGGACGGTTTTTGGAGCGATCCCGAGTTCAATGCACCCGGCTTTCCACGGGTCTTTTATTTAAAGTATCACGGTTATGACAAATACTTCCCCCTCTTGGCGTTGGCACGCTATCGTAACTTGACGGCCGCGGAAACATAATGCTCGGAATTGTTGTCTCTTTGCCTCGAGAATTAAAAAGCCTAACCCGTCAAACGATCCCAGTGGGAGATTGGAGAGCGATCACAGATAGCACGTTGGTTGCCCTGTCCGGAATCGGAGCAGAGCGCGCCTACACAGCAGGGGCGGTTTTGGTTTCACAGGGAGCAAAGGCCCTGTTAAGCTGGGGT
>Ga0209842_1000102_pt1 | contig 13878 bp, 14 predicted proteins | sample GWRWS3_10_20_FD_187220 | JGI IMG/M metagenome (GOLD analysis project Ga0209842, IMG submission 187220) | Riverbed sediment microbial communities from areas with vegetation nearby in Columbia River, Washington, USA - GW-RW S3_10_20 (SPAdes)... | ecosystem: Environmental > Aquatic > Freshwater >...
CGTCCTGGATAACGGGGCCGTCTACCACACCTATTCGACCGGGGCTCGCGGGGTCGAGTTCCTGATGGGCTACTACGGGATCCTCGACCGGGCGCCGAAAGGCCGCGACGAAGGCGATGCGTTCCAGCTCTGGATCCGCCGGCACGACGAGTACTAGCACGGTCCAGGAGGTGGCGAGATCGTCACGCGAACACGATGCGAACCGTCCCGATCGGCGTCAGTCCGGGTACTCGTCCTTCCGCCAAGTGCGGGGCTCGGCGGGTTGGGCTTTCGGCGTTCGCTCGAGCAGGAAGCTGTAGTACGGCGCGACGAACGGGTCGGGCGCCATCACCGTGTAGGTGTGGTAGACGGTCCCGTTCTCGCGCGCGAAGGCGATCCAGCTCGGGCCCTCGCGCAGCCCGTCCTTGAGCTCGGCCCCGACCTGGCGTGACCACTCTTCGAGCCAGTCGGGCGGATTGTCGATCATCTCCTTGACCTCGGGAATCTGCTGCACTTGCTCCTCGGTCAACGCAAGGCCGAAGTCGAAGGCGAAGTCCGTGTTGTAGGTGGAGACGTAGGGAAACTGCCAGCCCATCCGCTGCTTGTAGGCGGTCAGCCGCTCGATCGGCGCCCGCGAGAAGCTGAGCAGCGTCACGTCGCGGTGGTTCAGGTGGATGAGCGAGCCGTCGAGCCCGTCGCCCAGGTTGGTACAGCCGGGGCAGGCGCCGAGCGTGTAGTCGGGGCCGAACATGATGTTGTAGCCGAGCAGCTGTGAGCGGCCGTCGAAGAGCTCGGCGAGAGTCTTCTTGCCGTCCTCGGTGTCGAACTCGTACTCCTTCTCAACCGAGACCCAGGGGAGATCGAGACGCTTTCTCTTGATTTCCTCGTTTCGCTCCGCCTGCTCGGCCTCGAGCTTGGCGAGCTCGTCCCGGGCCGCCTGCCATTCCTCGCGCGTTCCGATCTCGTGTTCGGGCATCTCATCTCCCTCCGTCGGACTCGAACGGGCCCGCACGAGCCGATCCCATCGTCGGATCGGACGCTACCGGAATCACGAAATGGATCCGGCCTGTCACGCCAGAGGTCGCGGGTTCGAGTCCCGTCGCCCCGTCTTTCTAACTCCCCGCTAAAGGCCATTCCGGGCGCACGGGGGAGGCCGCGCAACCGCGGCCTCCCCCGTGTCGACGAATCAGTCCACTGGCTGGAAGTAGTGCGTGCGCACGTAGCGAGCGACCTTCTTGCCGATCACGGCGCCCTGCAGGTCCGCGGTGCGGAAGTGGATCCCGCCCCACACCCGAGCTCCCAGGTCGGGTCGGCCACGGTTGCAGGGTTTCCGTCGGTGTCGGCTTCCTGGATGGCCGCTCGCGGCCGCCAGAAGTTCCAGTAGTACTTCTCGTTCCAGCAGGCGATGGCGCCGTCGGCTGCGGCGAGGTTGATCATCGCGAGGAGCCGCGCCTCTCGAGCGACTGAGATGTCGTGCTCAGCCGAAAGGTCGCGGGCGAGTCGATTCCACAGTGCGGCGGGGGCGAACTGCCAGAAGATTGCCGCGGTCGTCTGGTCCGCCGTTCTCGTCGAGCTGTCCAGCGCACCGATCTCCTTCACCTCGGCAAACTCCTCCGCGCAGGCGGTGCTCGTGAGAGCGTTTGGGCCCGCCGACCGAAACTGCGAAGCGCTCTCGATGCGCGAACCCACGGGTCGGCCCCTACAGTACGACGAATGGAGGCAAGTTCGCGCTCAACGGAGTTCGTCGCGCTCGGCCACCCGGGCTCCGAACGGTATGTCGGGTTGGAGACCTTCGCCAACCCGGGCGTGTCGCATGTGGAGATGAGAAGCGACGAGCTCACGGCCGTCTGCCCCGTCACCGGTCAGCCCGACCTCTACGTCGCCACGGTCGAGTTCTGGCCGCAGGCCTTCTGCCTCGAGTCGAAGTCGCTCAAGCTGTACCTGGGCGGGTTCCGGAACGAAGGCCACTTCTGCGAGGCGCTCGCGGTCAAGATCCGAGACGATGTCGCCGAGGCGCTCGAGCTTCCACCCGACAAGGTTCGGGTGAGGCTCGAGCAGAAGGCGCGCGGCGGGATCACGATCACCGCGACCTCGTAGGTCCAGCGGCCTCGTGCCCTGTATGGCCCTAGACATCGCCGGCCTTCGCGGTCAGCCGACGTCGATGAGGACTTTGCCGACGGCGCCGCCTTCGACGGAGGCGTGAGCCTCGGCGGCCTGTTCGAGTGCGAAGCGGTGGAGCGGGAGACCGGCTTGGGCTCCCACCGGCAGTGCACCATCGGCGACTGCCGCGGAGACATCGGCGAGCGCCTGGTCCTTCGCCGCGCGCGGGACCGTGTAGACGAGGACGAACTGGTAGCGAATGTTGCGCGACATCAGGTCGCGCACACCCAGGTCGAGGTCGTTACCACCATCGGTGGCGTAGACGGCGACGGTGCCGTTCGCCGCCAACACGGCGGCGTCGAGTGCGGCGTTCGCGGCCGGCGCCACCTCGACCAGGACGTCGACGCCATCCGCGGCGAGACCGCGGATCTGGTCGGCCGCCTCGCTGCTGCGGTAGTTGACGACGTGGTCGGCGCCGGCCGCGTGCGCGAGCTTTGCCTTCTCGTCGCTGCTGACGGTGGTAATCACACGCGCCCCTCCCCAGCGCGCTAGCTGGATCGCGGCGTGCCCGACAGCGCCCGCGCCGCCGGCAACCAGCACGGTTTGACCGGCGAGAACACTTGGCGCGAGCCGAGGCGGGCCCAGCTCCGCAACAGTCAGACAACGGTGCGCTGTCAGGGCGGGGATCCCGAGGCTCGCGCCAACATCGAACGACACCGCGTCCGGCAAGCGCACGGCCTGACGCTCGGGCAGGACGACGTACTCCTGCGCTGTCCCGTCCGCCCGCTGCCAGGCTGCCTCCCACAGCCAGACCCGCTCCCCGACACGCGCAGGATGGAGACCAGCCCCTACGGCATCGATCGTGCCGGCTCCATCCTGATTCGGCACGACCTCGGAAAACGGAAGCTGTCCATCCCCGCCGCTGCCACGGCGCGCCTTCCAATCGGTGGGATTGACGCCCGAGACCTGCACTGCGACGCGAACCTCACCCGGTCCCGGCTCCGGAACGGGCCGCTCGACTACGCGGAACACCTCCGGCCCACCCGCCTGTGAGTAAACGACCGCTCTCAACCGCCTACCTCGCTCGCGCTCACGCCAGCGAAAGCTCAGGCAAGCGTAACGTCGTCGCCGCGGCGGACCGTCCCGCCCGTGACGACGGCGGCGTAGACGCCGACATTCGCTTGATTGTTCTGCGCTGCGGTGCGCAGGATGCCGGCATCCTTGGGTAGGTCTCCCTGCGGCAGCGTGGTCATGACGCAGCGAGGACACGGGCCCGTAATCTGCAGGCGAACCTCGTCGCCGATCGCGAGCGTCTGGCCGATCCAGTCGTTCTCGACAAAGCCTTGCCGATCGGGCGCCGTGGCTACCACGATGTTGGGTCGGAAGCGTCTGACCTCGAAGCGTCCCTCCGGATACAAGGCGCGCAGACGCTCGATCGTCGCCGTCGTCAGCAGGTGCACCAGGGCAAGATCGAAGAACGTTCCCGCAGGCAGCTCCCACTCGGTCACGGTGTCCCTGTGGTCCAGACCCTCCATGTCCGGCCAGTACTCCTCCGCTTGTGCTCCCGAGGACTCCCCATCGTGCTGGGCCTCGGCGAACGCGACCTCGCGGCCCAGCGCCGTTGACAGGACCTGCGCCAGGTCGGGCTGCTCATTCGTCACGACAGTCCCATCGGGCAGGGTCAGCCGGACGGCGGGGAGCTTCGACCCCCTCTCCGGCGGCTCGGCATAGGCTGCGCGGAAATCGAAGAAGTTGCCCCATTTGCGCGGGTTCTTCGCGCCCGCGACCATCCCGGTCGTGGCGTCCACCACGGCGAACTGCCGATCCCCGACGAGGCCGCGGTCCGTGACTTCGGCAGCATTCAATTCCTCGCCCATCATCGATTTCACCGGGTAGCGCCACAGCCCGACAACCGAACCAGCCTCGACCTGCGCGGAAGCCGAGTGCGACAGATCCGTTTGCATGGCCGCCCCCTTTTGCTCAACCCTCGTTCGCACGATCGAGGTTTGCTCGCCGACGAGCTCATGTCAAGAGGTGCATGGCGGCGGCGGCGTTGACAACCCACGCGTCGCCCCACATTCGCCGCATGCCGTGGAGACGGGGGTAGTTGCCCGTCAGCATCTGTCTCCACATCTCCTCGGGCGTCAGCCTGGCCACGGGCGGGACGCTACATGCGACGCCCGGACTAGCCGAGGGTCTCAGGACGTCGCGAGCGGCGAGCTAGCGCAACTGCGCCATGCGCATCTGGTTACCCGATGGGTCGCGGAAACCGGCATCGATGCCGTACGGCTGTTCCGTGGGCTCCTGTGAGAACTCGACGCCCCGGCTCTTCAGCTCCTCGTAGCTGGCCTGGACATCGTCGCTGGAGAAGAAGAGGCCGCTCGCTGCGCCCTTCGCCAATAGCGCAGTGATCATGTCGCGTGTCTCGGCGTCGAACACGGGCGGGCCCGGGATCGCCATCAGAGTGATCGCGACGTCCGGCTGCCCCGGCACTCCGACCGTGAGCCAGCGGAAGTTCCCCATCTCGGGCACGGTGACGTCGTCGCGAAGCTCGAGTCCGAGCTTCTCGGTGTAGAAGGCGAGCGCCTCGTCCTGGTCGTGAACCCAGACCTGCACGTTCGTGAGCTGCTTCAGCATGGTCATCCTCCGGTCGTCGAACGGTCGCAGGCGAGGTTAACCGCGGCGCTCGGCGCCGCCTTCTCGAAAACTGCTGGACTGCGGACGCGCGTAGGCGAGCAGCACGCAGGTCGGGATCCGTGCGCGAGTCGCCGCGGGTGGATAGGCGGCTCGGTAGGCGGTGGGAGACAGGCCGAACGTCCGGCCAAAGCTCGTCGTGAATGACCCGACGCTCCGCAGTCCAATCGCGAGGCAGATGTCCATGACCGGTCGGTCCGTGTTCCGAAGCAGCGCCGCAGCGCGTTCCATTCGACGCGTCAGGAGGTACTGGTGCGGCGTCTCCCCGAAAGCACGGCGAAACTCACGACTGAAGTGTGCCGGCGAGAGGCGCGCCGCATGGGCAAGCGCGGCCACGTCGAGCGGTTCGCCGTAGCGTGCGTCGACAAGGTCTTTCGCGCGGAGGAGATGGCGAGTTGGATGGACGGGCGTCATCTACGCGAGCGTAACGCGGCCATACTGCAGGGCGCTCAGGCGACCTTCTCGATTGCGGGCGTGCGCTCGTCCTCGAGCAGATCGAGGACGGCCTCCTCGACAGGCCCCTGGAACGAGGGTTGGCCGAAGTCTGCGCCCTCACCCAGGCTGTCCAGCGCGCCGCCGATCGTGAATCCGTCCTGATAACGGTCGAAAACACGCGGGTCGATGTAGGACGCGCGACAGACGGCCGGGGTGTTCCCGAGATAGTGAGCGACCTCCTTGATCGCCCTCGCGATCGCCCGCTTCCGTGCTGTCTTGGTCGCGACGGCGCGACCTGAGACCGCGAGCGCGACGGCGGCGATGACGGTCGCATTCCAGGTGCGGAAGTCCTTTGCCGAGAAGTCCTCTCCAGTGATCTCCTTGATGTAGTCGTTGATGTCGTCGGAGCGGACGTCGGCCCAGCCGCGCCCGTTCCGGTAGGCGAGTAGCCCGGTGCCATCCCGGCGGCGCTTCAGAATTTTGACGAGGGCGTACACCTCCGGATCCACGATTGACTGGACGCGCCGCTTGCCGCCCTTGGCGACGTAGTCGAATCTCAGGACGCCGTCCTCCCGGAGCGTCACGTGCCGCCTTTGCATCGTGGCGAGGCCATAGGTCTGGTTCTGCTCTGCGTAGCCTTCGGTCCCGATCCGGAAGAACCCACGGTCGAGCAGACGCACCGCACCGGCGAGCACACGCTCGCGCGTCACCTCCTTCTGGTCGAGGTGGCCGGCGGCGGTCTTACGCACGCGCGGAAGCGCGCGGGCGAAGCGGATCATCTCGTCGAACTTCTCCTGGTCGCGTCGCTCGCGCCAGCGCTGGTGGTAGATGTACTGCCTGTGCCCGGCCGCGTCCGTGCCGACGGCCTGGATATGGCCCAGCGGGTGCGGGCAGATCCAGACGTTCTCCCACGCAGGCGGGATGACGAGCTCGCGGATGCGCTGGAGGACATCTGCGTCCTCGATCCGACCGTCGTTCTCGAAGTACTCGAAGCCCCGGCCGCGCCGGCGACGCTCGATCCCAGGTCCCGAGCAATCGACTCTCCTCAGCCTCGCCACGCCCGCGTCCTTCCCTCCAAGCCGATGGTCCAGTCACACTTAGTCGAGCCCGCAATGCGCGCAATCGTCCTGCTCGACGGCGAGCCTCGCTTCCGTCCCTTCCCCTTCTCCCTTCCGGCCGACCCGGCGGTCGGTCAGGCGCTGCGCAACGCAGAACGCCTCCTCTCCAGGACACCGAGCCGCTTCGACGGGCCGATCGCCTTCTGCCACGGGGTGTCGGCCGACGGCGCGATCCTGCGTCGCGCGGGACGCTATGCCGAGGCGATGGTCGTCTTCGAGGAGCCCACGCTTGCCTTTCGGCTCGGCTTCGCGCTCGGCGTCCAACTCTTCGTCGAGCGGGCGGAAGGGCCCGTTCTCTTCCAGCTCCGTGGCCCTTCCATCGGCCGGGACCCCCTCCTCTGGACGGCGTCAGCCTCTGGAGGGCTCACACCGAGCGAGCGACCGCGAACGGCGGTCCTCGCCGACGCTGCCGAGGAGATCGGCCTCGAGGAAGACGACCTCGAGGACTTCCGCCCGGTCGCTGTGTGCGTCAACGACGACTCGGGCTCAGCGCTCGTGGTCTACCACGCCCGCCTGCTGCCGCACGCCGAGCCCGAACCCGACGAGACGAAGGTCGCCGAGCTGCACTGGGCCACAAGTCCCACAGAGCTAGGGGCGCAGGTGTCAGGCGACACGGTGGCTTGCTGGGAAGCGCTCGAGCGCTGGCGGGAAGCTCTACGCGAGGGGGCAGTCGCTTAGATTCCTGAGAGTTCTGGGGCGCCGCTGGCAAGAGAGGCGAGCCCGAGGGACGACGGAACGCTCAGGCCGCTTCTTCCGGCGCATCGTCGCCGGTGACCTTGTTCCACCAGGTCGCTTCGCGGTCTTTCAGCTGGCTCTGGATCTGCTGGACGTAGGAGGCGAGCTCGCTCTCCTTGGTGGCGAGGCGCACCTCGAGCTCGGCCAGTTCCTTCTCGCGCCGCTCGAGCTTGTCCTCGCGGATGTCGTGGTCGGCCTCGACGCCGGCCTCGCGGTGCTCGACCTGCTCCTCGCGGTCGTCGAGCTCGCGTAGACGGTCGCGGATCGTTTCCTCCATCTCTCCGAGACGCTTCTCCTTGCGCTCGAGGCGACTTTTCTGCGAGTCGGTGAGCTGCTCGCCGTTCTGGAGCTCGGCCTCGCGCTCGGCCAGTTCTTTTTCGCGCTCGCGCAGGCGCTCCTCGTACTCCTCGAGATCGCGGCCCTTGGCGGAGTCCTTCTCGACGCGCCCGAGCGAGGCCTCGCGACGACCGACCTCGGCCTCGCGCGCGGCAAGCTCGAGCTCGCGGGTCTCCAGGTCCTGCAGGCGAGCGAGCGCATCCTGGGTCGCCTTGCCCTGTCCCGAAAGCTCTGTCTCGAGGCGCGTGGCGTCGTTGCGGAGCCGCTCTTGCTTCTTCAAGACGTCGGCCTCGCGCTCCTCGAGCGCCTCTTGCTTGGCGGTCACCGCGGCGAGCTGCTTGGCCAGCTCCCGCTCCCTGTGCGCGATCTTGGCCTCCGCGCTCGAGTAACCCTTTTCCTGCTCGCGGACGGCGGCTTCGCGCACTGCCAGCGACCGCTCCCGCGCGTCCTGCCGGGCCGTCAGCTCGGCCTCGCGGGCCTCGACCGCGGCTTCGCGCTTGGCGACCTTGGTTTCCTGGGCGGCCAGGGTCGATGCCTGCTTCTGCACCTGGTTTTGAAACCGCTCGTGCTCGCGCTCGGAGTCCTTCAGCACGCGGAGCTTCGCCTCCACCTGGGCCTCGCGCTCGGCACTGAGAGCGTCCTGCCCGACCACGCGGTTCTCGATCTCGGAGAGGCGTTCCTTCTCGGTTCGCACCATGGTGACCTGTTCGGAAATGCGCCGCTCGCGCTCCTCGAGCTCGGTCTCCGCGGCCGCCAGCCGGGCGGTCCGGGCGTCGAGCTCCGCCGAGCGGGTTTTCAGCTCGGCCTCGAGGGGACCGAAGTCGGCGCTCGGGAGAACGCTCTGGGTCGCGAGCTCGGTACGCAGCTCGCGCTCGCGCTCGAGCGAGGCGGCCAGCTCGGCCCTGAGGGCCTCCACGTCGCCGTTCGACTCGCCGTACGCCGCCGGAACGCCGGCTTCCTGAAGGGGCGCCGTGGCCACAGCGTGGCCCCCTGTGCGGTCGTCAGGGTCGGGTCGGCCCTCGAGCTTGGCCCGGAGGCCGGTGCCGAACCCGGTCTCGGTGTCGCTGCGAGGCTGGTCGTCTTCGGACATCAACGCGTCCCCGGCCTAGAAGAAGATGCCCTTGAAGTTGAGGAACGCTGGTCCGAGGATGATCAGGAACATAGACGGGAAGATGAAGAGCGCCGTCGGAAAGAGCATCTTGATCGGCGCCTTCATGGCCCTTTCCTCAGCCGCGGCCTGACGCTTGTTGCGCGTGTCCGTCGCCTGCACGCGCAGGATGCGCCCGAGGGAGATACCCAGCTGGTCGGCCTGGATGATCGCCCGCACGAAGGAGGCGAGCTCCGGCGCCTGCACCCGCTGGACCATCTTCTCGAGAGCATGCTGGCGCGTCTCACCGATGCGCATCTCGCCGAGAGTGAGCGCGAACTCGTCGATCAGCGGACCCTCCATGTGCTCCGTCAGCTTCGCGATGGCAGCGTCGAATCCGAGGCCGGCCTCGACGCTGACGGCGAGCAGGTCGAGCGCATCGGGGAGCTCCGAACGAATCTCCTCACGGCGGCCCCGCGCCTTGAACGAGATGAACAGGTCCGGGAGCATGAAGCCGATAAAGAGGAAGAAGAGCGCGAGCAGGATGCCGAGCGAGCCTTTGCCCGCGACGCCGCCGAGGAACGTGCCTCCGAGGAAGCCGCAAATGGCAAAGACGGCCTTGCTCGCCAGGAAGCTCGTCGGCGAGAACGCGCGACCGACGCCCGCCCCCATCAGCCGGCGGCTGACCTTGTCGACGGTCATGCGCGGGCTGAGCTTGAGGACTGCGTGCGCGAGGCTCATCTTCATCGGCTCCACGGCCCGCTCGCGGAAGCCTTCCTGGCCGTGGCCCGAGGCGGGCCGGCGCCGATGCCCGTAGGTGGCAGCCCGGCGGAGGCTGCCCTCGCGCTGGCGCGCCGGAAGAGTTGCCACCTCGCCGATCAGGTAAGCGGCGAGACCGAGAGAAGCGAGACCGAATACGAGTAGGAAAATCATGAGCTCCTAGCCTTTGAACGAGACGATCTTCTTCAAGAGCAGCGAGCCGATGGCCATCATCACGATCATCAGGATGATCAGCTTGTGGCCGGTGGACGTGGTCAGAAGCGGCTCCATGTACTCGCGGTTGATCGCATAGATCGCCAGCCCGACGACGAAGGGAAGGCCGATCAGCGTGTACGCCGACATGCGTCCCATGGCCGTGAGGCCGCGGATCTTTCGGTGGAACTGCTGCCGCTGGCGGACGGTGTCGGCGACCATGTCGAAGAGCCCAGCGAGTGAGCCTCCGACCTGGCGCTGGATCGTCACCGCGCTCATCACGAACTCGAAGTTCTTCGAGCCGACCCGTGCCGCCATGTCGGTGAGCGCGTCGTCCATGGGCCGCCCGAGCCTTGTCTCGTTGAGCACGCGCTTGAACTCCTTGGCGGCCGGATCGACGCCCTCGTCGACCACGCTCTGGATGCCCTGGCGGAAGCTGTGGCCCGCTTTCAGGGAGGCGGCCATTGTCACGAGCATGTCGGGGAGCTGCTCGTCGAAGGCCTTCAGCCGCTTGCGCGCCTTGTAGGAGAGGAACGCATACGGGATGAACGCCCCAACGGCGAAGCCGACGGCCATGAACCAGAGCTGCGGCTTCAACGCGGCCGAGAGGAACGCGAAGAGCAGGCCGAAGCCGAGCATGATGTAGGCAAACTCGGGCGTTCTGAGAGGCATGTCGGCGCGCTGGAGCAGCGTGTCGATCCTCTTCCAATGTTTGAGGTTGCCGAAGAGGCTCTCGGTTGCTTTGAAGAGACCCGAGAACATCGCGAAGCGCTTTCCTTCGCGCTCGCGCTTCAGCGCCTTCGTCCGGGTCGCGGCGACGTGGGGATCGAGCCGCCCGCGCAGCCAGGTTCCCTTCGGCGACGCGAGCGCGAACGCAGCCGCGATCAGCGCGAGCAGAGCGACCACACCCGCGAGCACGGGGAGCCCCCAGTCGCTCGTGTAGAAGAAGTCGGGCAGGAGCGGAGACGGCTTGGCGGCCGCCGAGGGTGCATCCCCGGGAGCGGTCAGGTGAGCCGTGAGCCCCTCGCCGCCGGGCAGCTCGACGACCAGGTCGAGGCGGTCGCCGGGCCGCGCCGAGGTGACGTAATCGAGCTGCCACGTCCTCCGCAAATCCTCCGCGATCGAGGTGTAGACATCGGCGAGCGCCTCCGTCGAAGCGGTTCCGTAGTAAGTGCCGTTGGTCGCATCCGCGAGCCTCTGAAGTGGCTCGGGCTTGAAACGGGGGCTCTCGATGCCGATCACGAATACGTTCACGCCAGCACTTTTGGCCGCCTTGATCGCATCGTCGAGCGTGGCCTTGCTCTCCGTTTCCTGGCCGTCCGTGACGAGAATGATGATGCGGGCAGGAAGTGGCTCGCCGGCGAGCATTCTGGCGGAGAGCACGACATCGTCGTAGAGCTTCGTGCCTTCTACGGGGTCGACGGACATCGTGCGAAGGGCCCCGTCGGCGTCGATCGTCGAGGTCGAGAAACCGGTCAACGCGAAGGCCTGCGTCGCGAACGTCGTGACGGCGATCCGGTCCGTGGCCGGCTTCGCGGCGACGAATGCGCGTGCGGCCGCGGTTGCGTCTGCGAGCGGCTTCCCGAGCATCGAGCGCGAGCGATCGACGGCGAGTATGACGCTCTTGTGCTCACCGAGGTTCGTGGCGTCGAGGCCGGCGACGGGCCGGCCGTTCTCGCGAATCTTCGGCGGCGTCTGGGTCGACGAGGGCGCCACGACCGTCAGCTCGACATGAGGGAAGTTCGTCGCGCTGGCGTGCTTGACCTCGCCGGCGCCTAGAGCGGCCGCCGGGAGGACGAGCGCAGCGACCAGAGCTGCGTAGGCAACCCTTCTCACTTGAATCCGCCGTAGCTCGCCGCGGTGAAGCTAGGCCGGAAGTTCGGGTCCTCCTGCTGGAAGAACGTCGCCGGCAGGGTGACACCGTTCGCGGCCATCTTCTCGAGGAAGTGCGGCTTGAGGCCCGTGCAGGACAGAGGCGAGAGCAGTCGCGAGACCTGGGCCGCGGCCGCCTCCTCGTCAGGGGGCCGGGCGAGAAAGATGTCCTGGAGCGTGATGACGTCCGACTCCATGCGCAGGACCTCGGTCACGTGACTGATGCGGCGAGAGCCGTCCACCAGGCGAGAGATCTGCACGAGGATGTCGAACGCGCTCGCCACCTGCTCGCGGATCGCACGCAGAGGCAGGTCGACGCCGGCCGTGAGGACGAGCGTCTCCAGCCGTGCGAGAGCGTCGCGCGGAGCGTTGGCGTGAATCGTCGTCAGGGAGCCTTCGTGGCCCGTGTTCATCGCCTGGAGCATGTCCAGGGTCTCCGGGCCGCGGACCTCGCCGACGATGATCCGGTCGGGACGCATTCGCAGGGCGTTCCTGACGAGCTCGCGGATCTTGACCTCGCCCTGGCCCTCGATGTTCGCGGGCCGGGACTCCAGCGTGATCACGTGCTCCTGCTGGAGCTGGAGCTCGGCTGCATCCTCGATCGTGACGATGCGCTCGTCGCCGGGGACATAGGCGGAGAGGGCGTTCAGGGTCGTCGTCTTACCGGTACCCGTACCTCCCGAGATCAGCATGTTCAGCTTGCCCTGCACACAGGCGGCCAGGAAGTGCGCCGCCTTCGGCGTGAGCGTGCCGAAGTTGATCAGGTCGTCCATCGTGTACGGGTCGCGCGAGAACTTCCTGATGGTGAGCGTCGGCCCGCGAAGCGAAAGCGGCGGGATGATCGCGTTCACGCGGCTGCCGTCCGGCAGGCGCGCGTCCACCATCGGAGAGGCCTCGTCGATGCGGCGGCCGACCTGCGAAACGATCTTGTCGATGATGCGCAGGAGGTGCGCGTCGTCGACGAACGTGACGCCGGCCTGCTCGATCTTGCCGCTCCGCTCGATGTAGATCCGGTCGGCTCCGTTGACCATGACTTCTGTGACGGAGTCGTCGCGGAGCAGCGGCTCGAGCGGTCCGTAGCCGAGGATGTCGTCTGTGATCTCCCGGACGAGCTGGCGCCGCTCGTCGCGGGTCAGCGGCGTCCGGTCGAGGGCGAGCTGCTCGGTGACCGCCCGGAGAACGCGCTCCGAGAGGTCGCCGGTCGTCTCGGCCGCGAAGAGCTCGGGGCCGAGCTTGGCGATGCAGGCATGATGGACGCGGGTCTTGAGCTCCGCGTAGGGGTCGACAGCCGTGCGCTCGGCCTGCAGGCTGACGGAGGCCTCGGCTCGCTGAGCGAGCGTCTCCTCCGGCCCGAGGCCGTCGCCGTTTCCGGACCCACCTTTGAGGCGATCGTGGAGTCCCATGGCTATGCCCGGCTGAAGAGCTTCCGCTTGTGCCCAGCCTTCACCGCCTCCTCGGGGAGGAGGGCCTTGGCCATCGCCCGCACGGAGCGGGAGAAGTCGGCCTTGTCGTCGGCGAGAACCAGTGGCGTGCCCCGGTTGACGGCGAGAGGCACCTTGCCGTCGCTCGGAAGCTCGAAGCGGACCTTCACGTCAAGGGCGCCTTCGACTTCGCCAGGCTTCATCCCGACCTTGGAGTTCGCGCGGTTCAGGACGACGCGGATCCGATTGGACGGGAAGGCGAGCAGCTCGAGCGTTTGCAGGCTCAGGCGCACGTTTTTCAGGGTCGGCACGTCGAGGCCGCAGACGAGCAGGAGCTCGTCGGTGCGGTCGAGCGTGGCGAGCATCGGGCCGTGGAAGAAGGGCGACGTATCCACGACGATGACGTCGTACGACTCGCGGGCGACTTCGAGAAGCCGGGCGAGTTTGGCCTCGGTCACGAGCTCGGCGTCCTCCGGCCGCAACGGGGCCGGAAGGATGTCGAGACCGGACGTATGGCGCGTCGTATAGCCCGCGAGCTTCTCGGAGTCGAGCTCGCCGGGGGCGACGACCAGGTCGTAGATCGTCTTCTCCGGCTCGATTCCGAGCATGATCGCGGCATCGCCGAACTGGAGGTCGAGGTCGAGGAGAAGGGCCTTCTTGCCCTCGTACTTCGCGAAGCTCGACGCCAGGTTCGTCGCGGTGACCGTCTTGCCCGTGCCGCCCTTGGGGGAGAACACGGTGACGACGCGGCCGCGACGGCCGTGGCCCCCTCCAGCCTTACGGCCGGAGTGGCTCGCCTTCCGGATAGCGAAGATGACGTTCTCGGTCATCTGGGGAAGGAGAAGGACGTCCGACACGTCGGCGTCGAGCGCCTCGTCCAGGAGGACGGACGACTCGCCGGACGCGAGGAGGATCACAGGCGCGGGCGAGTGCTCGCGGATGGCCGCCAGCTCGTCGTTCGGCAGCGTGGAGCTGCGCGTCCCGTGGAGGACGACCTGCAGGTGCCCGCCCGTGAGCGTCGAGGCGGAATCGAGGACGCTGTCGCTCGAGCCCACGACCTCGACCTCGCCGTGGCGTTCCAGGGCGTCGCGAAGCTCGGCGAGCCCGTCACAGCTACCCGTGACGAAGA
>Ga0209842_1000106_pt1 | contig 13752 bp, 8 predicted proteins | sample GWRWS3_10_20_FD_187220 | JGI IMG/M metagenome (GOLD analysis project Ga0209842, IMG submission 187220) | Riverbed sediment microbial communities from areas with vegetation nearby in Columbia River, Washington, USA - GW-RW S3_10_20 (SPAdes)... | ecosystem: Environmental > Aquatic > Freshwater >...
TTCAGCCGGTTGCCGACAATCTCACCGATTTCGATCCTCTTGAGCTTGTCTCGGGTCGGCGCGGGTATGACCTTACCGCCCTGTCTGCTCGGCTTCTTGACCTGGGATATTCTCGCGTCGACATGGTTACTCGTCGCGGCGATTACGCGGTGCGCGGCGGGATTCTCGACGTGTTTCCGCCGATTGCGGAGCACCCATTCCGCATCGAATTTTTTGGCGACGAGGTTGACCAGATTCGGGTCTTTTCGGTGGCCGACCAGCGGTCCCTACCCGACGTGGTCATGACGGTGGTGCTTTCGGCGAGCCGCGAGCTCCTTCTCACGCCCGCGGTGCGCAGGCGTGCGAAAGAGATGCAAGCTGAGTTTCCAAGCCTTGTTGGGCTATTAGAAAAGATCGCGGAGGGCATTCCTGTTGAGGGTATGGAATCGCTCACGCCCGCACTCGTTGATGCACTCGTTCCGGTTACCACCTACTTGCCCGCGGGCGCGGCCATTGCGGTCATCGCGCCGGAGCGCGTGACCTCACGGGCCGTGAGTCTGACCGAGACGAATCGGGAGTTCCTTTCGGCGGCGTGGAACGCCGCAACGGTCGGTTCCGAGGCGCCGATAGATTTGGCACCCGGTGAGTTTCTGTCGCTTGAAGAATTGCGGTCCTCGGTGCAGCGCCGGGCGGTAGAGGAGCAAACGACAGATCACTCGTGGTGGACGCTCAGCGGTTTTCAGAGCGGACCCGATGACGCGGTTCCCTCCGTCGATCCCGTCGTGGGCGAATTCTCAACGGTTCGTGTTCGAGCCGAGGCGGTGCCGAGTTTTCAGGGCATCGCCACTGGTGCGCTCGAACACGTCGGGAGCCTTTTGCGCGACGGTTGGACGATCACAATTGTTGCGGAAGGCCACGGCACGGTAGAGCGCACCGCGCAGGTTCTCTCAGAAAATGGTGTGGCGGCTCGCATTGTTGACGCCTTTCCCGCTGCGCCGGATGCGGGGGTTGCTTACATTGTTCAAGCGTTCGCCGATTACGGTTTCGAGCTGGACGAGGCCCGCCTTGCCGTTCTGAATGAGACCGAATTCTTTGGTCGGGCGACGGGGTACAATTCGCACCGGACGTCACGGCTTGCCGTTCGCCGGACGACGGTCGTCGATCCGCTGCAGCTGAAGTCCGGCGACTTCGTTGTGCACGAAACCCACGGTATTGGCCGCTTTGTCGAACTCACTCAGCGTGACGTCTCGACGGGAGGTCGTAATGGCGTCACGACGCGGCGAGAATACCTCGTTATTGAATACGCGCCGTCGAAGCGCGGGTATCCCGGTGACAAGCTGCACGTTCCCACCGATCAACTTGATTTGCTCAGCCGCTATGTCGGAGGAGAGTCGCCGACGTTGAGCAAGATGGGTGGTGGCGACTGGACCGCCGCAAAAGGCAGGGCTCGCAAGGCGGTGCGTGATATTGCGGTGGAACTCGTCAAGCTGTATTCGGCTCGCATGTCGAGCACGGGTCACGCTTTCGCTCCTGATACCCCGTGGCAGCGTGAACTAGAAGATGCGTTTCCGTTCGTTGAGACACCTGATCAACTCACAACGATCAACGAGGTGAAGGCCGACATGGAGCGTCCGATTCCGATGGATCGGCTTCTTTCGGGTGACGTCGGTTTTGGAAAGACTGAGGTCGCCGTGCGTGCGGCGTTCAAGGCTGTTCAAGACGGCAAGCAAGTGGCGATGCTCGTGCCGACGACGCTGCTTGTGAAGCAGCACGTCGGAACGTTCCAGGAGAGATTTGCTGGTTTTCCCATACACTTGCGGGCACTGTCTCGGTTTCAGTCCGAGAAGGAGGCGCGGGAAACGATCTCGGGTCTTCTCGACGGCACGGTTGATGTCGTGATTGGTACCCACCGGTTGCTCACGGAATCAATCGCGTTCAAGGATCTTGGACTCGTCATTATCGACGAGGAACAGCGATTTGGTGTTGAGCACAAAGACGCTCTCAAGAAACTCAAAACCAACGTGGACATTCTGGCGATGAGCGCGACCCCAATCCCGCGATCACTTGAAATGGCAGTGACGGGGATCCGCGAGATGTCAACACTTGCCACGCCTCCAGAAGACAGGCATCCGATTCTGACATTTGTTGGTGCGTATTCTGATCGCCAGGTTGCTGCCGCGATTCGTCGCGAGCTGCTTCGTGAGGGACAGATTTTCGTCGTGCACAATCGAGTGTCGAGCATCGGCAGGATAGCCGCGCACATTGCGGAGCTGGTTCCTGAGGCTCGGGTGGCGGTCGCCCACGGGCAGCTTCCGGAACACATCCTGGAGACGGTTGTTGTTGATTTTTGGGAACGCAAATTCGATGTTCTTGTTTCGACCACGATCATTGAGACCGGTCTCGATATTGCTAACGCAAACACGATTATTATTGACCGCGCTGACAAGTTCGGGTTGAGTCAATTGCATCAGTTGCGGGGGCGGGTTGGTCGCGGCCGAGAGCGCGCATACGCCTATTTTCTTTACGACGAGAACAAGCCGCTGAGCGAGACGGCCCATGATCGGCTTTCGACGATCGCCGCTAACAATGATTTGGGTTCGGGCATGCAGGTCGCTTTGAAAGATTTGGAAATTCGTGGGGCGGGCAACCTTTTGGGTGGCGAGCAAGCGGGCCACATCGCTGGAGTGGGTTTTGATCTGTACTTGCGAATGATTGGCGAAGCGGTGAGTACATTCCGCGGCGATGTCGCGGGCGGGCAGGCTGAGTTGCGCCTCGAATTGCCGGTGGATGCCCACATTCCCGAGGATTATGTTGACAGTGAACGGCTCCGCCTGGAGGCTTACCAAAAGCTTTCGGCTGCCACCGCGCCGTCGTCTCACGAAGGACAGATTGACCGTGTGTGCGAGGAGCTGGTGGATCGGTACGGCGAATTGCCAGAGTCGACTCGTAACTTGATCGCGGTTTCGCGACTTCGGAGAGTCGCGCAGAGGGCTGGTTTGAGCGATGTTGTCGCAACGGGGTCGAATCTCCGCATCGCGCCCGCTCACCTCGCCGACTCGATTCACGTGCGTCTCCGACGCCTGTATCCGGGAGCGCGCTATTCGGAGCAGGCCGCGGCGCTCGTTGTTCCGCTACCCAGTGCGACCGCGATTGCCGACTCGTCGTCTCGTGACGCTGAACTTATTGCGTGGGTGGCGCAGTTGCTTTCTGCGATTTTCGTTGCTGATAGTGTCGCGACCGCAGACTGACCAGCGCGGCCGACACAACTATTGCGATTCCTGACGCGGCGAGAACAGCGAGTGTGCCCTCGGCGACAATTTCGGGTTTCGATCCAAATGCCAGAGCGTTCATGAGCAGCGACACGGTGAATCCGATTCCACCGAGTGCGCCGATTGTGACGATGTCGGCGAATTCGAGCGATGGTTTGTCTTTGCGCCGGGCGATGCGACTGCTGGCGACGCCCGCAATGCCGATGCCGATCATTTTGCCGACGGGAAGCGCCACAATAATTGCCCAGAATGCGGGGCTAATTTTATCGAGGCTGATTGTGGGAATTGGCACCATGGCCGCCGTCAGTGCAAAGAGTGGTAGCACGACACCACTCGAAAACGGTTCGAGCAGGTGTGTTGCGCGTCCGCCGGGCCGCCGGGCAATCGCCAGCCCGAGGGCAACTCCTGCAATCGTGGGGTGCACTCCTGACCGATAGGTGAGGTACCAGACGAGTACGGCGAGGATTATCAGCGCGGTGACAATTGGCCACTGTGCGCGGCGATTGAGTATCCATGAGGATCGCGGTGTGAGAAGGCGACTGAGTAGACCAAACGCGATTGTCGTCAGTCCCGCGACTGCGATGAACGCGGGTTGTGCGTTCGTCGTGAAGAACACGGCAATCAGAAGGATCGCGACGAGGTCGTCGAGTACGGCCAGCGCGAGGAGAAAAACCCGGACTCGGTTGGGAATCGCTCTCCCGAAGACCGCCAATACGCCCATGGCAAACGCGATGTCGGTTGCTGTGGGGATGGGCCAGCCCTGGGCGAGCCCGGCTGGCGCCGCGATGGCTAAATAGATCAGGGCGGGCACGAGCACGCCGCCGAGCGCCGCAATAGCGGGGAGCAGCGCCCTACTGATTGAGTTTAATTCACCGATGACGAGTTCGCGTTTAAGTTCAACGGCGACGATGAAAAAGAACACGGTGAGGAGGCCGTCGGATATCCAGTGATTTGCGCTCAAGTCAAGGTCGAGAGCTGGCATGGCGATGTGGTGCGATAAGACACCGACTGCGGTGGGGCCGAGTGCGGTGTTCGCGACGACGAGGCCCGTGAGCGCTCCAACCAAGAGGAGCACGGCTGCGTTCCGTTCAGAACGAACGAAATGCGCTGTTCGGGAGAGGAGCATGACAGTTCCCTTTTTGGGTGGCGATGATCGGTCATCCCGCGATTGCGAGAGTATTCTGCGTGCGATTGACCGCTGACGCAGGCCGACCAGACTTCCCGGCGCTCCATGTTGATTGTATCTGCTTGTCGATTGGGCGTCGGTTTTGCCCGTCGAATTGGTGAAACACCGCCGTCGGGGAGCTGCTGGTGAGAAGATGACAAGCATGTCAGAAGCGAGCCCCTTACCCGATCAGGGTTCGGGCCAGAAACAATCGAATCCCCTCGACACACTTGTCTCCGTCGTGGCGCGGTTACGGGCACCCGGTGGGTGCCCGTGGGATTGGGAACAAACTCACGCCTCGCTCGTGAAATATCTGATTGAAGAGACATACGAACTTGTGGAAGCAATCGAGGCTGGTTCACCCGATGATGTGCTCGAAGAGCTTGGCGACGTGCTCTATCAGGTTCTTTTCCACGCAAATATTGCGTCAACGGCGGCCGAAGACGCATTCACGATTGATGATGTAGCAGCACACACGACCGCCAAGATGGTGAGGCGACACCCGCATGTTTTCGGTGATGCGGTGGCGTCAACGGCGGACGACGTGGTGGTCATGTGGGATGACTTGAAACGCGCAGAAAAGCCCTCACGGGTCAGCGTGCTTGACGGGATTCCGATGGGGATGCCGTCGCTTGCCCTTGCCGAGAAGGTGGTGGGCCGTGCAGAGAAGGTGGGTATTTATGTGCGCGACGTTTTCCCCCGTGAGGGTGCGGATGGTGAAGCGGAACTGGGCCGTCGTTTGTTAGAGATCGTGGCGTCGGCGCGACGCGGGGGGTTAGACCCCGAGCGTGCTCTCCGTGGGGCGTTGCGTGATTTGCAGTGCGAGATTCGCGATAGCGAGGCTGGCTAGTTCGACCGCTTCTTCCTGATGCTCAGCACGCGGGCGTCTTGAGAGAATTGGCGTGCCACACTGGAAAGTATGGCGATTACGATCTCTCCTCCCCGCGGTATGCGAGATTTTCTTCCTTCGGAGAAGGCCCGGCGGGAGCGCGCCCTGGGCGTCATCCGCCGTGTCTATGGCGCACACGGCTTCGATGAGATCGAAACGCCCGCGATGGAAGACATTGAACGATTGCACTCCGGCCTCGGTGGAGAAAACGAAAAACTTGGTTTTTCCGTACTCAAACGGGGGTTGAGTCCCGCTGAACTGGGCACGGCTGCTGCCTCGGGGGGCGTGGGCGGATTGTGTGATTTGGGAATGCGTTTTGACCTCACGGTTCCTCTTTCTCGGTTTTACGCGAGCCACCGAGGCGACCTTCCGCCCGTGTTTCGTTCCCTCCAGATTGCGCCCGTGTGGCGTGCGGAACGTCCCCAAAAGGGCCGCTATCGTCAGTTTGTCCAGTGCGATATCGACATTATTGGCGAGTCGAGTCAGCTTGCCGAAACGGAATTGATCACCGCGACCGCGCATGTCCTCAACGCCCTTGGACTCGACGAGTGCACTATTCGGCTTAATGACCGACGCATTCTCGAAGGTCTCCTGCGATACTGCGGCTTTGCAACGGAGCGTTTTCCTTCGGCTCTTATCTCACTCGACAAGCTCGACAAGATTGGCGTACAGGGTGTCGTTGCGGAACTGAGTGAAAACGGTCCGGACGCTGCGGCGGTTCTTGGTGGCATTCTCGCTTCGTTCGAATCAAACAGCGCCGACGGCGGAGTCGGCTTGACGGTTGACGAAATAACGAGGCTCCTCCCGGATGGGATTGACCCTGACGCGGTGGCTTCGCTCGAGAGCCTTGCTCACACGCTCCCGCGCCTTCCGGGCGGGGTGGGTTTGCGCTTTGACCCGACTCTCGTGCGGGGAATGGGGTATTACACCGGCGCCATTTTTGAGATCGCCCACCCGGCCTCGGGTAGTTCAATCGGTGGCGGTGGTCGCTACGACGGAATGATTGGGCGGTTGGTGGGAAGCGACGTGCCCGCGGCGGGTTTTTCGATTGGGTTCGAGCGAATCATCGAGCTCGTTGACCTTGACGTCGATGATCGACCGGAGGCTGTTGTTTTGGTGCATGATGCGTTCGCCGACCATCCCGACGATGGGTTGACGGTGGCGCAGTTGCTTGCAATAAAGTCGGCACTCGTCGTCACGGGCAAGCGAGTGCGTATTGAGCGGAACAGAAAAAATCTTACTGGGCTGCTCAATCGGGCTGCGGTAGACGGCTTTTCACGGTACGCGCGGGTGACGTCCGTAACCGCCTCTGTGGATGATTTGTCTTTCAAGACATTCACATGATTCGGTACGGGTGCGTCAGTAGACTGGCCACCGGATTTGCTGGATAGGCAAGTTCTTGCGTGAGGAGATAGATGTGGCTTTTATCGAAGCAGTTGGTGCTCGCGAAATTCTTGACTCCCGCGGAAACCCGACAGTTGAGGTAGAGGTCCGTCTTGACGATGGAGCCGTGGGCACCGCGGGTGTTCCTTCGGGCGCCTCGACTGGAGCGTTTGAGGCTTACGAATTACGCGACGGCGACCCGAATCGTTATCAGGGCAAGGGTGTTCTGAAAGCGGTTGATTCGGTCAGGAACACACTAGGTCCCGCGATCAAGGGCTTCGATGTGACGAACCAGGGTGTGGTTGACGCGACCCTCATCGAGTGTGACGGCACGGTGAATAAGCGCGCTTTGGGGGCCAACGCGATTCTTGGCGTGAGCCTCGCTGTCGCCCATGCAGCTGCCGTCTCTGCAGGCGTGCCGTTTTTCCGCTCTATTGGCGGGCGCGACGCGCGCACGCTTCCCGTGCCCCTCATGAACATTGTCAACGGCGGTGCACACGCCGATACGGGGGTAGATATTCAAGAGTTCATGGCCGTGCCTCTTGGGGCAGATAGTTATAGCGAGGCGCTTCGGTGGGGTGCCGAAACCTATCACTCCCTCAAGTCGCTCCTGAAAAAGCGGGGTTTGTCGACGGGCTTGGGAGACGAAGGCGGATTCGCACCGGAGCTCTCCCACAATCGTGCCGCGCTCGAACTCATCGTGACGGCCATCGAACAGACCGGGCTCACCCCGGGTCGCGACATAGCGCTCGCGCTTGACGTTGCCGCCACCGAATTCTTCTCTGAAGGACGCTATCTTTTCGAAGGCAAGCACATGGCCGCCGCCGATATGGTCGCCTACTATGCCGACCTCATGGCAAGCTTTCCACTCGTGTCTATTGAAGACCCACTTGCCGAGGACGATTGGGACGGCTGGGTGAGTCTCACCGCAGAACTGGGGAACGCGACGCAAATTGTTGGCGATGATTTGTTTGTTACCAATCCTGAACGCCTGGAACGCGGCATCGAAAAACAGGCCGCGAACTCGATTCTCGTTAAGGTCAACCAAATCGGCACCCTGACCGAGACGCTCGATGCGGTGTCGCTCGCCCAACGGAGTGGGTATTCAGCTGTTCTGTCTCATCGCTCCGGTGAGACAGAGGATACGACGATCGCCGACCTTTCGGTGGCGACCGGATCCGGTCAGATCAAGACCGGAGCGCCTGCCCGTGGTGAACGAGTGGCCAAGTACAATCGGTTGCTGAGGATCGAAGACGAGTTGGCCGGTGATGCCGAATTCGCCGGTCGAGACGCGTTCCCTCGATTTACCGCCTGACCCACCCGGTTGGGGCGTCACCCTGTGAAAGAAGTGCCGCTCGCGCCGACGCAAGGAGGCCCCGTGATCGCACCTCGCCAGCGGGCTGTCGCCCCGCTGAAGCGTGAGACATTAGGCTCGCCGCAGCAGCCCCGGCGCCCGCATTTTTCCGCGGCTGGAGTTCTCATTATTGTTTTGCTCTTTTTCGCGGTCACTGTTGTTGCGCCGAGTTTTCGCCTGTATGTCGAGCAGCGTCAACAAATTGCCGATCTTGAGTCAAGGGTTGCGGAACAGCGCAACGATGTTGATGCGATCACGTCAAAGCGCGCGCGGTGGGATGATCCCGCATACATTCGTGCCCAAGCGCGTGATCGGCTATATTACATCATGCCCGGAGAGGTCAGTTATTTGATCCTTGACGATGTTCGGCCGGGTGGTCAGGCAAGCGTGCCCGTGAGCGAGTTCATCGAGGCAACCAAGATCGATTGGGTCCAATCGCTTTTCGGCTCGCTCGTCGTTTCGGGACTAACGGCGAAGACCCCCGAGGAATTGCAACCGGCTGCCGGTGCCCCTGCGCACTGACCGCTCCATAACCGAGGAAACTCTGTGACGACACCCCCGTTCGATCCTGTGACTGACGATGACATCGTTGTTGTCTCCGCACAACTCGGTCGGCCCGCGAGAAATGTGATCGGCATCGCCGCGCGTTGCGCGTGTGGCGTTCCGACAGTCGTCGCGACAGCTCCGCGACTGGAGTCGGGTGAGCCGTTTCCGACGCTCTACTACCTGTGTCATCCGGCGGCTACGGCGTCAATTTCGCGTCTCGAAGCCTCACATGTGATGACGGAGTTTGGTGACCTTCTTTCTTCAGATGACACGCTGCGTTCCGCATACACGGCGGCACATCGCTCCTACCTGGCTGACCGCGACAGCATCGAAGTCGTGCCAGAAATTGCCGAGATTTCTGCTGGGGGAATGCCGAAACGGATCAAGTGCCTTCATGCGCTCTCGGCGCACGCGCTCGCCGTCGGCCCCGGGGTCAACCCGATTGGTGATCTCGCACTGGAGCGTGCGGACTGGTCGCAATTCGTCTGCGTGTGTGTCACCGATGAGACCGAACCGACGGGGCGCTGACATGCTGTTCCGGCGCTTCTCGTGTGCGGTGATCGCGTGCGTGGGAGCAATAGCGGTTGGACCGGCGGTTGCTGGTCACCACGCGCCTGAGTCATCAGCGGCTAAGCCCGCGACCACCGGGGCGTTTTCCACGTTTACTCCGCGTGGTGAAACGGTGCGTGAACTCGAATACTGGTTGAAAGACTACGGTTTCATCGAAGCGTGGAACACAACTCGCGGCGCGGGTGTCACCGTCGCGGTGATTGACACTGGTGTCGACGGAAGCGTACCTGATCTTGCAGGAGCGGTAACGGGTGGTGCCGACGTGAGTGGTCTTGGCTCGCCGGACGGGCAACAACCTGTTGGCGCCGACGGCAAGCACGGCACCCTGGTCGCTTCGCTCATTGCCGGGCGTGATCGAGGCTCCGCTGTCGGTGTGATCGGAACCGCACCGGAGGCCTCGATCCTCTCGATTTCCATAGCACTGGGTGGCGATGCGGGAGCGGTCAATACCGACGACCAGATTGCGCAGGCTGTCCGCTGGGCAGTTGACAATGGCGCCTCCGTCATCAACATGTCATTGACTCGCAATAGTCGTCAGTGGCCGACCAGCTGGGATGCGGTGTTTAAGTACGCCTTCGAAAAAGATGTGGTTATCGTCGCGGCGGCGGGTAATCGGGGCAATGGTACGACTGAGGTTGGTGCTCCCGCAACGATTCCTGGGGTGCTTGCGGTGGCGGGCGTCAGCAGGAAACGACAAGCGAGTTCGGACGCGTCATCGCAGGGCATTACCATCGGCGTTGCTGCACCGAGCGAACAACTCGTCGGGGTGCTCCCCGGCGGTCAGTATGCGACGTGGGCTGGCACGAGTGGTGCCGCACCGATCGTCTCGGGGCTTGTTGCTCTCGTACGCGCCGCTCATCCCAATCTCAATGCGGCCAACGTTATTAATCGCGTGATTTCAACGGCATCGCCCAAGGGTGACACGTATCCCAGCCCGATCTACGGTTTTGGACTCATTAGCGCGCAGGCGGCGGTCTCTGAACCGGTGCCATTTGTCGATACGAATCCGCTCGGTGATCTCAACGAGTGGATTCGGCTTCACCGGCGAGAAGAAAGCACGCCGCTGCCTTCGGAGCCTCCGACGACGGCGACGGCGGCACCGATTCCGCTGCCCCAGGACGCCAACCGAACTCGCTTTGACGCTCTTCTGCCGAGAACACAATTCTTAACTGGCGTTGTACTGCCGCTCGCGTTGCTGCTCGGATTCGCTACGCTAGTTTCGCTCAGTGTCGTTGGGGCCACTCGCCATTTCAAACGACTACTCCACAGGGAGTAGATTTGTTCGCACGCCATCCTTCGATCTAGGAGACCTGAACGTTGCCCAAAATCCTCATTGTCGGCGCTGGATACGCCGGTTTTTACACAGCGTGGAAGCTTGAAAAATGGCTGGCCCACGGTGAGGCAGAGGTCACGATTGTTGACCCTCTTCCCTACATGACGTATCAGCCCTTCCTTCCCGAGGTTGCCGCAGGGTCGATCGAGCCACGCCACGCTGTTGTTTCGCAACGCCGACATTTGAAGCGCACAAAAGTTATCATCGCGGCGGTGTCGAAGATTGACCACGCCACAAAGACAGCAACAATTACTCCCACGGTGGGAGAGCCGTGGCAGCTTGAGTATGACATCGTGGTGGTCACGGCGGGAGGGGTGTCGCGTACTTTTCCCATCCCCGGTGTGGCCGAAGAAGCGATAGGGCTCAAGACGATTGAGGAAGCGGCAGCGATTCGTGATCGCATTCTCGCCAACTTCGATGCAGCGGCGCTGACTCCTCCCGGGCCACAGCGTGACCGTCTTTTAACCGTCGTGGTGATCGGTGGTGGTTTCGCCGGTATTGAAATTTTTGCTGAGCTTCGGTCTTTCGCGAGCGCTTTGCTCAAGAAATACCCGGAGTTGTCATTCGACGATACGCATTTTCACCTCATCGAGGCGACGGGGCGTATCATGCCCGAGGTGTCGCTTCCGACGAGTCGGTGGGTTATTAATAACCTTTCGCAGAGAGGTGCGGAGGTGCATCTTGACACCCAACTGATGTCGGCGGTTGGTGGTGTGATTGAGCTCTCAACGGGCGAATCGTTCGAGTCGGACACGATCATCTGGACGGCAGGCGTCATGGCCAACCCGATGCTGAAAAAAACCGATTTACCGGTTGATGATCGGGGTCGACTGTGTGTGCGTTCTGACCTCCAAGTCGCTGGCGAAAATTCCGAAGTCGTTGAGGGTGCCTGGGGCGCAGGCGACGTGTCGGCCGTTCCCGACTTGAGCGGGGGCGGTGTTGGGGGATTTTGCGTCCCCAATGCGCAACACGCGGTGCGCCAGGGCAAGCTTGTGGCGAAGAATATTGTCGCGGTCCTTCGAGGCGAGACCCCCGCTCACTACGTGCACAAGAATTTGGGCGCAGTGGCGGGTCTCGGAATCGGAATTGGTGTTTTTCAATCGGGACGGCTTGCCATCATGGGTCTTCCTGCGTGGTTTGCGCACCGCGGGTATCACGGGCTCGCCATCCCGACGTGGGAACGCAAGTGGCGTGTGGTGGGCGACTGGTGGAATGGTTTCTGGTTTGGCCGTGACATTGTTTCGCTCAAAGCGCGTGAAAAACCGCGGGCAGCTTTTGAGGAGTTTGTTTCGCGTCCTCGGCTTCGTGTGGAGTCCGTCCCGCCGTCAGAACCTGCTGTCAGGGCGACAAAAGATTCGTCACCGCGTACTCCGGCGGCGAAGCCGTAGCCGTGGAGTAGCTTTCTCCGCGACCGGTGCAATTTTCGATAGCATCGTCGAGCGGGCCCCCATAGCCCAATTGGCAGAGGCAAACGACTTAAAATCGTTCCAGTGTGGGTTCGAGTCCCACTGGGGGCACCCGTGCTGCGGCCTGTTACGGATGCTGTTTACGGGGCAGAAGCAATCTCGCCCCGACCTTCGAAACCGTACTTGCAAAAACCACCACCAGAATCCCCTGCTCGTGGGGTCTTTAAATGTCACGCGATCTGGGCTGGGTTCCACTGTCGCTGAAGCTAACTATTGGATTTTTTGGCGCAGGCGTACGTTCGCAGTGATCTTGCCGTCTCATGGTCGCAGAGTCGGCCCTGTCTAGCGAGCTTGTGAGCGTGAAACGGGCGGCACGCCCACCCGGCTTCTGGCAGACATCGCTCCTGGCATGAACCGACACCAACATGGTGAACCGGAAAGCGCCCAAGCGCGGTGGCAGTGTGAAAACCGGTACCCAGTTGGTAGGAGAAACCGGAAAAATTCGCCAATTGGAATTTTTGGGTGCACTGAGTACCAGCAGACTTTAAGCAAATCCACTACCCGAACCCGAACCCGAATTGGATTTGAACAATTGAACCCGAACCCGAATCAAAAACTCGCGCCACAACGGTGGGCCGTTTTCGCTGCCACCCTGGCAATCCTCGCTGCGTCACTCGTAGCGGCACCCTCTATCGCTCACGCAACACCTATTGACCCACCACCCATAGCGGATACGCCCTCGAAGCTAGCGGAGCACAAAGTCCGGCTTGCAGGGCTCATCACTGGCGATAATAACGAATTATCTGAGCGGACGATAGTAAGTAAGCGCTATTCGTGGCTGGCTGTCTGGCCCCGAGAGCTGCCAGATACGGAGGCCAATGGGTACCTGTCGCGGGTGGAACACTCCATGGATCTTATTAAAGAGAAGAGTTGGGGCGAGGGCGCTCGTCTGTTGGCCGCGTTGGAGAATCCCGATTTGGTGCCTCTTCCCTATCGGGATACCACCGGTGCACTAGGGAAACGTGCGCAGTACGTTTCTCGGTTCTTCGACGCGAACAGCCCCGGTCGCAGCTGGGATGTCGCCCCGTACCACGAGGTGTCGCCCGTCAAGGTGGTGTTCGTGCCTAATACGGAAGGCAGGAGCACTTTCCGGGCTCTTGATGAGATCGCGGAAGCGAACGGGAGAGGATCTGTCGGGTTCATCGATTTTGATGCTGATGCTTACCGTCCGACCCGTTCGGTAACGGGGGAAATGTACCTCATGGGGCCGGCGGAGCGAGCGGCTCACGAGCTCGTCCACGCGAAAACCTCGTTGACTGGTGCTGCAGTAAGCGGGACCCCGACGGTGACGTACAAGGCCGAAATTCCCAACTTCGATAGTCCGAAAAAGAAGCTGATAAAGGAAAACCACACGGTTAAACTCGATGAGGCGATCACTCATGGGGGGAAGGGCGCTCTCGAGGAAGTCAAGAAGAAGTATCCTTTACCTGAGGGATTCAAGGTGCCTGAGGGATTCAATTCGCACGGATACACCCCCAACCGGTTCGAAGCAACCGCTGATAACGTTGCCAGTTCAACAACTTACTCTGGTCCGCAGGTTTCCCCGCAAGAGCTGGAGGAGGTTAGGCGGATTCGACAAGCTCGCATTGACGCATGGGGTCTGTCCGAGACAAGCATTGTTAAGAGCATGACGGTCGGCGATAAGCCTGCCCCTGTTCGAGCGTCCTACAGAGACTTCGAGAAGGATTGGAAAAACGAGGCGATTTTCGGGGGTGGTGCAGAGGCTCGGCGCTTCGTTTACCGTATTCCCGATAGTCAACGGAACGTGACACTCGAGTACCGGACGACGGTCAGCGAC
>Ga0209842_1000110_pt1 | contig 13612 bp, 12 predicted proteins | sample GWRWS3_10_20_FD_187220 | JGI IMG/M metagenome (GOLD analysis project Ga0209842, IMG submission 187220) | Riverbed sediment microbial communities from areas with vegetation nearby in Columbia River, Washington, USA - GW-RW S3_10_20 (SPAdes)... | ecosystem: Environmental > Aquatic > Freshwater >...
CAGGGAGCCTCGCAAGGACCTCCCGCACCTGCGCTTTAGTCGCCGTACCGGACCTGATCAGTATGCTCGCAGCGGCAAGAGGTGAAGATGGACCATCTGACCCCGCGGCTAACAATGCTCCTAGCACCACCGTCCCCAACAGGAAATGCACCATTGGCCTAGACGCTTGTCGATTCATGGTTTTCATGCTTCTCACTATCCAAGCGGGGCCCGCACGGAACACTTCCGCTCACACAACGCTGACAACCCGAAGGCCCGCGGCTGCTTCGTTCTCTGCCATGAGAGGAGAGCAATTATACTTGACCACTGCAAGTTGGAGCAACGAACCGTCAGCCTCGCCGTCTTCTTCTCCTAACAGCAGCGTCCTGTGGGCATCTGGACGCCATCATGCACCGTAGGCCGGGAGCCAGCCCCATGCGCACCGCCTCCGGCCCACTCCACCACCTCACTGTTGGTGTAGGGCTGGCCCATGACGAGATACCCATACCACTGGCGGGCACTGTCGATGAGCACGATCACGGCCAGCAGCGCCACGACACCAACCAGCGCGGCATCCACATATAGTGAGAGGGCTTGCCCAGGTCTGCCAACACTTGCTGCTTTTCCAACAAACAAAAAGAACAGTTCATAGGAACCGGTGAGTGTAATGGCGCCGACGAACAACATCGGGACCGCGGTCACCCACAGGTACCGAGCCTTGCCCATTTTAATCAGAACTGTGGTGCCTACGCAGAGCGCCAACGTCCCTAACAACTGGTTCGCTGCCCCAAACATAGGCCAGATCGTCGAGATACTACCTGTGTGGATCAGATAGCCCCAGGCGCCCACCACGGCGGCGCTGCTGGCGATCACCCCCGGCCACCAGTTGATCCGCAGCAGTGGAAGGTACAGGCGTCCACCCATTTCCTGGACCAAATAGCGCGCGACACGCGTGCCCGCATCAATGGTCGTGAGGATGAACAGAGCCTCGAACAGCAGCGCGAACTGGTACCAATAGGCCATCAAGTTGGCCATACCCGGAAGTCCGGCAAAGATGGAAGCCATCCCGACCGCGAGAGAGACAGCCCCACCCGGCCTTCCTGACACGTCCACCTCGACGAGTCGGGAGAGTTCCTGAATTCTCGCCACAGGGAATCCCATCGCCCCGAGCGCGTCCGATGACAGGATGGTATTGATCGCCAGGTAGTCGCCGGGAATCAGCACGGCGGCCGCGATCAGCGCCATCACGCCCACAAAGCTCTCCAGCAACATCGCACCATACCCCACGATGGCATGGGACTCGCGCTCGATCATCTTGGGGGTGGTGCCGGATGAGACAAGGGAATGAAACCCGGAGATCGCCCCGCACGCAATGGTGATGAAGACAAACGGAAACATCGTGCCGGGAATGATGGGGCCGCCACCGTGAATGAACTGCGTGAGGGCCGGCATCTCAATCGGTGGGGCCAGCACGATCACACCGACCGCCAGCAGTGCAACCACCCCGACCTTCATGAAGGTCGACAGGTAGTCTCGCGGGACAAGGAGCATCCAGGCAGGAAGGACTGACGCTACGAAACCGTACCCTGCTAGCAACCACACCAAGGTCTGTCTCTCGAAATAGAACCATCCTGCGAAATCGGACTGAGCCACCGCCCGTCCTGTCGCCACGGCGACACACAGCAACGTGACGCCAAGCATTGACACTTCACCCACCCGTCCGGGACGGAACTTCTGCAGATAAAACCCCATAAAGAAGGCAATCGGAATCGTCATCGCGATCGTGAACGTGCCCCACGCGTTCCTATAAAGGGCATTCACCACCGCCAATCCTAACCCGGCCAAGGCGACCACGACGATGAACAGCACAGCTACCGCCGTCGCCACGCCGGTGATCACGCCGACCTCATCCCGCGCGATCTCCGGCAATGATCGGCCGTTCCGCCGAATCGAGGCCACCAGAATAATGAAGTCCTGAACCGCCCCAGCCAGCACCGCGCCGATCACCAGCCACAAGAATCCGGGGAGATACCCGAACTGCGCGGCGAGCACCGGCCCCAGCAGGGGCCCGGCCCCTGCAATGGCCGCGAAGTGATGACCTGCCAGAACGTACTTGTTGGCTGGATAGAAGTTGATGCCGTCGTACAGCCGATGGGCAGGCGTAACGCGCTCGTTGTTCAGTTCCACCACCCGGCGCGCCAAGAATCGTCCGTAAAACCGAAATGCCAGCACATAAAAACACGCGGCGGCGACCACCAGCCACAGACCATTGACCTTCTCGCCAGGGTTGAAAGCGCCCGTGACAAAGCCGAACGCCACAGCGCACAGCACCGCCACGAGTGCCCAAAACAGCAGCATCACACGTTCCATGCGAATCATCCTAACAATCTCGTGAATCCCTGTAAACGGAGTTGCCCATTTGCTTCCCGCCATCCTGTAATGGCAACTCGGTGCCTCGACCGCCCATTGCTGCGAGGCACAGCAGTCCTATTCCAATCCAGACCAATTCGCGTACCCGTCTCAGGAGGGCGAAGGTGATGCCTGTCAGCTCGCCATAGCCGAAGGCGAGTAGGAGCAAGAGATTCCCGCCATCCTGCGCACCCAGGCTTCCCGGGATGAAGAACGTCCCGCCCTTGATGAAGACGGACAGGGCTCCGATTGAGATGGCTGACAGCAGGTCTGCCGGACCACCAAGGTAATAGAGAATCACATAGACCTCCAACGCCTCCGCTAACCAGCCAAGGAAGAAAGTACCAGTTGCGAGGAGGAACGCACGTCGATCACGAGCGTAGAAGTCCAGAATCGTGCGGTCGAGGGATCGCAATTTTTCTTCGCGCGTTTCAAGGAAGGGGATCCGAATCCGCAGTCTCCGCAGCCCTCCCAGCAGACCAGTGAACAGCCCTCGGCGTTGCACCACCACGAAGATCACCGTCCCGAACAACAGCAGTCCAACGCTGACCGAGGCCGCCACCACCGCGTGAGCGGGCGATCCCGATGAACCTAGAATCCAGAACCCCAGCGCGATGCCGAGTAAGATAAACCCCACCTGCGCGATGGTCATGGTGGTCTTGGCGGTGACGACGGAAGCGAGCCCTTCCACCATCGGCACGCCATGCTTCTTCAGCAGGTACGCTTTCAGCGGCTCGCCCCCTACATAGGCGGTCGGCGTGGTCATGTTCACGACTTCGCCTGCGGTGCGGATTGCGAACAGACGCCCAAATGAGACCGCATCGGCGTGCCGACCCAGCGTGAGCCGCCATCCGAACGCCTCCAGAACATACATCAGAACCGACGGCAGAAGGATGACGAGGAGAGCGGCAATCCCAACTCCAGCAACAGCATCGAGGATTCGAGCAGGACCGATATGCCAGAGGAGACCGACCAGCGTGAGGAGGCCAAGAAGGAGGAGGACTAATCTAAGCACGGACAATCGCCGACTGGCGGGTCACCCAGGCCATGATCATCCAAAACACATTTACGCCGATCGCTGCGGCCCAGAGGAACCATTCCAGCTTGTCTGCGAGCGCAAAGATCAACAGCACCACGGAAAAATCTCGACTCGTCACGTTCTTAAGAAGGAGCTCCGCCCAAGCGGTTTCTAGGGGTCTACTCCATGCACCCTGTTCACGGAGAGTTAGGGCGCGGGGCACCAGCCAGAAGGCAAGGACGTTTCCGACTACCGCAGCCGCTCCCAGAACCAGAGGGAGCCATGATCGCTCAACCGCCTCTTGCTGGTGATAGATTCCCCACGCTATCCCCATAAAAATCGCCATGTGGACGACGTTGTCCGCCGCCAGATCCAGCTGCCTTCCGAACCGCGATTGCCTGTTCGTCAGCCGGGCCACCTCCCCGTCACAACAATCCACGATCGCCGACAACTGAAACAGGAGGCCACCGATGATGCCCGCTACATAGCTGCCGAGCGCGAACGATCCTGCGGCCACGAGGCCGATGAGGAGAGACAGCAGTGTGATCGCATTCGGAGACAGACCCATCCGGAGAAAGAGACGGGTCAGGGGGGTGGAAACTTTACGGTTAAAATACCGGTCCACGAACCCGTCAAGGTCTGCTTTCGTCTGGCCGTGCGCCTCCGGCACTTGCTGCGCCGCGTGATCCATCATTTACATTCTCACTCGAGCTTCGGCAGGATCTCCCGCTCCGCACGAGCGACATCTTCGGGAAAGTCAATCTCGATCCAGGGCAACCCGCCGATCTTTTCATGCCCGACCCGCACGGCACCGAAGAATTCCAGGAGCGCGTCTTCATACTCCATATCCAACTCGCCGTGATCCGCGTGACCTTTGAGCGAGATGATGAGGGCATTGGTGTCCGCCTGCTTCACCTTGAGGAAGCCGACTCCCTCGCCGGCAAAATCATAGCGCTCAGGCATGCGCTTGGTGAGGGCGATCACGCGCCCGCCACGCACGACGACCATACATTCCTCGGTCATCTGTTTCACCGTTTCATCCATCAGCAAGGCCGTCGGCCAGGATGATGTGACCAGGCGCCGCAAGATCTCCCGATCAAACAGCACATCGGCGTCCATGATCAACACGTCGTCGTCCAACTCAGTCCGAGCCAGCCAGAGAGACGACATGCTGCCCCGCCGGTATTGCTCATTGACCAGATATCGAACCTCGATTCCTCGTGAATCGGCCGCCACGGCGGAGCGAATCATATCCTGCTTGTAACCGACCACAACGACAGCCTGCCTGATTCCGACCCAGGCCAGAGCGTCCAGATAGCGAGCGAGAAGGGTACGCCCTCCCAACTCGATGAGGCACTTGGGCCGGTGCTGGGTCAGCGACCACAGCCGTTTCCCAACACCTGCCGCCAAGATGATCGCTTTCATGAACGGACCGCCACTGTCTCCAGCACCTGCTGGAAGGCCGCCAGGAACCCTTCGAGATCCTGCTCGGTCAAGGCGCCCATATTGGCCACACGGAAAATCTTAGACTCAAGCTGCCCCTGTCCGGCATAGATGACATACCCTCGTTCCTTGAGGCGATCATGCAGTGTTTGGTAGGCAAGCCCGGGGGGGAGATAGTACGAAGTGATGGTATTGGATTGGAACTCAGACGGAAGGACGGGTTTTAACCCCATGGCGCCCAGCCGTTGCCGGATCAGCGTGGCGGCCTTCTTGTACCGCTGGATGCGATTGGCGACCCCTTCTTCCAGCAGCTCGTTGAGAGCCTCATCAAAGGCATAGTACACCTGGACGGCAGGCGTGAAGGGAATGCTCCCTCGTTCCTGATCTTCGTAATAGTTGGGCAGGTGGAGATACCAGGAGTGTTTGGGATAGCTCTTCATGCGCTCCATAAAGCCTTTGCGGACTAAGACAAAGGACGCCCCAGGAAATCCTTGAATGCATTTCCCGGCAGTGCCGGCCACCATATAGATATGAGCCCCGGCGATGTCCAGCGCCTCGCCCGCCAACCCGCTAACTGAGTCCAGGACGAAGACCCGGTTCTGGCTGTCCACCACCTCTCCGATCTCTCGGACCGGGTTGATCAAACCGGTCGTCGTTTCATGATGCACCATCGCCACGGCATGGACTTCCGGATGTTGTCGCAACGCCAGCCGAAGTTTTTCCGGGTCAAGTCTTACGCCCCAGTCCAGCTTCAACTCGGCTACACCCAGCCGGTGCACCCCGACCATCGCCGAGATTCGTTCGCCATAGATCCCGTTGTTAATGACCACAATCCGTTTTCCGGTCGGCAGCGAGGACAACACCGCAGCTTCGACGGCGGCCGTCCCAGACCCGGTGAGCACCACTGCCGTGTAATCCGCCTCGGCTCCCGGTACGAAGGCCTTCAGCAACTTCTGCCGGATGCCTTGAAGCAGCTCCGCAAACTCGGATTCGCGGTGGCAAATATCCGGACGCTGCAGCGCCCTGCGCACCCGCTCCGTGACGTTGACCGGACCTGGGTTGAGGAGAATCACAAGTCTTCTCCGTTAATCGTTAGTCGCACGAAGAACTGAATTCCAAACTTATCAGACACGATTCACGTTTAACGTTGCTTTACTCAATTGCCTTCTTAAACCGCTGGGTAATCTCAACCGGCTCGAGCGGCACTCGGTCCACATCTTCAGCCTGCTCCGTCACCTTCACCAGCAGGAAGCTGGGCCCCTCCTTGCCCAGCATGTCTTTCAACTCATAGACCAAGTCCTCTCGTTCCCGCACCCGCTCCACGTGCACATAGCCTGCCGCCTTGGCCACCTGATCCAGCCGCACCACCCTGGAGAGCGTCGGTTGATTCCCGGTGCTCCCGTACACTTCATTATCCAAGACCACGTGGATGAAGTTCTTGGGCTTCAACGCGCCGACCGTGGCCAAGGTCCCCATACCCATCAGGACGTTGCCGTCGCCGTCCAGCACGATGACCTTCTTGTCTGGCTTTACCAGCGCCACCCCCAGCCCGATCGCCGGCGCGACGCCCATAGAGCCGATCATGTAGAAATGTGTCGGCCGGTCCGCAAGCTTAAAGGCCTCCCTGGACGGGAAACCGTTACAGATGATCACCGGCTGATCGGTGAGGAGTCCCAGCACCGCTTCGATCGCTCGCGCGCGGCTCTGGATCGTGCCTTCCTCCGGCCTCATCTCCGCATTCCCCTTCTCCCTCGTCGCTCGTGACGCGTCGTTCGTCTCTCGCTTATCGATTCACAGGATACGCTTTAGGCTTCACGAAGGGCGTTTCACACGTCACGACTCTCATGGCTGCAACCCTTTCACGACACCCTTTTTGATCAACAGCGCCACGGGGATTCCCTGCTTCGTGAATGTCTCGGCCACCCAGTTGACATCATCCACGGCGGTTGGCTCCGACAAGATCCGGTGGGGGATGCGAACCGTGTCGAGGAGTTGCGTCATGGTCTGGCCCATCACAAGATGTTCGGGCGCATCCTTCCCCTGGAACCCGCGCCACGAAATGAGCAACAGGCAGGGTTGCTGGTAGATCAGATTCAGCGACATCAGCGTGTTCAGGGAAGTCCCCAGCCCGGAATTCTGCATCAAGACGGCGGGGACCTTGCCGGCCATGTAGGCGCCGGCTGCCATCGCCACCGCCTCGTCTTCCCGCACGGCCGGAGTGTACAGCCGCTGCTCCATCAGCGTGGAGATGATGCCTCCCAGGATCGAATCCGGGACACCGGTAAAAAAATTAAACCCGATTTTCTGCAACGTTCGGACGAAGTCGTCGCTTTCAATCATCGAGTCAGCTCGTGCCAGCCCACAAAACAATAACGGCCAGACTAGGAGCCTGTCGGAGAATCGCCTTCGTGACGAGGCGAAAGAGGCGCGGCCAGATGCCAGGCCGCAGGCTCGGAAAACCCGGAGGCGTATTCTCTGAAATACGTTGAGGAGTTTTTCGAGCCGAGAACGCCGCAGATGGCTGCGGATGGTTCGCCGCAGTAGAACGGTGATTCTCCGACAGGCTCCTCACAGCCGGCCGAAAGAGCGGCTGGCATTATAGCCAAGCGGTTGCGCATTCTCAAGAAGGGGCCAATTGTCATTGGCAAAGAGATCATGTTAGAGTTTCATCTCACTTTCATGGCATCTCTTCGATGGGTCGACGTTACATCCTCAACCAGACTTCCCCGTGCCGTGCACGGAGCCTCGCCGGCCTGCTGCTTTTAGGTTGTGTCACGATGTTCATCGCGCCGGCCCCTGCCTGCGCTGGCAACTTGGTAAACGATCCACAGGGCTTTCGCGGAATCCCTTGGGGCTCCTCTCTCACTGACTTGGAGAACCTGACGCTCACCGATTCCGGTGCACGCGTCAAACGATACGATATGAGACAGGAGCCGCTCACGCTGGGCGAGGCCAGGGTGGACTCCATGAGACTCTACACGATCGACGGAAAGCTCGCTCGAGTGGCAATCTATTATCGAGGCCAGAGCGCTCACACTCATGTGCTGGCCTACCTCGAATCGCAGTTCGGGCCCATCGATCGGGCTCCTGGCTCGATGGTCCGTGGGCTGAATCAGCAGTACAACTGGCGAGGGACTGAGACAGAAATTAATTTGACCTACCAGGGCCAAGGGGAACGTGGATTCCTGTTCATTGAGAGCCGGATGCTCGCGCCCCGTCTTACGGAAGCTCTGTTAGATATCGGATCTAGCTACTGATGTCCTGTCGGAAAGCGCATACTGTCGTCATGTTCATCGGCGCTACAATCTTCGCTGTCCTGTGCCTCTCTGCCCTTCTTTTCTCGCCGACCGCCTCGGCCGTCAGCATGGTGAACGATCCCAAGGGTTTTCAGGGCATCCCGTGGGGAACAGCCCTCGCCGACTCGCCGGATGTGACACTGGTCGAATCCACCGATCGGATCAAACAATTTGACTTGAAGCAAAGCCCGCCTCGGTTGGGTGAGGCCACAGTTGAGTCCCTGCGGCTGGTCTCGATTGACGGAAAGTTTGCCAGGGTCATCATCCGCTATCAGGGCATGAAAACGCACCAGTTGGTCCTGCAACACCTTCAATCGCAGTTCGGACCGCTTGATCTGACTCCCGGGCAGATCGCACGCGGGATCCTTCAGCAGTTTACCTGGTTCGGCCCGGAATCCGAGATCACCTTGACCTACGACGTCAAGAGAGACCTCGGGTTGATCTTCCTTGAAAGCCGCGCCCTTGCCTCCAAGTTCCAGGAAGGCATGGCCCCCGACCCCGATCTCGCCGGTGCGACTTACTAGGTTTCGGCATTTTGCTGTATCGGCAAAAGTTTTCATTGACAACCAGTCTGCACTTTCGCATAGTCGGTGTTCATGCATAACGCGACCAAATTCCGAGCCTTGTTCCAACGCCCCGGCATCATCAAGGCCGTCGGAGCTCACGACGCTCTCAGTGCCAAGCTGATCCAGCAAGCCGGATTCGACGCCATTTGGGCAAGCGGGTTCGGCATTTCCGCTTCGCTCAAATGCGTTCCTGACGCCAGCTTCGTCACCTCCACCGAGCAACTGGAGGTTGAACGAAACATGGTCGAGGCGATCAGCATTCCGATCATCGCCGACTGCGACACGGGCTACGGCAATGCCCTGAACGTGATGCGGACCGTCAACGATCACGAGCGCGCCGGCGTCGCGGCCATCTGCATCGAGGACAATGTCTATCCCAAGCGGTGCAGTTTTTACGCCGGCGTTCGCCGCGAGCTGATTGCCGTTGAAGAACACTGTGGGAAGATCAAAGCCGCCAAAGCGGCGCAGACCATGCCGGACTTCATGGTGATCGCCCGGACCGAGGCGTTGATCGCCGGGTGGGGGCAGGAGGAAGCGCTGAAACGGGCTGAAGCGTACGCGCAGGCCGGCGCGGATGCCGTGCTGATCCATTCCAAATCTCCGACCTTCGACGAGCTCAAGGCTGTGGCCAAGGCCTGGTCCGGTCGCGTGCCGCTGGTCGTGGTCCCGACGATCTTCGACGGCGTCTCCGCCGCCGAGCTAGAAGAAGCCGGGTTCAAGGTCGTGATCTACGCCAACCAGGTGATCCGGGCCGGCATCAAGGCTATGAGCGAGGCGTTGGACGTGATCAAGCAGGACACGCGGCCTGGCTCGGTGAACGACCGCATCGTCAAACTCAATGACGTGTACGACCTAGTCGGTGTCACTCAGATGGAAGAGGACGAACGCCGGTTCCTGCCGGTTGGAGGCGAGCAGATCACCGCGATCATCGCGGCTGCCGGATTCGAGAAGCAACTCCTCCCCCTGATCGAAGAGAAACCCAAGTGCTTGCTGGACATCAAAGGGAAAACCATCTTAGAGCGACAAGTGGCGGCGCTGAACGAGTGCGATATCAAGGACATCGCGCTCGTGCGCGGCTACCGGAAGGAAGCCATCACGCTTCCGAACATCCGCTACTACGACAACGACCGGTTTGAGGAGACCGGAGACCTCTTCTCGCTCTTCTGCGCCGAAAACGAGATGAAGGGCCGCTGCCTGATCCTGTACGGGGACATCATCTTCGACACCGCCGTGCTGGAAAAACTTCTCAAGAGTCCGGCCGACATCTCCCTGGTGGTGGACTATGCCTGGACTGAAGCCCTGCAGCGTGGGCATCCGGTGCCGCACCTGAAACCGGACCTGGTGATGCTTCAGAACCCTCCCGGCAAGAGTTATCTCTTCCGGTACGTCATGCCCGAGGAGCAGAACCGCGTGTTGAAGATCGGGCAACAGCTCCCACTCGATCAGGCGCACGCCGAGTTCATCGGGCTGGCGATGTTCTCCGAGAAGGGATCTGAGGCGCTGAAGCGCGCCTACCGGGACGCAACCAAGAAATATCAGACGAAGGGTTTCCATGAAGCGGGCACTGTCATGAAAGCCTCGCTCACCGACATGATCCAGGAGTTGATTGACACAGGTCACGAGGTCAACTGCGTGCCCATCTTCAAGGGCTGGATGGAAGTGGACTCCTTCGAGGAATACCAGCAAGCCTGGGCGAAGATCCGCCAATAGCCGCCAATTCCCCAGACCCTTACCTCTCAACCTTCCTGCTCCAATCGGCTTCGCTTCTTTCCGGGCCAAATGCTTGTCGTGGAAACCATGCCTGTGGTAGCCTTTAGTGAGTAATCACTCACTCACCGAATGTATGAACGCACGACGCCGGACCAAGTCACTTCGCTCCTCCGGGCAGGAACGTCAGACGAGCATCATCGCATCTGCTGCCTCACTCTTCGCCGCGAAAGGATTTAGCGGCACGACGACGAAGGAGATCGCCAAGACCGCTGGCGTCAGCGAGGCGTTGGTTTTCAAATATTTCCCGACCAAGCGCGCGCTGTATGCCGCGATTCTTGCTGAGAAGGCCCAGTTCTCAGAATTGCTGGAAGCCGTCGAAGAGGCCGCGAACAAGAAAGACGACGACCGGGTATTTACTTTACTCGCCAGCTACCGTATCCGCAGAGGAGCCGATCCGACGCTCCTTCGCCTGCTTCTCTTCAGCGCGTTGGAGCGGCACGAGCTGTCGGAGATGTTTTTCCAGAAGCAATACCGCGTGTTTTATGACTTTCTGGCTGGCTATGTTCGCAAGCGAATTGACGACGGTGAATTTCGATCGCTCGATCCCTTACTCGCAGCCAGAGCCTTTTTCGGCATCATCGTGCATCACCGGCTGCTGCATGAGATTTTCGGCGTTCCCGCTCACCATTCTCCGGAAGACACGGTCGCAACCTATGTGACCCTGTTTCTGGAAGGCCTCAGGGCAGGACCGTCCGGCGCTAAGAAGGAAACAGTTACGCCACAATGAATCGGCTCAGAAAACATGTAGTTCTCATGGTCTCCGCCGGGCTGGTCCTGGTGTTGGTCGGTTTTGTGGTGTTCCGCCTGAGCAGCAGCGGGGCGAAAGACGATGCGCGCAAGGGCCGGATTATTACCGTCGGCACCGTCGTGCCCATCCAGCAGGACTTGGATGTCCGGCTCACCTTCACGGCCGACATCACGCCGAATCAACAGGTCAATGTGTTCTCCCGCGTGGACGGGTATATCGCCAAACTCCACGTGGACAAGGGGGACTTCGTCAAGGCCAACCAGTTGCTCGTCGAGATTGATCACACCGACTACGTGCATGCGGTGAATCAGGCTCGGGCGAATCTCGCCGCTGCTCGCGCGAACGTGAATCGGCAGGAGGCCACGGTCCATAACGCAAAGCTGACTCTGGACCGTATGCAGGCGCTGATCAAAGATCAGTTTGTTTCGCAGCAGGACCTGGACACAGCCCAGGTGAATTTCGACACGGCTGCCGCCCAACTGGAGTCGCTCCGGGCACAGGTCACTCAGATGGAAGTGGCTCTGGCGCAGGCGGAGACCAACTTGGCCTATTCCTACATCCGCGCGCCGTTTGCCGGGTTCATCGCCGAGCGCAACCTCGACCAGGGGGCCTACGTGACCGGTTCGACCGCCAGCACCTCCACCATGTCACGAGGGATCCTGACGCTCCACGACATCGAGTCAGTACGGACCTTGATCGAGGTGGTGGAGAAGGACGTGCCGCTAGTCAAGATCGGCCAGCTTTCGGAGGTGAGGGCGGAAGCCTATCCCGACCGAATCTTCGTCGGAAAGGTCGCCCGGATCGTGCAGGCCTTGAACAGGGCCACCCGCACAATGACCGTCGAGGTGGACCTCCCGAACAAAGACCATGCGCTCAAGGGCGGCATGTTTGCCCGAGTAGAGGTCGTCGTCGGCCTGCACCGCAATGCGATCCAGGTCCCGATTGATGCCTTGACCCGCCTTGAAGAACTCCAATATGTCTATGTGGTCCAGAACGGTCAGGCTCATCAGGTTCCGGTCGAGGTCGGCAGCCGGGTGGAGAACCGGATCGAAATCACGAAGGGATTAGCTGGCACCGAGCAGGTCATTGTCTCGGGTAAGGACCTGGTCGCCGAAGGCGTTCCCGTCGAAGCTCACCCGCTTGAAGCTGTGAAACGTGAAGGGTAAGGGGTGAGGCGCAATGGACACCGGACTACCCAGAAGGTTTCGGCTTCGATTCCTTGAAAATACCCCTCACGCCTCACGTCTAACGCTTCACGTCTGAATTATGTGGCTGACTCTCCTAGCGCTCAGAAACCGGATCGGCATCCTGATGCTATCCCTCGCCATGGTGGTGTTGGGGGTCACTTCGCTGCAACGCCTCCCCGTGGATCTGTTCCCAAACATCTCGGTGCCGGTCGTCTTCGTAGGAGTCGTCTATAAAGGTGCCCCGCCCGTTGACATCGAACAAAGCGTCATCTACCCCATCGAAAAGGCCGTCAGCTCCGCGTCGAACGTCGAACACGTCGAGTCATTTTCCAAGCACGGGATCGGGGCGGTCCAGGTTTGGTTCAACTGGGGCGCCGACATCAACGTCGGACAGATGGAGGTGATGCAGCGCATCACCCAGATCCTGAACAATCTTCCGCCGGGCATCCTCCAGCCATTCGTCGTCAAGTTCGATGTCTCTAATATTCCCGTCGCCTTCGTGACGGTCTCGAGCGGCAATCTGGACGAGCGCGCTCTCTACGATCTGGCGTTCAACACCATCGCCCCCCAGATCGAACAGATCAACAACGTGGCGGCTGCCACTGTCGAGGGCGGCAAGGTGCGCCAGATCAACATCAATCTGGACCCGGCCCGGTTGCAGGCGCGCGGGCTGTCGATCCTGGATGTGGTTCGAACGGTCAAGGCGTCCAATCTGATCCTGCCATCTGGTGACATTAAAGCGGGCAACCTCGATTACAATGTGTTCACGAACAATCAGTTCAAGGCCGTCGAGCCGATCAACGACATCATCGTCAAGGTCAACGCTCAGGGTAGCCCGGTCCGGGTCCGAGACCTGGGCACCGTGACCGATTCCTCGGACATTCAGACCAACATCGTCCGTACCGACGGCCAACGCTCGGTCTATTTGCGCGTCAACAAACAGCCGATCGCCAACACGGTCGCGGTGGTGGACGCGCTTCAACGCGCCTTGCCGAACATGATCGGCATCCCGCCCGGCGTGAAGCTGGGGATCTCGTTCGACCAATCCGTGTACATCCGCATGGCGATCAAGAATCTGACGGAACAGGCCTGGCACGGGTCCCTGCTCGCGGCCGCCGTCATTCTCGTGTTCCTGCGCAATCTCACCAGCACCCTGATCATCGCAGTGGCCATCCCGCTCTCAATTCTGGTGACCT
>Ga0209842_1000112_pt1 | contig 13563 bp, 12 predicted proteins | sample GWRWS3_10_20_FD_187220 | JGI IMG/M metagenome (GOLD analysis project Ga0209842, IMG submission 187220) | Riverbed sediment microbial communities from areas with vegetation nearby in Columbia River, Washington, USA - GW-RW S3_10_20 (SPAdes)... | ecosystem: Environmental > Aquatic > Freshwater >...
TGGGACGCGGCCAATGGTGCTCATGGTCCTCCGGTTGTGGGGTACATGCGGCACAGCGTCTGTGGCGAGGTGCCGTGATACGGGACGAATCCAGAGTAGCGTTAGCCCGGAAAGAAGCGCGTTCGCGGGACTGCGTCCGGCAAAAAGAAGTACGACTAGACTCGTTCCCTAGCGATGGCCGTGGTCCAGTAATAATTGGTGAGTTTTCGGAAGACCGGGATGATCCGGGTGGAGAGATGCGCGCCGGCTGGTTGGTGTGCGTCGTCCTCGTGTCGTGATGAGCACATCCAGGAGAAAGATGAAATACCCCAAAGCGCTCGTGGTCGGTCAGGCGAAATCTGGTGAGGGTGTCGTTTCTTCGCCGAATTTTCCTCAAATAGAGGCGGGAATTCTCGCGTTTTGGAAAAACGACGAAACGTTCCGCGCATCGATTGAGAATCGAGTTGGCGCCGAAGAGTGGGTTTTCTACGATGGCCCCCCGTTTGCCAACGGTTTGCCCCACTATGGACACCTGTTGACCGGGTATGCAAAAGACGTCTTTCCTCGTTTTCAAACAATGCGAGGAAAGCGCGTCGAACGCCGCTTCGGCTGGGACACGCACGGCTTGCCCGCAGAACTTGAGGCGGAACGTCAGCTCGGCATTACCAACAAACGCGAAATCGACGAGATGGGAATCGCGGCGTTCAACCGCGTTGCCCGCGACTCGGTCCTTAAATACACCCGTGAGTGGCAAGAATATGTCACACGTCAGGCCCGTTGGGTTGATTTCGAAAACGGCTACAAGACGCTCGACATCACCTACATGGAATCGGTGATATGGGCATTCAAGCAGCTCTACGACAAAGGCCTTGTTTACGAGGGGTTTCGCGTACTCCCATACTGTTGGCGCGACCAAACCCCGCTTTCTAACCACGAACTACGCATGGACGATGACGTCTACTCTTCGCGTCAGGATCAAGCGGTCACCGTGACGTTTCCGCTCGTCGGACTGAGGGCCGAGGCGCTCGGCCTCACCGGTGTCCGTGCACTCGCGTGGACGACGACGCCGTGGACCCTGCCCACTAACCTCGCCCTCGCCGTGGGCCCCGCCATCGAATATGCGGTTGTGCCCGGTGGACCAAACGGCACGCCGGATGCGGAGGCGCCGAACGGCTTGTCTCATTCGAGTGCCACAGCACCCGAGATGGAAGTGCTCAGCGCCGAGTATCTGATTGCGCGCGACCTGGTGGGAGCGTATGCGAAGGCGCTTGGTTATGCCGACGAAGGCGACGCCACGGCGGCGATCTCACGAACGGTGATGGGTCTCGAGCTCGCGGGCGTCGAGTATGACCGGTTGTGGGACTATTTTGCCGATACGGAGACGTATGGAACACACAACGCGTGGCGCATTCTTGTCGCTGACTACGTTTCGACGACTGAGGGCACCGGAATCGTCCACCAGGCTCCGGCCTACGGAGAAGAAGACCAGAAGATTTGCGAGGCGGCTGGAATACCGGTGATCGTTTCGATTGACGAGGGTGGTCGGTTTCTTCCGATTATTGGGGAGGTCGAGGGAGTTCAGGTTTTCGACGCGAACAAGCCACTCATTCGGCTGCTCAAATCGAAGGGTCGCTTGCTGCGAGAAGCGAGTTATGAGCACTCGTACCCGCACTGTTGGCGGTGCCGCAATCCGCTCATATACCGGGCGGTTTCGAGCTGGTTTGTGCGGGTAACTGAGATTCGTGAACGGATGATGACGCTCAATCAACAGGTTGATTGGGTGCCCGACAACGTTAAAGACGGTCAGTTTGGCAAGTGGATCGGCAACGCGCGTGACTGGTCAATTAGCCGCAATCGATACTGGGGCTCGCCGATTCCAGTCTGGAAAAGCGACAGTTCTGAGTATCCACGTGTCGATGTTTACGGATCGTTAGATGAGCTCGAGCGTGACTTCGGAATTCGTCCGAATGATCTGCATCGTCCGTCAATTGACGAGCTCACGCGTCCGAATCCCGACGACCCCACGGGTTCTTCGACAATGCGCCGAATTACTGATGTCCTTGACGTGTGGTTTGACTCGGGCGCTATGCCGTTCGCTCACGTTCACTACCCTTTTTCTCACCAGAAATGGTTTGAGGAGCATAACCCGGCCGATTTCATCGTCGAATACCTGGGGCAAACGCGCGGCTGGTTTTATACGCTTCATGTGCTCTCCACCGCGCTTTTTGATCGTCCAGCTTTTAAGAACGTCGTGAGTCATGGCATCGTTCTTGGTAACGACGGCCAAAAGATGTCGAAGTCGTTGCGCAACTATCCCGATGTCAACCTGGTTTTCGACCGCGACGGCTCCGATGCCATGCGCTGGTTTCTTATGAGCTCGTCGGTTCTGCGGGGGGGTAACCTCGTGGTGACGGAAGAGGGCATCCGGGAGGGTGTCCGACAAGTGCTCTTGCCGCTGTGGAATACGTGGTACTTCTTTTCTCTCTACGCCAACGCCTCGGGTTCGAATGGTTACGAGGCAACGTGGCGGACCGACTCGACCGACATCCTTGATCGTTACGTGCTCGCAAAGATGCGCGCGCTCATTGACGAGGTGACGGGTGACCTTGAGGCCTTCGACAGCACGCTCGCGGCAACCAAACTCCGTGATTTTGCCGACGTCCTCACGAATTGGTACGTACGTCGATCACGCGCGCGATTTTGGGGCGGGACAGACGGTAATTCGACGAACATTGATGCGTTCGACACCTTATTCACGGTGCTTGAAACACTCACTCGTCTGGCGGCTCCGTTGCTTCCGCTCATCACAGAGGAAATTTGGAAGGGTCTCACCGGGTCTAGGAGCGTTCACCTTACCGAGTGGCCCGCAGCGTCAGCATTCCCCGCTGATCCCCTGCTCGTCTCGGCGATGGACCGCATTCGTGCCACTAGCTCGGTCGCGCTTTCTCTTCGAAAGCAGGCGGGCGTGCGCGTGCGCTTGCCCCTCCCGAGCATCGCAGTTGTTGCAGAAGACGTGGATGCGTTGCGTCCGTTCGAAGCAATATTGCGTGACGAGCTCAACGTCAAGAGTGTGTCGTTTGTTGAGCTCGTTAGTACGAGCGCCGCGGAGTTTGGCGTCACGACTCGGTTGACGGTTAACGCGCGAGTCGCTGGACCTCGGCTCGGATCCTCGGTCCAACACGTCATCAAAGCGGCGCGCTCCGGCGACTGGTCCCAGAACGATGGGGCGGTTGTTGCGGGGGGCATCGCGCTAATCACCGGAGAATATGAGATTGTGATTGCGGCGGCACCGATTGATGCCGGTTCGGAATCTATTTTAGCGCTCGTGCCGGGAGGGGGATTTGTGCAGCTCGTCACCGCAACAACCCCCGAACTCGAAGCAGAAGGGCTTGCGCGGGATGTGGTGCGTGCGGTACAAGACACACGCAAGTCCGCGGGTCTAGACGTGAGTGATCGTATTCGGCTCGTTATCGTGTGCTGTGACGAGACTGACTCGCGTGCTCTTGACCGCGCTTCGGCGGTCGATATTGCGGCAGAAACGCTCGCGATCGAATTTGCGACTCACAGTTTTGCGCCTGACGACGTGCCGCGCTGTGACGACCGAAGCGGTTTCGCGCCCAGGGTGTCCGCTTTCGTGGACTACCCGATTGATCATCTCGATGTTTTTCAGGGCGGTCACTACGGAAATATTGGAGCTTTTGCGGTGGCGATTGCTCGAGTCACGGGGGTGAATGGTGATTGACGATTTTCGGACGGCGGCTGATGCTGTCTATAAGGAATTGATTGAACGGCATGGTGAGGGGATACCTCGACCGCGCCTAGAGCCGACGCGACGGGTTGTTGATCTCCTGGGTGACCCACACAGCGCCTATCCAGTTATCCATGTCACAGGAACCAACGGGAAAACCAGCACAAGCAGGATGATTGAAAGCATCCTCCGGGCCTTTGGGCTTCGAACCGGTCTTCTTACGAGTCCCCACATGTTGCGTTTCAACGAGCGGATCGTCATTGATGGCGAGGCGATTAGCGATGAGGCGCTCGCGGCAAACTGGAATGACATGAATCCCTATGTGCAGATGGTCGACTCGGAACTCGAAGCGGCGGGCGATACGCCGCTCACTTTCTTCGAAGTCACGACTGTGCTTGCTTTCGCGGCGTTTGCGGATGCCCCCGTTGACGTCGCCGTTGTTGAGGTGGGCATGGGCGGGGAGTGGGACGCGACGAATATTGTCGACGGTCAGGTGGCGGTTTTTACACCGATTGCCCTGGACCATGTGGCCCAACTTGGCAGCACGGTTGCGGAGATAGCGCGGACCAAGTCGGGCATTGTCAAACCGCTTGCGAACATCGTGAGCGCGCGCCAATCGGCTGACGCCCTGGCTGAAATTGAGCGGGCAGCGACGCTCAGTGAGGCGACTCTTGAGGTCCAGGATCGTGGGTTCCATCTTGTGGATATCGTCAAGACCGCCGGTGGCCAGCTCATTGCTGTGCAGGGTCTCGCCGCGCGGTACGACGATCTTTTCCTTCCGCTCTTTGGTGACCATCAAGGTCAGAATGCCGCGGTTGCAATCGCCGCCGTCGAGTCTTTTCTTGGCGCGGGGTCCCAAGAACTTCCTTCGAGGATCGTTGCAGAGGGGCTCGCCGGAGTTCGTTCTCCCGGTCGTTTGCAAATCATTGGAACCACACCAACGATGCTCGTTGATGCCGCACACAATCCGCACGGGGCCGAGGCGCTTGCGGCCTCCCTCCTTTCCTCTTTTCAGGCTGACACTGTGATTGCGGTGCTTGGTGTTCTTTCCGACAAGGACGCGAACGGAATCGTGTCGGCTCTTGCGCCGCACGTTGACGAGTTTGTGGTAACCGCTGCTCCATCAGAACGTGCCCTTCCTGCAGACGACCTTGCGAAAATCGTTGGCGACCTTGCGAGTGACAGACTACTGACGGTTTGCGCGAACCCTTACGATGCTCTACGCCACGCTCGTCTTCGCGCGGGAGAAGCGCCTCGGTCAGTGGTGATCGTGACGGGTTCCATTGCTTTAGTTGGGGAAGTTATTAGTTTTGCGCGCGTTGAGGGGTGGGCGACGGCGTGACTGATAGCAGTGTCCTGCCTGCGTTGTCGACTCAGAATCGGCGTTCTCGGGCACCGCGAAGCGCACAGGGGAGGCTCGGATCAATCGTCCTAGTTTTCGAGTCGGTCGTCATTTTTCTGGCCACACTCGTCGCGATTGGTCTCGGCGCCCTTCCTGCCGTCACTGCTGGTGTCGGCGGCACGGGGCTGTGTCTTGCGCTTCTTGTCACAGTCGGTTTTATGCGCTTCAGTTGGGGATTGGCGGTCGGCTGGGTCTTGCAGGCCACTATTGTTGCTACGGGCGTGACCTTCCCCGCGATGGTTGTGGTTGGCGCACTTTTTGTGTCTCTGTGGACATCCTGCATGATCGTGGGCGCCCGACTTGATCGTCAAAAACCTCAAAAGGAGCAATTGTGACCACGTCAGTTGAAGAGACTCTCGTTCTTGTGAAGCCAGATGGTGTCGCACGCAACCTGACGGGCGTAATCCTCAGTCGCATCGAAGCGAAAGGCTATGCGCTTGTTGATATTCGTCTGATTCAGGCAGACCGAGAGCTTCTGGCTCGGCACTATGCCGAGCACGAGGGCAAACCGTTTTATGAGCCACTTGTTGAATTGATGGAGAGCGGGCCGATTGTCGCCATTCGGCTCGCAGGAAACCGGGTGATCGAGGGGTTCCGATCATTGGCGGGTTCGACGGATCCAACGACGGCCCCGCCAGGAACCATTCGGGGAGACTTTGCGCGTGACTGGGGTGGAGCGGTCCAGCACAACCTCGTGCACGGCTCTGATTCACGGGAGTCGGCGGCTCGCGAACTTGCACTCTGGTTCGACTGAGAGGCCCCGAAGCCTCGGCGTTCTGCACTGCCTCTCGCGCGGAGTGAGGCAGTGCGATTCACAGGTAGGCGAGCACATCAAGTTGTATTTGAGCCATTAGCGCAATCACGATGTAGCAGAATACCGTGATTGCGGGCACCCACGCAGAGGCACCTGAGGCGAATCGTTGAAGACCGGGGAAGACGGGGAGGATTCCGGATTTCATGACAAAAAAAATCACGGCCCAGAAGAGCGGAATCGTCACCGACCACACCACCAGGCACCAGGGACACAGCGTGCCAATGACAAAGATGCTCTGCACCGATAACCAGATAACAAAGATGAATGCTCCGGCAATTCCCGTGGCGAAGAGCAACCAGAACCACCGGCCGAACTGGGCCCCGGCGAGAATTCCCGCACCGATCACGATTGGGACAACGAATCCGGCGAGACCCAAAAAAGAGTTGGGAAACCCGAACAACGAGCCCGCCCACGAATCCAAGTTTGCGCTGCACTGGACGACAAGGCTGAAGTCACATGCCGTGGCGTCATTGGGGTTACGAAGTTTGGCAATCTTTTCTATGGAGAGAACGAACGAGGCAATGAGGCCAATTACGCCGCCAAAAATAAGAAAAAAGCCAAGTGTCCGTGGGCGTGTGAAGGCTTCGGTCTCGAACACATGTCGAATCTTACACACGGTTGGGCGGCTCGTCTGGGAATCGTGCGATAATGGTGCACGTTGGTCGGGCCGCGCCCGTTCCAACACCAAATTTAGGCTTACCGGGCAATAAGCCGGGCCATAAGGCGCATCGCTGTCATCCTACAAACCGGGAGCACTCGATCTGCCGCAGTGAAAGTTACTGCAGTGTCGGATAGCCAGTTCCGAAGAGGTAGGCGACTAGAGCCAGGAGGCCGGCCGCACGAGTGAAAGATTTGTGCGGTTTCGCAGTAGCAAAATCGTGCACGAGAGACTATTTGGCGGGGTGGCGCGGTCGCCCAGTCGGTCGAGGAGCGCGCCAGCAATGGTGGAAGATACAAGAAAAAACGGTTCAGACGCAGCAAAATCGGAGGGTGCCGGCGCCAAGATTGGTCGCCTATTCGGAGTTCGAAAATCGGCGCGGCGAGCCGAGCTGAAAACAGTGCAGCCGACAGAAGGTGACCAACCGGCGAAGGTGACGAAAGAAGCTCCTTCTGGTGGTGACCTGACGGAACACTCTCCGAGCGGCGCCGCGAGTGCTGACTCGGATCGGCGTCGGTCACGGCCGGAGCCGTCTCGAAATTTGCCCCGGTCATCGACGACATCCCTCTTATTTAAGGCGCCCGATCTGCCGGTTTTGGTGGTGCGTGCACGTTCCGCCGATGACGCGTTCGACGAGAGCTCGTCGAACGTGAAACGCCGAGCGCGCCGTCGGCCCGGTGAACGAGGCCAGAGCGACGACCCAGAAAATACGGTGGTCAAGGTTCGTGCACCGCGTGAACCGAAACTGGTCAATGAACCCCAGCGGGTCAACGGCTCGACGCGGCTTGAAGCGAAAAAGCAGCGGCGGCGTGACGGTCGTGACGCGGGTCGCCGCCGAACCGTTATTACAGAGGCGGAGTTTTTAGCTCGCCGTGAGTCGGTTGACCGGACCATGGTGGTGCGTTCGAAAGAGAATCGTATTCAGATTGGTGTCCTCGAAGACAGTGTGCTCGTCGAGCATTACGTGGCCAAGAATCAGGAAGTTTCCCTGATTGGGAATGTTTATCTCGGTCGAGTTCAAAATGTTCTCCCGAGCATGGAGGCCGCGTTTGTCGATATTGGCAAAGGCCGTAATGCGGTGCTTTATTCGGGTGAAATCGACTGGGATGCTGCTGAAACGGGCAATCAGCCTCGACGAATTGAATTGGCCCTCAAACCGGGTGACACCGTTCTCGTTCAAGTCACGAAAGACCCGGTGGGTCACAAGGGTGCGCGGCTTACAAGCCAGGTTTCTCTTCCTGGTCGCTACCTCGTTTATGTGCCCAACGGATCAATGAACGGTATTAGCCGCAAACTTCCTGATACCGAGCGGGCTCGTCTCAAGGCGATTCTCAAGGACGTTCTTCCCGACGATGTCGGTGTTATCGTGCGAACCGCTGCGGAGGGCGCGACCGAAGAGCAACTCACACTCGATGTCACTCGCTTGATTGCGCAGTGGGCTGCGATCAGCGAGAAGATCAAGTCGGTTTCCGCGCCGGCATTGCTCCACAGCGAACCCGACCTCGTTATCAAAATCGTGCGCGATGTCTTCAACGAGGACTTCCAAAAGATGGTGGTTTCGGGAGACGATGTGCGGTCAACGATCGAGAAGTATCTCGCTCAGGTCGCCCCTGATTTGCTTGATCGAGTCGAGAAATATGAGGGCGTCGCAGACGCTTTTGACCAATTTCGAATTTCGGAACAAATCGAAAAAGCACTTGATCGCAAGGTCTGGTTGCCTTCGGGCGGGTCACTCGTCATTGATCGAACAGAGGCGATGACCGTTGTTGACGTCAATACGGGAAAATTTGTGGGTTCGGGGGGCAACCTCGAAGAAACCGTTACCAAGAACAACTTGGAATCGGCCGAAGAAATCGTGCGTCAGATGCGGTTGCGCGACATTGGTGGGATTATCGTGGTTGATTTCATCGACATGGTGCTTGAGTCGAATCGTGACCTTGTGTTGCGGCGACTCATTGAGTGTTTGAACCGGGACCGCACAAAGCATCAGGTTGCGGAGGTGACGTCGCTGGGCCTCGTTCAAATGACACGCAAGAAGCTCGGACTCGGTTTACTCGAGTCGTTCAGTGAACCGTGCGAGGTGTGTGCGGGTCGAGGTGTTATTGTGCGCCACAACTCCAGCGTCAAGCACCGTCAGTCTCAGCAACCTGAAACCGGGTCGCGACGTCGAGACAAGGGTGGTTCGCAGGGAAATAAGGGTGCCGGTCGTGGCACAACGAAATCGCGGTCCGAAACTGTCGTCAAGAGCACGCGCGGCATTACGGAAGACGCGAAAAATGCGCTTGCCCAAATTGCGGCGAGTACGATCGCCGCGCATTCGGCACCCGCACAAAAAGACACCTCGGAGGTTGGTTCACAGCTACCTGCTGTTGTTGCTCCCAAGGTGCGGCAGGGGAAGACTCGCGATACGGATCACTCGTTGGACTCCGTGCTTGAAGGGCTTCCACCAGCGAAGCAGTCGAGTCGAAGCCGTAGTCGCCGCGTGACCACGGCTTCTCTGCAGGGTGGCTCATCGATCTCTGGCGGGAGCGCGTCTGGCGAAGCGTCGGTAGAGGAGGCTGGGCGCTAAACGTCGTTGTCGTGTGTTCCTCATGACACCTCGTTTGTGTTTGATTACGTCACTGTCGTCGAGTAAAGTTGATTTTTCGTGCGCGCTGAGTTTTTTGCGTAAAGCAATGGTTTTTCGGGCGTTCAGCCCCTCCCCAGAGAAGTAGGTATGTGAAAGTGGTTTACGCAGTTGTGCGCGCCGGCGGTCGGCAAGAGAAAGTCGAAGTCGGCACCATCGTGACGATGGACCGAATCAAGGCTGACAAAGCCGGCATCATCGAGTTAGCGCCCGTGTTGCTCGTTGACGGAGACTCGGTAACATCCGACGCGAAGTCGCTCGCGAATGTTACGGTCACTGCCGAGGTTCTCGAAAACCTTCGCGGTCCCAAGATTGTTATTCAGAAGTTTAGAAATAAGACTGGGTACAAGAAGCGCCAGGGTCACCGCCAGGAGCTCACCCGCGTCAAAGTCACAGGAATCAAGTAGTCGAGCAGTCCGAAAGACGTGAGGAATTAGACAATGGCACATAAAAAGGGCGCGAGTTCCACTCGCAACGGTCGCGATTCAAATGCTCAGCGTCTCGGCGTTAAGCGTTTTGGCGGCCAAGTTGTCAACGCTGGTGAGATTATTGTTCGCCAGCGTGGAACGCACTTTCATCCGGGTGCTAACGTCGGGCGCGGTGGCGACGACACACTGTTCGCTCTCGAATCGGGCTCGGTTCAGTTTGGCACCAAGGCGGGTCGCAAAGTCATCAACGTTTTGGCGGTAGTCGCCAACTAAAATCACCAGGCATACTGAGTGGGGGGCGAGCTTCGGTTCGCCCCCCATATTTTTGTTGGGGACGAACCAAGGAGACTGTGCGAGATGGCGACGTTTATCGACCGTGTCGTCATGCATGTGCAAGCTGGTCACGGTGGCAATGGTTGCGTCTCTGTCAGGCGCGAGAAGTTTAAGCCGCTGGGCGGGCCAGACGGAGGGGATGGTGGTCACGGTGGGAATATTGTCCTGGTTTCCGATCCGACTGTGACAACGCTCCTCGATTTTCACCGCAATCCGCATCGTCGATCATCGAACGGTGGACCGGGAATGGGCGACCATCGACACGGTAAAAACGGAGAAGAGATTGAGTTGCGGGTTCCCCTTGGCACGGTGGTCAAGACCGCTGACGATGTCGAACTGGCTGATCTGACTGAGTCTGGTTTTCGTTTTGTGGTTGCTGCTGGAGGTCAAGGCGGACTGGGTAACGCTTCGCTCGCCTCAACCAAACGCAAGGCCCCGGGTTTTGCCCTCTTAGGGACCTCCGGGTGGGAGGGCGAGGTTCACCTCGAGCTTAAAACCCTCGCTGACGTGGCGCTTGTGGGTTTTCCTTCCGCCGGAAAATCGAGTTTGATCGCGGTACTCTCTTCGGCAAAGCCGAAGATTGCGGACTATCCGTTTACGACTTTGTCGCCCAACCTGGGGGTTGTGCAAGCGGGCGACGTTAAATACACGGTCGCTGATGTGCCCGGGCTTATTGAGGGGGCGAGTGAGGGGAAGGGTCTCGGTCTCGATTTTTTGCGGCACGCGGAACGGTGTTCCGCACTCTTGCACGTTCTCGATTGTGCGACTCACGAAACCGGTCGCGAACCCGAGAGCGACCTGGACATTATTCTCAAAGAGTTGGCTGCGTATCCGGTGCCTGCGGGGCAGAAACCCTTGCTTGAACGGCCGCAATTAGTCGCACTTAACAAGATTGACGTGCCCGAGGCACGAGAGCTAGCCAATACGGTTCGGGTTAAACTCGAATCTCGCGGCTACCGAGTGTTTGAGATTTCGACCAGCACCCGCGAGGGATTGCGGCCGCTGTCGTTTGCGCTCGCTTCGATCGTCGAGGAAGATCGCAGGTCGGTGGCCGCTGATTCAAAGGTGCGCCCGCGAGTGATCGTTCGCCCTCAGGCTGTGAACGACAGTGGCTTCGAAGTGCGGATTGAGGGCGGGTCCTACGGTGCTGTCTATCGAGTGGTTGGGGTGAAGCCCGAACGCTGGGTCGCGCAGACCGATTTTACGAATGAGGAGGCAGTCGGTTTTCTTGCTGATCGACTCGCGAAATTAGGCGTCGAAAATGAACTCGTTAAGGCGGGTGCGAGCGCTGGGTCCACGGTACTCATTGGGGAGGGGAAGGGTGTCGTCTTCGATTGGGAGCCCACCCTGACGTCAGCTGCCGAGTTGATTACCGGCCCGCGGGGGGCTGACTCCCGTTTCGAAAACCCTCGACGTCCGACACGTGACCAACGCCGAGGCGAGTACTTTGATCGAATGGACGCGAAGGCCGAGGCGAGGGCCGAAATGGCGCGTGAACGTGATGCGGGCTTGTGGCGGGAGGACCACCGGGGTGACGACGCCTCGGGTCACTCCGGAAAAGGCGCGGTCGGCAAGCTGTCCCCAGAAGACAAGGCCAGCGGTGCGGATTGAGGATTAGAGTGGACTTAAAGGTTTCGCCCAGGTGAATTGGAGATCCGAGTGACTGCACCATCGCGCCTCGTAGCCGAGTCTGTGCTTGCGCAGACTTTGCCGTTCGAGCCCTACGTTTTTGGGATAATTGCGCTCGTTGTTTTTGGTGCGTTGGGTCTTGTGGTGTGGTCCTATCGTGATGTGGCTAATCGCCATCACGGCAAAACCGTGACAAACGTTGACGCACATCCTCATGATCGTCTTGACGAGCGTCCTCATGCGCGGTAACCGACGAGAATGACCGCTGCCGAGCCACGGCGTCAGCGCGTCGGTGTGATGGGGGGGACATTCGACCCAATCCACAACGGCCACTTGGTAGCAGCGAGCGAGGTCGCTTGGCACTTCAACTTGGATGAGGTGGTTTTTGTTCCGACGGGTCAGCCCTGGCACAAGCGTGAAGTCACGGACGGCGAGCACCGGTACCTGATGACGGTTATTGCTACGGCGTCGAACCCGCAGTTTACCGTCAGCCGCGTCGATATCGACCGGCAGGGGCCGACCTACACGCTGGACACCCTCACCGATCTTCAGGCGGCGTATCCTGATGCGGAATTTATTTTCATTACGGGTGCAGATGCCGTCGCCCAAATCTCCGGTTGGAAAAGTGTCGAAAAACTGTGGGACCTGGCACAAGTCGTTGCTGTGAGTCGGCCTGGTCATGAACTCACCATTTCAAATTTGCCAGTGGGAGGCGTAAGCTTGCTGGAAGTTCCGGCGCTGGCGATATCGTCAACCGACTGCCGGAGGCGGGTTAACCGAGGTTTTCCGGTGTGGTATTTGGTTCCCGATGGTGTCGTCCAGTACATCTCCAAACATCACCTGTATCGGAGTTGGGTATGACTTTATGGCAAGACGAGCGGCCAATGACGCGCCGCGAAGCTCGCGACAGTGAAAGAGAAGCCTCGCTAACCCGTGAACGAAATTTTGGTTCCCGGCGTAGTCCTGTTGCCGAGACCACTGCGGTTATCGATGATCGCACGGTGGTTGATCCGTCGCCACTGGCCGAGGTCAGAACGTTTGATCAAACTCTCACCCGTCGCGAATTGCGCGCGATGCTTACGGCGCGCGATGGTTCACAGCAGGCGGGTGTCGCGGCGGCTGAGACACCCAGCCCGGTTCCCATGTCGATTTCACCAACGGCGAGCCTGGCTCCGTCCGCTCTTTCGCCGGTTACTCCCGTTTTCATTGAGCCGGGTGTTCCTGCTTCTGATGTGGCTAAGGTCGATTCGTCAGCCCCAACTTCAACCGACTCGATCTCACCGCCGTTCCGTCGAGAGGCCGAGTCATCGGCTGTTTTCGAGAGCGCAGTCCTGCCCAACGAGTCGGGAAGCGCGCCCCCCGCTGCTTTTGGTGGCCGGGTTATTGAAGGGGCTCCCGTGACGACCGCTTTTGTCGCGCCGCTTGGTCCCCCGTCAACCGCATCGGAATTGCAAGAGCCTTTCGATCAGGTTGTTTCACGAAGCATCGCGAACACGGGCGCGGTGACCACCACTAATGCCTTGATCTTGCCGTCAATGCCGCAATCATCGTCAATGAGGTCAGGTTCTGTCCAGGAGACTGGTGAGGTCTTGTTGACGGGATCAATTGACTTGCCGCAATCCCTCAGTACAACTGGCGCGCATCCAAATCGTTTTGACACAGCCGACATCGACCGACTTTTTGACCAGAATGACGCCCTTGTCGATACCGGCGATGTTCTTCCGATTAAGGCAAGTTGCGCGGTGAGTACTCACACGTCGTCGCAGGGCGTTCTCTCCCCTCCGAAGTGGGGCAGTAACCGGTTGCCAATGATCTTGGCGATCACTGCCGCCACGATGGCACTTGGTGTTGTCGTGTTATTCGTGGGTGCCTACGTCTTGAGGATTTTCTAGTTTTCGTTTCGTTGTTGACGGTGGAGAAATGTTCTCGAGCGCGAGTTGAATTCG
>Ga0209842_1000115_pt1 | contig 13451 bp, 16 predicted proteins | sample GWRWS3_10_20_FD_187220 | JGI IMG/M metagenome (GOLD analysis project Ga0209842, IMG submission 187220) | Riverbed sediment microbial communities from areas with vegetation nearby in Columbia River, Washington, USA - GW-RW S3_10_20 (SPAdes)... | ecosystem: Environmental > Aquatic > Freshwater >...
CGTCGTCGGCGGCGACGTGGCGGTTTGGTTCGGCGAGCTCGACGAGCCGCACACCGAAGGCCAGCTGCGGGTGCGCGCGTTCGATCCCGATCTGGTCTGGCTCGCGCACGAGCAGGAGCCGTGGCGACCCCGCACCGTCTAGGCATCACGCTGGCATTCCTGGGCTTCCCGGGTTCCGCGCCCGTCATTCCCTCACCGACTAGTTACCTGATCGTCGACAATCGCCTTGTCCGTGTGGGGTCGGCCGTCGAGCCAGCTAGCGCGCCACGCGGTAGCGAAGGTAGACGAATCTCGAGCTGAAGGTGCGGGTCTCCACGAGTTCGAGATCCACCCGGCGCTCGCGCTGGGGAAAGAACGAAATGCCACCGCCAACCAGCACCGGGTAGACCATGGCCCGGTACTCGTCGATCAGACCCAACGCGGCCGCCTCGGCGGCGAGCGTCGCGCCGCCGATCGCGATGTCGCCTTCTCCCGGCTCGGCTCGCAACCGCTCGATCTCCTCCGCCAGGCCGCCGGCGGCCAGGCGGGCATTGCCCTGCACCGCCGACAGCGTGGTGGAGAACACCACCTTCGGGAGCGGCTTCCAGAGCGCGGCCCACTCGAGCTCTGCGTCGTCGAGGGACGGATCCTGGTCGGCGGTCTCCCAGTACAGCATCGTCTCGTACAGCCGTCGTCCCAACAGGTGCACGCCGACCCCTTGTATCTCGTCGATCCAGAAGCGGAAGACCTCCTCGTCGGGCACCGTCCAGTCGAAGCCGCCGTCCGGCCCGACGATGTAGCCGTCAAGTGAGACGCCCATCGAATAGGTCAGGCTGCGCATCAGAAGTCCTCCTCGGGGGTGGGTTCGATAGTACGACCGCCGGACGCCGCAGGACTCATCGCGGCTCGCGGGATCCCCTGGGCTAGTGTCGCGCAACCAGCCAATGGCGAGCTATCCCCAGGCTGTCTGACAGACGAGGCACGATGATCGCACCGATGAGTTTTGGTCGCGCGAGCCGTCCACGCAGCAGGGCCACGCCAGTCGGAGGTGTTGAACATGCGCAAGGTCGTCGCGTACGAGCTGTTGTCCCTCGACGGCGTCGCGGAGAAGCCCGATGGGTTCTTCGCCGACTGGGACGACGCGATGGAGGCCAACCTCGCCGCCGTCATCGCGGCGCAGGACTCGGTCATCCTCGGTCGGCGCAGTTACGAGGAGTGGGCCGAGTTCTGGCCTGGCAGCGAGATCGAGCCGTTCGCGACGTTCATCAACGGGGTCGCGAAGTACGTCGCCACCTCCACACCGCTCGATCGGAAGTGGGCCAATACGACTGTGGTCGACGGCGAACTGGTCGAGTTCGTGCGGGATCTGAGGAACCAACCCGGAGCCGATATCGGCGTGCATGCAAGCATCTCGGTCGCCCAGGCACTGCTTGCCGCGGGCGTCGTCGACGAGCTCAGGCTGGTGATCGCACCGACGATCGCGGGCAGCGGGCGGAGGCTCCTCGACGGCATGCCGGCGATTCGGCTCGAGTCGATCCGAAGCACGACCTCACCGACTGGCCATCTGCTCGTCGACTACCGCGTCATCGGGTAGGCGAGCAGCCCGTCGCGTAGTTCCGAGCAGCGCTGCAACGAGGGAATCTGGAGTGCTCTGTCTCATCGTCGTGACGGGACCTCCGACCGAGTGGACCGTGTGTCGTGATGCGAAGCCGCATCCTCGTTCCACGAGTCTCGGTTCACGCACACAAGGTCACCCGAGACGTGATCGTCCGGTTCGGCGAACGGTCGCGTTGAAGGTCATCTTCAATCGTCGTCCTTCCGCGATGACCTCGGTTCCCATCGCGCGGCAAGCGTCTGTAAGTCGTTGCTCCACCCACGCCGCGTCCGCACCGTCGGCCAACCGAGTACGACCGTAGTCGAGGATCAGCGGCACGGCCTCGAGCGAGAGGGGTCCCCTCTCATCAAGCGTGACGAGCCACAGGAGCCCGAGGTCATTTCGGAGGACCGGATCGACAGCGTAGTCGTCGATGAAGCCTCCGAGATCGAACAGCACGCGTCCCTGGACGCCGTGGAACACGTGTGCGGAATGGCCCGCCACCAGCGTGGCCCCGGCTCCAACGAGGGCTCGGGCGGCCCGGTGGACGTGAGGGACCGGGGACCGCACCATGTTCGGCCCCCAGTGAGGAGACACGAGGACGGCGTCCGCCTCGACCGATCGCACGGCGGCCAACACCCAGTCCGGCACCCCCCGCTTCAGGTCGGCGAAGGCCACCCCGGGTCGACCGGGGCCGGCCGCGAAGTCCTCGGGATGATCACAGAGCGAGAGGATCCCCAGCCGGAAGGCGCCTGCCCTCAGCGCGGCCGGAGCTCGGGCCCGATCGACGTCGGCTCCGGCACCCGCCCACGCGATCCCGACCCGGGCGAGATGGTGAAACGTGTCCTGCAGGGCCTCCTCGCCGAAGTCCAGAGCGTGGTTGTTGGCCAGGGAGACGCAGTCGACCCCCAGGACGGCGAGCGCCTCGGCCGCGGATGGGGGAGCCCGAAAGAAGAAGGCCTTGCCGGGTGCGGCCCACCTGGTCCCCCGCTCGGAGATGCAGCACTCCAGGTTCATGACGAACAGGTCGGCCTCGTTGGCGATCTCCACCATCTCGGGGGCAAACAGCGACTCGGGCGATGACGTGGCCAAGCGGTCCGCGACGCGACGTCCGAGCATCGTGTCTCCGGCCAGCGCGAGCTTGATGGCCACGCCCTATCCTCCCCCATCGAGGAGATCCGCTGGTCTCAGAGGGACATGGTGAGCCCCATCCGCATCTCGACCGCCCTCAGGAATGGTGCCGGCTTCGCCTTCCGAGGAGTGACGAGCACCATGCCACGGAGAGCGCGGTCCCGCAGAGGAACGCACCACCCCACAGCGCATTGACGAATGCATCCGGTTCCTTCGCGAGCCAAACGTGGAAGATCAGGACGACCGCGAGGAACGCAACGTATCCGCCGACCGCTGTCCGGACGACGCGACCAAGGCGCAGGCGGGTCGATCCCTCATCCCGCGCGATCGACCTCGCCACCGGCCGCCTCCACGCGAGGACCACCATCGCCGCGAAGAGGGCATACGCCGTGATCAACGGAGGGAGGACCGCCCGGAGCACGTCCGCTCAGCTCCGGAGGAAGAAGGCCCACCCTCGGATGAACAGGTGCCAGCCGACCCACAGCCAGAGCCCGAACAGGATGAAGCGTCCGAGCGCCACCGTCATGAAGGACCGGAAGAAGTCCGAAAGCGTGGGCCACTCGGACCCGTGGACCAGCCCGAGGCCTTGCCAGACGAGGAGCGCCGCCACGATCCAGAGCCACCCCACCACCGCGATCGCCCGCATACCCGTCACCTCCGTGACGTCCGAAGAGTGTCTTGTGCTCTCGATCCGCCGGGGCGAGGATGAGGGCACGCGGCCACATGGAGTTCGCGATGGTTGAAGCCATGGTGCTCGTGCAGGTGAAGGTCGGTGCATCGTCGGCCGTCGCGAAGGCGGTCGGCCAGATGGGTGGGGTCACCGAGGCCTACGTGGTGACGGGACCGTACGACATCATCGCCCGGGTGGAGGCGGACAGCCTCGACGATCTCGGCGGGATGGTCGTCTCGGGCATCCAGGCGGTAGAGGGGGTCTCGCGAACCCTGACCTGCCCGATCCTCAGCCTCTGAGCAGACGATCGGTTCGGGAGTCAGGTGAGCGGAAACGGGGACTGCCACCACCACGGCGCTCCGCTCGTCTCGATGCGTTCGATCCATTTCACCCACCAGAACCCGCGTCGGCCGGGCGCGACGAGCCTGGCCGGGAAGCCGTGGCCGACCGAGAGCGGCCGTTCGCCCGCCCTCGTCGCGAGGAGCATCGAGGGAGAGTCGGCGATCGGGAACCGTCGTCCGTACCCGGTCGCGGACACGACGACGAAGCTCCGCACCGCATCGTCGGCGTCGAAGAGCCGGTCCAGGCGCACCCCGGTCCAGTCCTGCGTTGCGAACCACCCGCCCGTGCAGTCGACCGTCGCGCGCACACGATCCGAGAATTCCGCGAGCTCGTCGTAGGACAGGGTCGACTCTCCTTCCGACGTCCGAACGATCAGGCGCCATGCGGCGGGGTCGATCTCGGGCGGCTCGTCGTCCAGCCACTGGGTGACCGGCATCTCGGCAGGATCGAACGAGCCTCGTTCGTACGAACCCGTCGCCCTGCGGTCGGAACCGGGAAGGCCGGTCGCGCGCACGAGGCCCTCGATCGCCCCGAACGCCACGACGCCGCCGCCGGCGACCGCGCCGGCTCGTAGCAGGCTCCGCCGCGACAGATCGCTCGGACGCGGTCGGACGGGCCTCGCCGCCACGTGCCAGATCGCGAGCGGGATCGACAGGAGCGCGGCGCCGACGTGGATCTGCATGGCGAGCCCGCCCGTCCACAACCCCACCGCGTGAGCGACGCCGCTCGCGACCGTGAGCACGATGAGGACGCCGAGCAGCAGCGAGGCCGCCGTCCCCGGTCTCGCCCTGCGGAGACCGCGGGCCGAGATCACCGACTTCCACGGCGCGAGCAGGACCAGCGCGAGGCCGACCGCCCCGTGCGCCGCGAGCGCCCAGAGCGCCCACCCCCCGCCGATCGCGAAGGCGAGTCCGCCGGTGACGAGCGCACCGATCAGGAGCACGAGCAGCGCGAGGTTCGTCCCGCGCCCGGCCCGAAGCCGAAACCCCACGATCCGAGGCTACGCCCACCGCGCGAGTTCTGGGTGGCGCGATAGGTTGGTCGGGTGGTGTGATCGCACCAGCGCAAGCGGGACGGCGTGGCTCTCGACGACAAGCGTCAACCGCTTGGCGATTGCGAGGGGATCGAGATGGGAACAGGAGTGCGTGTTCCGGACCGTGTCTGCGCCGAGCGAGCTCGCGAGGTCCATCCGGCCCGAACGTCGGACGGTGCACGTGGGCGACGACGTGCTCATCGCTGGAGGCGTCACCCACTGAGCGAGGGCCCCGGACGTCACCCACCGTCTCGTGACGACGACAAGCCATTCAGCGTCCAGCTCGAAGGCTGGCTCGAAGCCGACACGCCCAAGACGTTGGGCGGGCTCGAGGAGCTGTTCGGGGAGAAGAGCTTCGCGGTCACGATCCTGTTCCTGATGTTCCTGCCGGCGTTGCCGCTGCCGACCGGTGGGATCACTCATGTGTTCGAGGCGATCACGGCCCTGTTGGGCGCCGAGATGGTTCTCGGGGCGCGAACGATCTGGATCCCCGCCAGGTGGCGGAACCGCGAGCTCGGTGACACGACGACGCGCAAGGCCATCCCGTTCATGCTCCGGCGCATCCGATGGTTCGAGCGGTTCTCGCGGCCCCGCGCGGCGTGGCTGTTCGAGCAACGATGGTTCCTGCGGCTGCTCGGCCTCGTCTTCATCGCCCTGGCGGTCGCGGCGGCGTTCGCGCCGCCGTTCAGCGGGCTCGACACGGTCCCGGCGTTGGGAGCCGTCGTCGTCGCCCTCGGGGTCATCCTCGGTGACGTCGTGGTCCTGTCGATCGGCGTGGTGATCGGTGCCGGGGGCATCGCCCTGACGTTGACGCTCGGGGCGCTGCTCGTCCGCTTCATCCGGGACCTGTTCTGAGGCGAGCCTCAGTGAGGTCCTCTATCTGTTCTCCCGTTCTCCACGTGATGGGGATCGGCGCCGAGGTGAGCCGACCGCGGACTCATGGGCACGCTAACCGCTTGGCCGGCGCGGTGCTTCCTCATCAACCTCGGGTATGCCGACGACCTCCTCGGCCCGTTGACGAGCTGCCTTAGGATCGGCCTCCTGTCGAACTTCGGACGCCGTCATCTCGGCGCGACGGCTCACACGCTCCCAATACCCACGGGCCGTCTGGATGCCCCCGCCTCCGAAGGCCACGATTGCCACACCGACGATGATGGCGAGCAAGGCGTAGAAGAGTCCGTTGACGATTTCCGGCGCGATCTGAAGTTGATTCAAGGCAGCGAACACGCCGATCACGAGGATTGCCATACCGGCCCCCCGAGCTATCCATTCACCGCTCGGGACCGCTCCGAGAGCCGCCGACAGCAGGTCGGTGACCACCTTGGCCAGGGCCGCAACGATCACGAGGATGACCACCGCTGCGAAGAGATTTGGCAGGTAGGCGATGATGCCTTCAATCAGATCGCTGACAGGATTTGGCCCAAACACACCAAATGCGAGCTGAAGAGCGATCAAGAAGATGGCCCAGAAGGCGACCACCGACAGGATGTCCGAAGCATCGAATCGAGATCTCGCAAAGGCTGTCTTGAGCGCGCCTCGCTCAACCCAGCCGTCGAAGCCGACACGTTCCAGGAGCCGATCCACGACACGAGCGACGATCTTGGCGATGAAGTAGCCGATGAGCAAGATCGCGAGGAATCCCAAGAACTTCGGAACGAAGGTAGCAATCCGCTCCCAGGCCTCGCTCAGTCCAGCCTCAATGTCGATCGCCAGCATGTCTGTCTCCCTTCGCCGGATGCCGATGCTTTCGGATGACTACCCAGGCCAACACCAGTCAATCGCCGGGCTGGTGGAAAAGCGAAGGTGGGATCGCGCCGATGCGATGCTCCGGATGATGTCTGAGTCGAGGATGACAATCGCGACTTGAGATTAGATCTCCGCGCTAGTCATCCGCGGGTGGCGCAGTGGCCGGATCCCGTTCCGGGGATCCGTTCGACGGCAGGCCTTCGTGCGCCTCGATCAGATGCTTCGACAGCTCCTCCTGTGTCGCGAAGGTCTCCCCGCAGACATGACACACACTTACCTCGGGGTCGCCTCGCTGTGTCTCCCGTTCGCTCATCTGTTCTCCTCGATCGGGCGATCGACTCCAGCGTGCCGGTCATCTACTCCCCGGCTGCCTCCATAGAGCGCGTCCTCATCGTCGCGGGTCAGCTCGCGGATCTCTCGTTCGGGTCGGGACTCCACGCCCCGGAGGTCGTCGCGAGCCTCCGGATCGGCGCGCACGACCTCGTCGAGCTTCACGTGGAGCGCGGCCGAGTGACGGTTCTCTGTGTTCTGGAGCACGAGCACCATGAGCAACGTCACGATGGAAATGACGAGGTTGGTCGTCGCCATGTCGGTCGTGAGCAACCCCACGAAGACCAGGAACGCGGCGACGATGAAGGCCCATTGGCTCCCGGTCCACTTCGCGACCCATGTCGCGAACGAGGAGAACGAGTGGTCCATACCTCGCGGTCGTTCCTCGTCGGTGTTCCTCGGCTGACCTGGTCGCTCAGACATGCCGTTCACTCTTACCCTGCGCGCCAGCCGTCGAACCGCTGAACCCCGGGGCACAGACGATCCGCGCGAGGTTTCGTCGTCCCTCAGAACAAGGATCAGAGTCAGCCTCGGGGATTCCCGTCCCTCGCCACATCTGCCGGCGTTCCCTCACGCTTGGCTACGATGGCGAAACGGTCGTTCTCGTGGACGATCCGCTCGATGTCGCCGATGAAGTGATCCGACACGATCGCGAACTGCCGTAGATCGCTCCGCACCAGCAGGTATTCGTCCATCGTGATGTCGATAGCGCGGTCGCACATCTGCAATCCGCACTCGCACACCATGTCGAACCGATTGGATCGTGGTGCCCCCTCGTAGGCCTCTTCGATCTCCTCGTTGAGCTCCCTGGACGCGATCTCGTTCCGGGCCATCCTCTCCTCGCGCGCGCTCATGAGCCGAGTGGGAGCTCGTGATGCCGGTCACGGTTCACTGGGCTGTCATCTGCCAGCAGGCGAACGAGGATGCTTGGTGGAGCGCCTTCTCGATGTTCCGCACTGCATGGGGCTCGCCGGATCCGCAGGACACACACATACGTTGCCTCCTTCCGCGTCTTCCCAAAGCAGGGATTGGCTTCCCGACCGGTGCGCATCCGAAACGTGGCGAGTCGGATGGCCACGAGCCGAAGCTCGTGGGCGCTCGCTGAGCGAATGCACGCCGTCATTCACCTGTTTCGTGGTGAGGGGCAGCGACAGACTTCGATTCACGAGACCCCTTCCGTCGGAGGAAGACGGTGATTCCAACGATGCTGCCGACGGCCACGAACTCGCTCTGGCACTTCTGGAACGACTGGAACCAGAAGGTGGACGACGTCACGAATTCCATGGTGCTCACCGGTTGCTGCCCATGAGCCACCTGGTCGGCGCCGTACAACGGGAGCCGGCGGCGCTGAACGCTAGTCGACGTCTTGGACGCCGTGGGCGACCCGGACGAGTCCGCGGAAGCGATCCCGGAGGACTGGGCACCGACGTGGGCCGGCCGCCGACCCTCGCGGGACGATCGGCCGGCCCACAGGCGGGTACCTCGTGGATCCCTAGGTGAGGAAGTCGTGAGACGCCGCGTTCCGGACCACCTTGCGAGCGAGCTTGTACCCCTCCTGCATCGAGTTGCGGAAATGCAGTCCCGCCCAGACCCTCGCGTCCGCGACCTCGGCGCGGATGTCACCCAGAAGCGCGTAGGTGCGGGACGGCCCGGCTCCGGCGAAGGTGCTTGAGATCGTGAGTGGGACCGCGTCGGCACCGAAGTAGATCTTGAGTGCCTCGGTCACGGCTCCCGTGAAGCAGGAATGGCCGGATGGGTACTCGGGGTGGTTCACGACCAGGAACGAGGTCCACGTGGGGTCGGGCGTGGTCCCGCGATTCCCGTCGGTATCCGCGCGACGGATCGCGTGGAACGGTCGCCAGAAGGAGAAGTAGTACTTGGCCTCGAAACACGTGATCATCGCGTCGGCCGTGGCGACGTGCACGAACCCCAGCAGCCGCGCCGACTCACGAACATCGAGCTCGCGTTCCTCGGCAAGCAGACGCACCGTCCGGCTCCACTGCACGAACGTGTTCTCGGCCCAGAACAGCACGGTCTGGGTCTGCTCCGGCGTCCGGACGGCGCTGTCGCTCCGCCCGTAGGCCTTGACCTCATTGAAGTCGGCGGCGTACTCGCCGCTCAAGAGGCTGGTCGGGCCGTTCGGACGGAAGGTGGAGGGCGAGTCGAACGTGAACGGCTGCACCTGCGTGAGCACGACGTCGACCGGCGTCGACGGCGCGACGGGCTCGAACACGCCGGGTCCCGGCGTCGGCTGCACGTAGGGAACGACGTTCCCGAGGCCATCGTCGGCGCGAAGAAGCAGGATCTCGTCCGCCACGTCGGTCCCGACCTGTTGGCCGTCGGTCTTGGCCTGTCCGTCGTCGATCGACGCCATGAAGGTGTCGTACGCGGTCGTGATCGGGACCGACTGCAGGGGCACGCGAGCGACCAACACATCATGGGCGGCGGTGGCGACCGCGGCGTCCGTCGAGGCTCCAGGCGGTGCCTGGACCGAAGCCATGAACGGCTTCATGCCCCCTTCGGTCGCCGCGACCGCGTCGTAGATCGCCGCCTGGACCGTGCCCATGAGCACCTCCGAGCTGGCCGGTGGCCGCCCGATCGGGATGAACTGCTCGGCGATCCTTGTCCAGTGCGTCACCGAGTTCTCTGCAGGATCCGCCGTACCGGCCGGCGTCCCGAGCCCGAGCACGGCAAGCACGACGACCGCCGCGACGGTCCTTATGGGTCTCCTCATGGTGCCTCCCTCCGTAGGGGAAGGGCGTCGCTCATCGGCGACGCACCTCCCGTCATCGGTCTGCATATGTTCGACGTGTCCCTCCGCCCGCCGAGGGTTCACGCCGATGGCCGATGGAGTCCTTTCGCCTTTGCGCGTATCTTCCATGGGTCGTGGCGGAACTCCGCAGCTCGGAGCTCGAGGCGGTCGTGAGTCGTCAGGGGGTCCGACTGGAGTCTCGGAACAACTTCATCGAGTTCGCATCGATGTAGTTGGCGATCGCCTCGCCCTCGGCGTCGCTGATGGCGACAGTGCTCGGGTAGTGCATCCCGCCCCAGACCCGGGCGTCATTTCCGTCCTGGCGGGCTCCCGTGATGCTCGTGTACGTCCGGCTCGGCTGTCCGGTCGCGGTCAGCGTAAACGACTGTGCGTCGTCGAAGTAGCTGAGGAGGACGGTCGCCGCCGCCCCGTTGAGGCTGGGATGGCCGGCGGGATACTCGGGGTGCGATGGCGTGTTGATCAGCGGCAGCCAGTCCGGATCGGGAGCCGTGTCCGGGTTGCCGTCGGTGTCGGCCAGCGGGATCGCCGTCACCGGCCGCCAGGTGACTTCGGTCGGGAGGGCGCCGTAGTGGCGCTTTGCGCTCCAGGTGGTGATCGCGGTGTCGGCCATCGCGATGTTCAGCACCGCGAGCAGCCGGTTGTTGTCGGACATCGAGAAGTGGTTGGCGCGGGCGAGCTGGTTCGCTGCCTGATTCCAGTGGACGCTGGCGTTGTACTCCCAGAACCGTGCCAGCGCCGTCTGCTCGAAGGTGCGGCTCGATCCCTCTCCGCGGCCGAGCGCCGTGACCGTGTTGAAGTCGTCTGTGTACGTGGGGCTGGTGAGCGCTCGCGGTGGTCCCGGCCGGAACTGAGTGTTACTCGCGACGATGAACATCGAGGTGAACGCCAGCCCTTGGGCGCTCATCGGGCTGAACGAAGGCGATGTCGGCCGCCACTGGCCAACCGCCGTCCCACCAGTGAACGACGGATAGATACCGGAGAACCCGTCGGTCGCGCGCCAGGCGAGCACGGCCTGCGCCACCTGGATCCCCCAGGCGATACCGCGCGCGCGCGATTGCCCCCCGTCCTCGCCATCGTCGCTCAGCGCCGCGAGCGACGCCGCATAGCTGGCATCCAGTTCCGGTTGCCTGCCCGGGAACAGGCCGACCAGCGCGGTGTGCGCCGCAGATATGACCGCCGCTCGGCGCGACGCGCCTGAGGGCGCTTCCTCGTCAACGAAGATCGGCGTATAGCGGCGCTCGATCCCGTTGTACGCATCGAAGATGGCGGTGTGAACGATCGCTCCTAGCCGCTGACTGGAAGAGTTCGGGGTATTCGTCGCAATGAGCGTGTCGATGAAGATCTGATTCCATTCCAAAACCTGGTCCGGGTGCTTTTCCTCGCTCGTGGTGGCGAGTGTCCCGCGGTGCACCGGGATCGCCGTTGTCGCGCCGGAGGCCGGACTTCCGAGCGCGAGTACGGCAAGCACGACGACCGCCGCTACGAACGGTACGGATCTTCTCATGGCGTATCCCTCCTCCTTCGATCTGCCTCGAGAGGTCATGACTCCTCAACCCCGACAGCAATACGGGGTGACGATGAGCGTGTGGTCGTCGAGCCATTCGGCGGTGGCGCCCTCGGCGACCTTCGTTGACTGTCCGGTCGCCACGTCGACGACGTGGATCTCGTCCGTACCGTCGGCGTAGGCGATCATCGTCCCGTCAGGCGACCAGGTCGGCCACCAGAGCCCTTCGCGCTCGACGAGCGCTCGCGGATTGCCTCCGCCGGCGTCCACGAGCCACAGGGCGTCGCCCGTGGCCTCCGAGCTCATCGGGGACAGGTACGCGAGCGTCCCTCCGTCTGGGGAGTACGTTCCGAATCCGGCGTTGCGACGAACGAGCACGGGCTCGCCGCCGGATAGCGGCACCGACCACAGATCCCATACCTGCTCAGAGGGGGCGACGTGACGGCGGGGCCTGTGGAACAGGATGGTGCTCCCGTCGGGGGCGAAGCTCTGCCACATGAACCACCAGCCCCTCCTGAGTGGCCTGAGGTGGGTGATCTGTCGCACCTCGCCCGTGTTCAGGTCCACAACGAAGAGGTTCCCCAGACCGGTCGTCCCGTCTCGCCCCTGGTACACCAGCATGGAGCCGTCGGGAGACCACGAGGCACCGACCGCATCGACCCCGGCGGGAGTGGCGCGATGAACGCTGGTTCCGTCAACGTTCGCGATGAAGGTCGGGGCCGGCCAAGAGCAGCACTGCTCAAAGACGAGCTTCGTGCCGTCGGGCGATGCCCGGTAGAAGGGCGTCGTTTCCAATGGGTAGTTACCGGCGAGGAGGCTGTCCGGGAGTGGTGTGATCTCGCCCGTCCGTAGATCGACGAAGACAGGCTTCCCGCGTGAGGGTGAGAGCGATTGCTGCGTGCCCCGCCCGGCGACCTCGGGTGGGTCCGAGGACAGAAGGATCGCGCCCACGATCACCGCCAGGGGAACAGCGATGCCGACGAGGACCGCCCCGATCCTTCGGTTCCGCGACTTGCGTGCGCGGAAGCGATGGAATCGCTCGAGGTCCCGAGGGCCCTGCATGGTGCCCATCTCCATCACCGCCACGGCCCGGTGGATGTTCTCGGCAGCCCGGCGAGCACGGACGTCCAACGTCATACGTCGCTTGCGCCTGTCGCCGAGGCAGAGAGCGAACGGCCGCCCAGAACTCGGCGTCCTCGGGAGAGAGCTCAGGCAGCGCCGTCTGCGTCCTTTGGCTCAGTCGACCAAGGGCCTTCGCCTCTGCGTATCGGCGGCGCAGCGTGGACATCGAGAGGTTCGCAACCACCCGGCGCACCCAGACGTCGGGGCGTCCGAACCCGGCGACGCGGTTCCACTCGCGGAGGGCCACGAGGAAGGCCTCCTGGGCGAGGTCCTCCGATCCTGACCTGCTTCCCGACAGCGCATACGCGAGTCCGACGACCGCCGGAAACTCACGCGCGTAGAAGTCCTCGAACGTCTCCGAGGATCCCACGGCGATGGACTCGCCACTGTGCGACATCGGGCCGCTTCCCCCCGCGTGCGCCTCGATCATCGTCACCCCAGTCGGGATAGTCGCGCCAGCGGCTATCGGGGTTTATCGCCAGCACAAGATGGGTCCTCGGCCCATCTGGACCATTTGGGTGCGAGAGGGAAGTGGAGCCCTGCTTGGTCGGCACCTACCGGGGCGACGGGTCCCGCAATCTCTCGCGGAGCCGAGTAAGGTCGGCCTGCCGGGATTTCAAATACCCTCGTTGAAGCCATGGACGACGTACTCGAACGCATCATCGTCGGGCGGCTGGACGCGGACGACAAGCTGGCGGAGCGCACGCGGGCCCTCGTCATCGGGGCGTGCCATGGCGCCGAGGCCCTCGACGCGACGCTGGAGGGTACAGCCCCCAAGCCCTCGAAGAAGGCCGAGGCCCAAGCGCCCACTGCCCGAAATCCCGCCTACCTCCAATCGATCGAGGTGCAGGGTTTTCGGGGCGTCGGTCCGCCGGCGTCGCTCCAGGTCACCACCGGTCCCGGCCTCACGCTCGTCGTCGGGCGCAACGGGAGCGGCAAGTCGAGTTTCGCCGAGGCTCTGGAGCTCCTGCTCACCGGCGACAACAGCCGTTGGAGCACCCGCTCGGCAATCTGGAAGGAGGGATGGCGCAACCTGCACCAGTCCGACGCCCGCATCGATGCCGAGTTCGTCGTCGAGGGGGCGAAGGGAACGACGGTGGTATCGAGGGAGTGGACGCCGGACGCCAAGCTGGAGGAGGCCGATACGGTCGTCTCGGCTCGGGGTTCGAAGAAGTCGGATCTCGAGACGATGGGTTGGGCGGCCGCGGTCGAGATGTACCGCCCGTT
>Ga0209842_1000117_pt1 | contig 13410 bp, 12 predicted proteins | sample GWRWS3_10_20_FD_187220 | JGI IMG/M metagenome (GOLD analysis project Ga0209842, IMG submission 187220) | Riverbed sediment microbial communities from areas with vegetation nearby in Columbia River, Washington, USA - GW-RW S3_10_20 (SPAdes)... | ecosystem: Environmental > Aquatic > Freshwater >...
CGTCCCGCTATGCGAGCTGGGCGAGTTCGAAGTGATCACGGGAGATCCATTCTTCGGACTCTCGGTCGAAAAGGGCGCCATCAGCGTCCCGGAGGGCGAAGGGTTGGGAGTGAGTCTTCGTGGGTTCTAACAAAAAATGGAGTAATTGAATAGTGGAGTGATGGTTCGGAAACCCAATACTCCAATACTCCAACACTCCATCACTCCAATCTTTAACCAAAGATCCATGGGTCAAACAATAAGCATCACCGCATACGACGGGTTTCAATTTGGCGCCTACCTGGCGCAGCCACAGGACAAAGCAAAAGGCGGCGTTGTCATTTGCCAGGAAATCTTCGGGGTCAACGACTATTTAAAGAGCGTGTGCGACTTTTATGCTGCAGCAGGATATTTGACGATTGCGCCCCAATTCTTCGATCGGATCGAAAGGGATGTCGCTCTGGACTATTCACCGCAAAATGTGGCGCGGGGTTTGAAATTTATACCCGAGGTCGATTTGAATGTGGCGCTCGACGATCTCGATGTGGCACGGCAGTATATCCGCGCGGCGGGAGCGGCAAAGGTCGGCGCCGTCGGTTTCTGTTGGGGCGGCACGCTCGCGTGGCTGCTCGCATGCCGGCGGGAGGTTGATTGCGCAGTTGCCTATTACGGTAGCGAGATCGACGACTTTCCCAATGAGCATGCGCGTCATCCGGTGATCATGCATATCGGCGACGCGGACCGCACGATCCCGCCCGACAAATTGGCGCGCATCAAAGAGGCCCAGGCGGCGACGCCGATTCATATCTATTCGAGCGCGCCGCACGGTTTCGATAATATACAGCGCCAAGGGGGCGACCCGGCGACGGCAGAACTTGCGCGCCAACGCACGCTCGAATTTCTGGCCCAACATGTCGGTTAGACGGCGAGCCCGGAGGGACGAGTGGCGAGTGACGAGTGGAAAAGATGGATTTAAGGTTTCGGGTTTCAGATTTGATATTTCGGATTTCGATATTCGGAGTTCGGATTTTGATCGTTGGCGGCTTGGCGCTATAAAGAAATCGAGGTGACCCTTATGAAAGCTGAAAAGAAGGAACCGTCTTCCGGTAACACTCTAACTCTGGAGCAGTTCCAGGAGACAGTCCTGCAGGAGCAACTAACCCCCTTGTGGATGGGAGCCGTGGGCCAGTTGCGGGAACCGCGCACGCACATTGAGCCCTACCTCTGGCGCTGGAAGGAACTGCGGCAGAGAGTCACGCAGTCGCTCAAACTGATTCCCCTCGGCGATCAGGGAGCGGAGCGGCGCGTGCTGACCCTGCGCAACCCGGGGATTCCCGTCCCTAGAATGGGAACGACGCACACGCTGATTGCCGCGATCCAGGTTATTGCCGGGACCGAAGTTGCGCCTTCGCACCGTCACACGATGGCCGCGTTGCGCTTCATCATCGAAGGCGAGGGCGCTTGCACGGTCGTGAACGGGGAGCCCGAATCGATGCAACCGAGGGATCTTCTGCTGACGCCGAACTGGTATTGGCACGGCCATTTCAGCGAACACCCTGACCCTATGATCTGGTTGGACGGCCTCGATGTGCCGCTGGTTCAGGGATTGGGGGCTACTTTTCAAGAAAATTATCCAAGCCCGGATCGACGTCAGCCGATCACCGCGCCGCGGGATGAATCGATTCGACGCTACAGCGCGGGAGGGCTTTTGCCCGTCGGTGACCGAACTGCTGACAAGAATTCGCCGTTGCTCAACTTTCGCTGGGCGCAGACGGAAGATCGGCTAACGCAGATGGCCGAGAGGGACGGCAGTCCGTACGACGGTGTGGCGCTGCAGTACACGAATCCGTTTACGGGCGGCCCGGTCATGCCGACAATCGATTGCTGGATTCAGATGCTGCGGCCAGGCGACCAAACAAAGACGCATCGTCACACGGGAAGCGTCATCTACCATGTGGTGGAGGGAAGTGGTTGGACGGTGATTAACGGCAAGCGCTTCGACTGGGCGACGGGAGATATCTTCTGTATTCCGCCCTGGGTCTGGCACGATCACGCCAACGCTTCGAGTGGCCAGCGCGCGATCCTGTTTTCGTTTGCGGATACTCCGGTGTTGAAAGCGTTCGACCTCTATCGCGAAGAGGCGTATGCGGAAAACCAAGGACGGCAGCCGGTCGAAGCGACGTTTTGAACAACTGGAATGCTTCAAGACGTTTAGACCCATTGACCACGAAGGGCCTAGGGCGGCGAAGCCGCAGCCAAACAATAAAAGAGGAACGAAGGACACGAAGGAAGATTTTTCGCGCAAAGGCGAAAGCATGTCCTGAGCAAAGTCGAAGGGGGAGCCAAGGAAAAACGATTCCGGACTTGGCGATCTTGGCGCCTTGGCGGGAGTAGATCTCAATGTTCGAGAGTGGAGAGGGGAGGAACAAGTGGATCTTGAGAACCTCAAACATCAGGTGCGCTTCGGCGCGCGCAGCTTGCAGCGCAAGCTGAACGATATTTGGGGACATGTATCCGCGCGCTTGCCGGCCGCGAGCGGCCAAGAAGGGTTCGTGCTCGCGCATCTGAGAATTCCGTTCAAGCCCGCGCCGCCAGACGAGCTTTACTGTTTTGATTATCAAGGGCGTTTGCTTGAGGGGACGGGACAGGTTCCCTGGGAGATCCCCCTGTACACGAATATCTACCGGACGCGGCCGGACGTGGGAAGTGTCGTTCATGCCCATCCGCCGCTGACCATCGCTCTTGGCATTTCAGGGGAGACGATCCGGCCGGTGCACCAACTTTCCGCTTGTTTCGCCGCCGGCGTCCCCACGTTTGGCGGCGACCTTATCAACTCCGAAGAGCTGGGCAAAAAAGTAGCCGAGACCTTGGGCGACAAGCGAGCGATTCTGCTCGTCGGTCATGGGGCGGTAACGGTGGGTGCCGACGTGCCGGAGGCGGTGACGACCGCGCTGCTCATGGAAGAGACGGCGCGCCTGCAACTTTTGGCCGCAGCCGCCGGTAAGGTCCGGACGATGCCGCCGGAGATTCTCAATCCGGACATCAAATCGGCCGCGCGGTTCATATGGCGTTTTCTGGAGTGGGAAGAAGAATCCGGTGCCGCGCCGCGGCTACGCTAGGACCGTTTCAGCTTACTAGGTCGGTTATGCACGGTTAACAGTCGTATCGAACGGTGAGCCCTTCCAGGGCGATGGCAATGGGCCTGTACCTTGAGGCAGCCTTCAAACAGTCGGCCAGAGACACGGCAGCGGGAAGAAGAAGTGCGCACTGACAGCCAAGCACCGCGCAAGTCATTGTGGCTATGTACTCCTGTGCCATCCCCCTTGCAGGACTCACCGTTCGATTACAGTGTGTCAGGCCTTTTTCCCGACGGGTGATAAATGAAGTCAGGAGGATGACGGATGAGTGGTTTTTTCGATGCGGACGGGCACGTCTACGAACTTGACTACCAGCTTATCGAATACTTTGATCCGCCGTTCCGTGGGAGAAAAGAGCTCTTGCGCCAACCCCTGATTAATTCCGGTGATGGTTGGCATCGGATCTCTTTAGGAGTTTCAAGGGGACAGGGCAGCATGATGGCGGGAGAGATAACCGCAAAAATGTGGATAGACGCTCTGGATGAGATCGGCCTCGATGGAACCGTCTTATATCCCACGCTCGGACTCAACATAGGTCAGGTTAGAGACCCCGAATGGGCGGCAATTGTCGCACGAGGCTACAACAACTGGCTCCACGATAAATTCTTAACGGCTAGTGCAAGACTTAAAGGGATAGCCGTTCTTCCCATCCAGAGTCCTTCTCAAGCGGCGGAGGAATTGCGGCGGGCAGTCACGCAATTGGGCATGGTCGGAGTCCTTATGCCCGCGGCCGGAGTGAATCGCCTGCTCGGCGATCCGTTTTACTATCCCATCTACGACGCGGCCCAGGAGCTGGATGTCACGATCTCGGTACACACCGGGGGTGTCCCGCAGCTGGATCTCCGTTTCTTCGACCGTCTGATTGATGTGCGCTGTTTGCAACACCCGATTGGCCAAATGCATCAGATGGTGAATCTCATGTTCAGCGGTGTGTTCGACCGCTATCCCAATCTACGCATGGCCTTTTTAGAGTCGGGCTCGGCTTGGGTGCTCTGCATGCTGGAGCGAATGCAGCGGGAGTACGAGCATTGGAGAGCGCTGGTGCCTGATTTAAAACGCGAGCCCAAAGAGCACTTAAAAAGCGCCCGCCTCTTTTTCGAGGCGGAGCTTGAGGACGAGCTGCTGCCCTACACCGTGCAGGTACTGGGCGACAAGGGGCTTGTGTTTGCTTCTGACTTTCCTCATTTTACGCGCCCCGCGCAAATCTCTCAATCGCTCAAACGTTTCCAGGATCGGCCGGATTTATCCGACGACACCAAACGGCGGATCCTTGGGGAGAATGCTCGACGCCTCTACAAAATAGATCAAATGCAATGACAGATATTTCTTCGGGTGTTGGAGGCTGTGTCGCAATTAAGGATGTAAAGGTGCCAGCAAAGTCTCCCCCTTTTGCAAGGGGGAGATTAAGGGGATTTCTCAGAGACGTGCCGTCGGTGACTGGGAAAATCTCCCCTGGCCCCTCTTTTCCAAAGAGGGGAAATACTGATCCCTTTGCGGGAGAAGACCAGGATGAACCTCTCCTCTCGAGGTTAAGGAGATCATGCAGATGACGTCGACAAAGAAACTAAGCATGATGTGTGTTGCTGCCGCATGGGTTCTTGTCATCGCGGGAGAGGCGATGGGCCAATGGGAGGCGCAATGGGAAAAAACCGTCGCCGCTGCGAAGAAGGAGGGTGAGCTTTCCGTCTATCTCAACGCGCCGGCTCCGGTGAGACCTGCTCTAACGAAGGCCTTCGATGAAAAGTTTGGGATCAAGCTATACGTTGTTACCGGTACAGGTCCGGAACTATCAGCAAAAATAGTGTCCGAGTATAAGGCCGGACTGCACGAGGTCGATATTAGTTTTCAGGGCTGCAGCACATTGATTAAACTCATAGGAACGCATGGGTTTCTTTCACCCATCGAACCCTTGCTTATCCTCCCAGAGGTGAGGGATTCAAAGGTCTGGTTTGGCGGCAAACTAAGCTATGACAAAGCGGGCTTCGCCTTTAGATTTATAAACCATTCGCTTCCGCCGCTCATTTATAATACCGATCTCGTGAAACAAAACGCGATCGAGTCTTATCTCGACCTTCAGAAACCCGACTGGAAGAAAAAGATATTCATGCATGATCCCTCGATTCTTGGCGCAGGCGCCAACGGCATCAGCTATTTAGGCGTCCTCTGGGGATTCAACAAAGCGAAGGATTACTTGACCAACCTGCTAAAAATCCAGGAGGCTGCCGTCACCAGGAACTACCAGCAACAGGTGGAGTGGGTAGGCCAGGGGAAATACGCTGTTGGCCTTTGGCCTAACCCAGGGCAGGTGGCGCGCTACATAAAGGCCGGCACTCCTATTGGCGTGACGCATTTGAAAGAGGGTGCCGTGGCTTCGCCTGCCTTCGGTTGCCTGGGCGTTCCGGCAAAGCCGGCGCATCCCAACGCGACGACGGTATTTGTCAATTGGTTCTTGAGCCGCGAAGGCCAGGCGCTGGCAGTGAAGTCCTACGAGCTCCCGAGCGCAAGGCTCGATGTTCCTCCAACGGGAATTCTAAAAGAATTCGTCATAACTTCTGAGCAGAAGGTCTTTGTTGAAAGCGAAGAGTTTAATTCTACGCAAGACAAGTGGATTCCAGAATGGAAGGCGCTTGTGGAGTCAGTACAAAAATGAGCGAGCAGAGATCAGAATTCGCGGCGGCCATCGACAAGATAGTGGCTGACTACAATGACCGGCTTCTATGGGTGCCTTATTCGAAAGATAAGTTGACGAAAGAAGCAGCGCGGGTTTTGATCGAACAATGGTCGAGTTTTACCCGCCACAGCCGGCAGTGCTGGGCCTACGTCGTTGGCAATTGCCCGATCGTTGAAGTGCGCAAATTCATCGTGACGGAGAATCTCTATGAAGAGGAAGCTCAGGAAGGGCACTCTCATTTTGAGATTCTCGTGCGCATGGGGATGGCGCTTGGCTTGACGCGCGACGAGATCGTCAACGCCAAGCCGCTGCCGACCACCGTGGTGGCGATGCACGCGTGGGAAGCTTTGACAAAAAATCGCACCTGGTACGAGGGACTGGCCGCGAAATTGGTGCTTGAACGCACCAACGATCCCAACTGCGGCAATTTTTCACATGACGAGGCGGAACGCTGGATGCGGCAACTCGGCCTTTCAAAACACGACACGGAGTTTTGGTGGATGCACGATGCGGTCGATCAGATTCACGGCGACGGCTCGCTCAAGTTGCTGGAAAGTCATGTAACCACCGAGGTCGAAAAGCAGGCTGCGCTGCGCGCGGCGGAAGAGTCGATGATGGCGTGGAAGGTCTATTTCGACGGGTTTTATTATGAGGGAATTGAACGGGTTTAGAGGAGTTCTGTTATGGCGAAGCCACAGACGAAAAAATCGTTGGAGACCTTCAATCAGGAGCTGGCCGAGGTGCATATGACCGGCCAGTGGATTTATGAAGATTTGCTCAATCGAGCCATCGGCGGGCCGCGACCGCGGGGGGACGCCTATCTTTGGCCCTGGAAGATGGTCCACGAAAAGTTGCTCGAGGCCTGTGACGTGCTGGAAGAAAGTTTCACGGCGCGGCGGAGTGTGCTGTTCGGCAATCCGGGTTTGAACGACAACGCGACAACGCACACGCTACTGATGGGTATCCAGATGATCAAGCCCGGCGAGGTCGCCTGGGCGCATCGTCACACGTTGGCGGCGATTCGCTTCGTCGTCAAAGGCGATGGAAAGGTCTTTACTGTCGTAGACGGCGAAAAGTGTCCGATGGAACCGTACGATTTGATTCTCACGCCGCAGTGGACCTGGCATGATCACCAGAACCCAACGAAAGAATCGGCGATCTGGGTGGATGCGCTCGATGTGCCGTTTCTCCTTGGACTCAACCAGCCGTTTTACGAGCCCTATCCGGGAAACAAAGTTCAAGCGGTGCGGGAAAAGCGCAGCGATCACTTGCAGCAGCGAACGGGTCCGATTCGTCCGACCTGGGAGAAGGCCAAGCAGGAAAACTTTCCTTTGCGCTATCCGTGGAAAGATATCGAGCCGCAACTGCTCGCGCTGGCCGATCAACCGGGCAGTCCCTACGACGGCGTGGCGTTGGAGTACGTCAATCCGATGACCGGGGGGCGCACGCTGCGAACGCTCAGTTGCTGGATCCAGCTGCTCCGGCCCGGCGAGCACACAAAGAAACATCGCCATACGTCGAGCGCGGCTTACTTTGTCGTCAGCGGCGAGGGCACGACCATTGTCGGGGACAAAGCGCTGGAATGGAACAAGCATGACTGTTTCGCGGTTCCCAATTGGGCGTGGCATGAGCATGTCAACCGGTCGAAAAGCGAAGAAGCAATTCTATTTTCGGTAAACGACATTCCGATTGTCGAGGCTTTCGGCCTGTATCGAGAAGAGCCGGAAAATTCTTTGCACACCATGCAGACCCCGCAGGTGCCGGCGATAGTAAGATAGCAGCCGTTCAAGCCGTTCAAATCGTTCCAGTCGTTCAAAACGTTGGAACGGACTCCGCCGGACTCATGCAGGAAATGAACGATTTGAACGGAGCGTAGCGATTGAACGGCTTGAACGTTTTGAAGTTAAAGGAAAGAAGAATTTCCATGCCAGACCTACGCACTTGGCTTAATGAAGTCGACAAGCTCGGCCAATTGATGATTGTCGAGAATGTTGACTGGGACCTCGAGCTGTCGACGCTTACGGAAATCATCAACGAACGGTCAAAGAATCGGCCGGCGCTGCTCTTTGACTGCATCAAGGATTATTCCAAAGGTTATCGGGTTGCTGCCAATCTCGTGTCGTCGGTTGATCGCTTGGCATTGACTCTCGGCATGAAGCCTGGAGTGAGCGATATCGATTTCATCCAAGCCTGGCGCCGGCAGGTGAAACAAATTGCTCCCCTGACTGCCGAAACCGTTGCCACGGGCCCACTCTTCGAGAACGTGCAGAAGGGTAAAGACATCAATGTGCTCAAGTTCCCTGTGCCGCGATGGCACGAACTGGACGGCGGTCGTTATATCGGCACCGACGATCTGGTGATTACGCGCGATCCAGAAGAGGATTGGGTAAACGTCGGCACCTACCGGATTATGGTTCACGGGCCGGACCGGCTGGCGCTGCACATGTCGCCGGGCAAACATGGCCGCGTGCACAAGGAAAAATATCATCAACAGGGAAAATCGTTTCCGGTCGCGGTCTCCTTCGGTCATCATCCGATCAATTTTGTCGTTGCGTCGACAGACGTGCCGAATCGGGTCAACGAATACGACTATGCCGGCGGGATTCTTGGCCGGCCGCTGCAAGTGGTCAAAGGCCCGCTGACAGGATTGCCGATTCCCGCCGACGCGGAAATCGCCATCGAAGGTGAAGTCGGCGTTGACGACGTCATGCCCGAAGGACCGTTCGGCGAGTGGACGGGTTATTACGCCAGTAATCAGCCGGCTGTGCCGGTGATTCAAATCAAGGCGCTTTATTTTCGCAACGACCCTATCTTGTGCGGCTTCCCGCTGCTCAAGCCGTCGAGCGGGGACAATCTCCATTTCTCGCTAATGCGGTCGGCGCTGATTTGGAACGCATTAGATGAAACCGGAGTGCCGGATGTCAAAGGCGTCTGGTGTCATCCGGCGGGCGGCCGTTTTCTCACCGTCGTTTCGATCAAGCAACGCTATCCAGGCCACGCCAAACAGGCCGGTATGATCGCCAGCCAGTGCCGCTCGGGCGCTTACCTCGGTCGCTACGTCGTGGTGGTAGATGACGATGTCGATATTACAAACTCTGAAGAGTTTTTGTGGGCGCTCAGCAGCCGTTCCGACCCAGCCCAGTCAATCGATATTTTGCGGCGCGCCTGGAGCGGTCCCCTGGACCCGCGCATCCCACGCGACGAGGTCGGCCATAGCTCCCGCGCGGTCATCGATGCCACGCGCCCCTACGAGTGGCGCGATAAGTTCCCCAAGGTCAGCGGCGCGAGCCGCGAGTTGAAAGAAAAGGTCGCCGCCGACTGGCGTGGTTTTATCGCGCAGAAGATCACGGGGAAATAACGGAAACGCCTTGCCGGTTAGAATGACAGGGTGGCGGTTAAACTGGTCCTGGCTCCCGCGGGGTTGATGGACTCGAGATTCTGGCGATGTCTTTCATCCGGGATTTTTCCCCACGTCCATCTCGTCATACGCGCTGAAAAGAGTTAAGGTTTAACCATGATGGGCCGGGTCCTCTTTTTCTTCATTCTCATTCCTCTGCTCGAGCTGTATCTCTTAATCAAGATCGGCGGTTATCTAGGCGCGTTTCAAACCGTAGCTTTAGTCATTCTTACGGCCCTGCTGGGCCTGGTGATTGCCCGTTTCGAAGGCCTCCGGACATGGCAACAAATTAAGCAGAGTCTGGCCCAAGGTATTGTCCCCGCGGAAGAGATGGTTGACGGGGTACTGATCTTTGCCGGTGGAATTCTGCTGATCACGCCGGGGGTGCTCACCGATCTTTTTGCCGTGGTCCTGTTGATTCCTTACACCCGAACCCTCTTTAAGCGGTGGCTGCGGCGCCGATTCGACCGCATGATTGCGGCGGGGAACGTTCGCCTTCACTACTACGGAAGAAGCTAAAACGATTTCTGAACTTTTCGATCCGATTCTGTTCGAATCACGCCCTGACGCCACATCTCGGCGAGCAAAATAGCCTCTCTTTCACCTATGATGTCATAGCACCTTGCTTCGCCTGACCGGTCAAACTAGAATCACTCGCTGTAGTGAACGGCAGCGCGAAACTTAAAGTAAGATTTTGGCTGAGCGAACTCAACGAGGTGAATCGTGAGAAAGAGAGTATTTAGTTTTTTGTTGTGGATCGGTGTCCTGTTATCGGCAGCAACCCAGACATTCTCCCAAACGCCGCCCCTGCAAAAGGTAACCATCAGTTATTCGAGCAGCGGGATTACCTCCATTGAGTTTTTTATCGCCAAGGAAAAGAAGTTTTTCCAGGAGGAGGGACTAGAACCCTTGCTGGTGCAAATGTCGGCGAATACGGCGATTGCCGCTGGGGTCACCGGCGAGCTGACCGGCTTGAGTTCCATCGGCAGCGCCATCCGGGCGATCCAGCGCGGTGCGCCCCTGCGCGTGGTCTCCGTGAGTCTTCGCCGTCCGATTTTTTGGTTGGTCAGTCGGCCCGAATATCGGTCGGTGAAGGATCTCAAGGGAAAAGTGCTGGCCACAGCTACGATCGGCGGCAGCCAGCATACCGCGGCGAAAAAAATGATCAGCTTGGGCGGCCTCGATCCCGACAAAGATCTGACGACGATTGCGGGCGGAGAGGAGAGCCGGCACTTACAGGGTTTGGTTAGCAACACGGTCCAGATTGCGGCAATCAGCCCGCCTTGGGTTTTACTTGCGCGCGACAAATACAAGATGAATGTTCTCGACACCGCCGTCGATAAATACGCTAGCATTCAGAACGGCTTGGCGGTCGCGGTGAAAACCCTGCAGGAAAAGCCGGATCTGGTGAAAAAGCTCCTCCGCGCCAAATCTAAGGCGGCCCGTTACTTTGAGCAGAATGAAAAAGAGGTGAGCGAAATGCTCGCGAAGATGTGGAACACCGACGTGGCGACTGCTCTGGAGTCGTATCGTTTAGCGAAACCGGCCTTCACCGTGACGGGCATTCCCACGGAAGACGAGGTCAAAGAATATCTGATTCTCGATGCCCAGATTCTCAAACTACCGCAGCCCGTAGCTCCTTCCAGTGTGTTTGACTTTACCATCCAACGGGAAGTCGACAAGGAGTTGGGGATTAAATAATCAATCCTCATCGATTCAATCCAAAAAACGCGAGCTGCAAGAAAGCGGGTTTTTTGGGTCCGTTGACCTCCAATCTCTCCCGGAGCACACCTGCGTTGACAGCCGGGCATTCGCTATTTATTCTAAATGGCTACACTCGAATTACCGGAGGAATTGACTTAGATGGATCGTAACGCAATGAAATTTGGGGCTCACTATCTGCCGACTTATGTGCCGGATCTGGACGGGCCGATCAATGAGTTTTATCAGCGGATGTTTGCGCAAATGGAAGAGATGGATCGCCTCGGTTACGATTACATCTGGGTCACTGAACACCACTTCGCGATGTACGGCGGTACCCTGCCTCACCCGCCGACCTTTCTGTCGGCAATCGCGCGCACGACCAAGCGCATACGGCTTGGTGTGGCCATCAACGTGTTGCCATTACACAACCCGCTCGATGTCGCGGAGTCCTACGCGATGGTGGATGTTATTTCCAACGGCCGGCTGGATTTCGGCGTTGGCAAAGGCAGTGAGGCTCATGAGTACAGGAAGCTGGGTGTTCGCCAAGAAGAATCTACTAGGCGCATGTACGAGGGAATGGAAATCGTTCGCCAGGCCTGGTCGGACAAGCCGGTAAATTTCAGAGGAGAATTCTATAACGTCCACAACGTCCCTGTCCTTCCCAAGCCGGTGCAACGCCCGCATCCACCGATCTGGGTGGGTTGTGCGCGCAGTGAGGATAGTTTTCATTGGGCAGGAAAGAACGGGTTTCACCTGATGACCCTGCCTTATTTGTATCGAGAACCACATATACTGCCTGGCTTTATCAGAGCATACCGCCAGGGCCTGGCTGACGCGGGTTATGATTTCACCCAGACCGAAGTTCTGGGAAAGTTTCATATCTATGTGTCGAGTAGTCTAGACAAAGCGGTCGAAGAGGCGGCGCCCTACCTTGGCAATTACCTGGATGTGCACCACGCAGCAGATACCGATCGCAAAGAAGAGGGACTGCTAGTCCAACGCGATCCCAAAACCCAATTGAGCGAGGGGTTTGTGATTGCCGGCGACCCCCAGCGGTGCGTTGACTCGATCCAAAAATGGCGCGAAGGAGTCGGTTTGACCGCGATCTCCGGAACGTTTTATTTCGGTGGCATGCCGCAGGAAATGGCAATGAAAAATATCCGGCTGTTTGCGGAACGGGTGATGCCGGAACTTAAGTAGAAGCGATTCAATTGTTCCAATCGTTCAAACCGTTCAAATAGTTTAAGCCGTTCAAAGGCGCCGGACGGTGCGCTTTCCACGCGTGGAAGGGCACTCTAGCGTGGTGGCAGGTAGGAAAAATCGAAAACTTGATTCACAGGAATATCCTTCGTGATTCCTTCGGTTTGACGGACGTCACGGACGGTTTCACTCGCCAAGGCCATGTCAACCCTGCCGTCCGGCGTTTCGGCTTTTCTGTGGTAGTCGTAAATTTTCGAGACCAAGTCTTCATCTTGTAGTCTGACGAATCGCTTCAAGATGGCGACCGTGGCGGGCTTGTTTTCTCTGGCGAAGATCCGCGCGCGTGCTAGAGCACGGGTCAGGCGCCTGACTTGTTCTGGGGACCGTTCTAGAGTTTCCTGCATGGTGACAATACCGGTGCTGGGAGCGCGAAAGAAGTCTCCGGCAAATCCCAAATTTTTGAGTCCCTGCTGGTAGGCAACAAAATTGTGAGGCGGGTTAAGCAAGCCGGCTGCGACCCGTCCTGATTTTATTCCATTCAGCATCGCGCCCTGCTCTCCGACAGTGATAAAAGTCGCCTGTGCAGGATCCATCCCCGATTGAACGAAGATGCGGCGCATGGTGACGTCGTGCAATCCGCCACGGGAAGAGATCGCGACCAATCTTCCTTTAAGGTCTGCGATCGAGCCGATTTCCGGGTTCCCCACCAGGTCGAGGAGCGGCCGATCGACAAAGCACATCACGACTCGCGTGTTGACGCCGCGCACGTTGGCCACGACTCCGGCAGTTATGGTCGTGGCATATTGGATGTCGCCGCTTAGAAGCACCTTGATGTTCAGGGAAGCGGGCATGAGCACCGTTTCGACATTCAGCCCTTCCTTTTGAAAGAATCCCTGTTCCTTTGCGACGGCGATCGGCATCATGGTTACGGTAAGTGAAGGAATGCCGATCTTGACGTTCTCGGCGATTGCATGATCGAAAGACAGCGATCCTAATAGGAGCGTTAGTCCGAGAATTTTAACCTGGGCTAGAAGCTCGTGTCGAAAAAGCTCTCTCTTTAGAAACTGTGGTGTAATTAAGGAGGTGGTGCAAGCAAGAGTTTCCCCCTTTGGTAAAGGGGGAATAAGGGGGATTTTTCGGAGATGTGGAACCCTCGGTGACTCCGGAAATCTCCCCTGGCCCCTCTTTTCCAAAGAGGGGAAATCCTGACCTTCGCCCCGCGAAACTGGAGAGGAATGAGGTGAGGGTGACCACGGTTTGTAACGCCCCCTCACCCTTGCCATCTCCCGCGAGGGGAGAGGGAATATTCGCTCAACGCATAG
>Ga0209842_1000119_pt1 | contig 13360 bp, 14 predicted proteins | sample GWRWS3_10_20_FD_187220 | JGI IMG/M metagenome (GOLD analysis project Ga0209842, IMG submission 187220) | Riverbed sediment microbial communities from areas with vegetation nearby in Columbia River, Washington, USA - GW-RW S3_10_20 (SPAdes)... | ecosystem: Environmental > Aquatic > Freshwater >...
ACGGCTATCTGATACCAAAGGCCGGCAGATGGTCAAGAGACGCGCGGACCTGCAAGGAAAAAACTCGACCAACCGGCTCCAATCTGAGTTAGAAAAATTGTAATTGTTTACCGTGCTCGGGGACCGATAGACCCGAGATTTCGTAAAAACAGGCTGGACAAATCCTGTAGCCTGGGCTACTGTAGGGTCGATGAATCCGGGCAAGGAATCCAGCGGCAATGTTACCGTTGAAGAACTTATCAAAGAGAATCAATCCCAGCGAGAACAGTTGAAGAAGGCGCAGGCCGAGATCGAACGACTGCGCAAAGCACTTGAAGAAGCGCTGCGTTCGTTGAAGCGGCAAGCGGCGCCCTTTTCGAAAGGCAAACCCAAGTCCAATCCGAAGCGGCCCGGCCGCAAGGGCGGCACCGATTATGGGCGGCGGGCGTTTCGTGCGGTTCCCGATCGTGTGGATGAAGAGATTGCGGTTCCGCTGCCGAAGAAGTGTCCGGACTGCGGCGGGCGGGTCGTCCACGACAGCACGCATTCGCAGTTTCAAGAAGACATCGTGCGGCAGACAATAGTGCGGCGCTTCGATGTGGAGATCGGCCACTGCGTCGGCTGCCGTGGACATGTCCAGGGGCGCCACCCCTTGCAAACTTCCGACGCTTTGGGAGCGGCACACGTGCAAGTGGGACCGCAGGCGTTGACGCTGGCCGCGCATTTGACGAAACAGATGGGGATCTCTCACGAGCGTACGGCTCAGGTTTTGGAATGGGGTTATGGTTTGGAAGTGAGCCGAAGCACGCTGTGCCGTGCGCTGGCGCGATTGGGCAAGAAAGCGGAACCGACCTACCAGGAACTTCAAATCGCCGTGCGTCACAGTCTGGTCAATCGGCTCGATGAGACGGGCTGGAGGGTGTCCGCGCATCTGGAATGGCTCTGGGTTTGTGTGAGCGACCAAGTCACCCTGTATGCCATTCTGCCTGGACGTGGATTTACTCAGGCCGCCTCGATATTGGGAGAGGACTACGCGGGATTGCTCAACCATGATGGCTGGCAGCCCTACTATCGGTTTGTCCATGCATTTCACCAGACTTGTCTGAGCCATCTCATTCGACGCTGTAAAGACATGCTTGAAACCGCAACGGCCGCAGCGGCGCGGTTTCCGCGGGCGGTGATGCAGTCGCTGCTTGAAGGATTGACGCTCCGCGATCGCCATGCACGGCAGGAGATCTCGACGCAGGGTTTATATGTGGCCACGGGTCGGCTCGCAGCCAACATGGACCGGTTGTTGGCGAAGACGTTTCGCAATCCCTCCAATCGGCGGCTCGCCAAACACCTGCGTCATGAACAGCCCTGGTTATTCACCTTTCTTTACTGTCCCGGCATCGAAGCCACCAACAATGCGGCGGAACGGGCTTTGCGGCCCGCCGTGATTGCGCGGAAAACCTGGGGTGGCAATCGCACCGAAAACGGTGCGAAGACCCAACAGATTCTGATCAGCATCCTCACCACCTGCCGTCAACAAGGCAAAGACTCCTTCGATCGGATCACCGAACTGTTCTTGTCGCCGACTCCGATGGTGCTCGACCTCGCGTACCCAACAGCTCGTAACACATTTTTCCGAAGTCTCCATGAACGATCCCATGGCCATCACCTTTGCTGGGCGCTGCTTCGCGTCCCATGAGTTGGCCCTCATGCGTCAGGCCGCAACCGACTATGCCGGACTGGGGATCACCGAGATCTCGCGCACGATCTGCGAATGGTTGGATTGGAAGCGGCCCAATGGCCGACTGAAAAACCACGAGTGCCGCTTGCTGTTGCAACGACTGCAGCATCAGGGACTCCTGACACTGCCGGATCTGCATCACTCCGGACGGCGCGGACCACGAACCGTGGCCACCGATACTCGCAGCGATTCTCAAACACCGATTCAATGCAGCGTCGCCGATCTGGAACCCTTGCGCCTGGCTCTCATCGAAAACTCCCACAGCGTGTTGTGGCGGCAGTTCATCCAGCGCTACCACTACCTCGGCTGTCGTGTTCCCGTGGGTGCTCACTTACGCTACTTTGTCTATTCCGCCCAAGGTCAGATTCTGGCCTGCCTGCTGTGGACCAGTCCGGCTTGGAGGATGGCCCCTCGCGATCGGTGGATCGGCTGGAGTGCCGGCCAACGCGCGCGCAACTTGCAATACATCGTCAACAACAGCCGCTTCCTGATTCTGCCTTGGGTCCAGGTGAAGGCATTGGCATCCACGATCCTGGCCCGCTCAGCCCGTCAGCTTCCTCACGACTGGCGCCAGCATTATGGCTACATGCCGCTGTTACTGGAAACTCTCGTCGATGTCACCCGATTCAAGGGAACTTGCTATCGCGCCGCCAACTGGATTGCTTTGGGAGAAACCACTGGCAGAGGAAGAATGGATCGTCACCACAAAGCGATAGGGACGTTAAAACGGATCTTTGTCCTTCCGCTGCACCGACGCGTCCAACAGCGACTCTGTGCCACCGTTCCCCCAAATGCCTCACTCACGAATGCCGACTAACGCGGTAAACAAGTACGATTTTAGATGGCGCGATACGCGACATTGATCCGCGTGCCGAAAGGGGCTATGTTTACTCGATTTCCAAAGGCGAGAGTTGTGGTGGGGTGCGTCAAGCTGATTCTCCTTGCACTTGAGGGGCTCCCGGTTGCATACAAGGTCTCTGGATCTCAATTATTAATATAACGGGTGAGGCGATTGTGAATCCAAACGAGCTGACTATTGAGCAAGTACAGGATATTCTTCGGGCGGAGCGTTACATTTGTGATCGCTCATTAGCTACGGTTGTCTATCTTTCATTGATTATGGGCAAGCCGTTGCTTCTGGAGGGTGAGGCCGGAGTCGGCAAGACGGAGATCGCCAAGGTGCTTTCCAAGGTTCTGAACGCCAAACTGATTCGCCTGCAGTGCTACGAAGGATTGGATGCCAACACGGCGCTGTACGAATGGAACTATCCCAAGCAGATGTTGCGCATCAAATTGGAAGAGGTGGAGCATGGGGATAAGGAAACCGTTGAGACCGAAATCTTCACCCAGGACTATTTGATCAAGCGGCCGTTGTTGGAAGCGATCCAAACCGACGGTGCAGGCCCCCCAGTGCTGCTGATAGACGAAATCGATCGCGCGGATATGGAATTCGAGGCGTTCTTGCTGGAGGTGCTTTCGGATTTTCAGATTACCATCCCCGAAATCGGCACCATCGCGGCGAAGCATCGGCCGTATGTCTTTTTGACCTCGAATCGAACTCGCGAGATTCATGACGCGCTCAAGCGCCGCTGCCTTTATCACTGGATCGAATACCCGAGCTTCGAAAAGGAATACGAGATCATTACCACCAAGTTCCCTGAGGTGGAGGGGAACATGGCAAAACAGATCTGCGCTTTCATGCAGAAGGTTCGCCAGATGAATTTCTACAAGCGGCCGGGCGTGGCAGAAACGCTGGATTGGGCTTCGGCTTTGATCGCTCTCAACCGCAGGGAATTGGACGACAAGACGGTGGTGGAGACCATGGGCTGCGTTTTTAAATATCGCGAGGATCTGCACCATCTGAGGGAACAGGTCGAAGGAAAGCAGCTTAATCTGGAGGCCCTGCTCAGGATGTCGCCTGAGTTGCTAAGTTAATTAAAGATGGAAATTACCCCGGAAGCCGTCGCCGCCGCCGTTGGCAACTTTTCCTCGGTGCGTGGCCAAGGAACCCTGCCTAATCTTTTGGCCTTCGGGCGGGCTCTAAAAGAGCTTGGTGTTAAAGTCAGCTTGAGCCAGGTGATCGATGTTTCGCGAGCGGTTGAGTTTGTCGATCTCGCCGACAAAGGAGACTTTCGCTCCCTGCTGCGCTCCAATTTGATTTCCCAAAAAGAAGACTTTCCGGTCTTCGATATGCTATTCGACTGTTTTTGGCGGGAACAGAGTTACGAACGGGTGCCCATGGAGACACTGGAAATTCAGGGAACACCGACTGAATCCGGAGCCCAAGAGGGAGGCGATGAAGAAGGATTAGAAGAGGCCGTCGCGGAGACCGTCGCCACGGAAAACGCGCCGCTGGAAAACCTCGATGAGTTTTCTGTTCCTACCTACAGTCCGCAGGAGCTGCTTAATCGCAAAGACTTCAGCGAAATGGGCGTTGAGGAAAGCCGCGCCATCGCGCGCGCCATCTTGCTCATTGCCACCAAGATTGCGACGCAAATCAGCCGGCGCAAAAAGCTTGGGCGAAAGGGCAACGTCGTGGATCCGCGCTGGACCATGCGCAGGAACATGAAGTACGGCGGTGAGATCATTGATTTGGTCAATCGCAAACGCCGCATCAAGAAGACCCGGGTGGTACTGCTTTGCGACGTGAGCGGTTCGATGGATTGCTACAGCCGGTTCTTGATTCAGTTCATGTACGGGCTCCAGAACGAGCTCTGGGGAGTAGAGACCTTTGTCTTCAGCACTTCTCTCAGCCGCATCACCCATCTGATCCGTACTAAAGACATCGCCAATGCCCTGGAAAAAATTTCCGGCAGCATACTCGGCTGGTCCGGCGGAACCAACATCGGGCGCTCCCTGCACACGTTCAACCGCAACTTTGCGCCCAGCATGGTCACTCATCGAACCGTGGTCGTTATTATCAGCGACGGCTGGGACCGTGGCGATGTGAGTTTGCTCGAGCGGGAGATGCAGGACTTGAAGCGCAGATGCAAGAAGATCATCTGGCTCAATCCCTTGCTGGCGAGTGATAACTACGAACCCCTTTGTAAGGGCATGCAGGCGGCGCTCCCCTATCTGGACCTATTTTTGTCGGTGCATAACGTCAATAGCTTGATTGCGCTAGGGCGTTCGTTGCAGAAGATGGTAGCATAACGAATCTGGAAAATGTCCGCAGCAGGAGGTGAAAACCATGCCAGGTCAAGGAACATGTTTTGATGAGACGAATCCGGAAGCGAGAAAGAAGGAGTCCGTCTACCACCAGGTGAAAGAGTTTCTCGATAAAGGAGAAACCCTGGCGGTGGCGACCATCGTGTCGGCAAAAGGCTCGACGCCGCGAGAAGTCGGCGCCAAGATGGTGGTGACCGCATGGGGAGAAATCCTCGGCACCATTGGCGGCGGTTGCGGCGAAGCCGACGTGAAGCGGGAGGCGATTGAAGTGATTCGCACACGCAAACCCAGAACGGTTCGGATCGATCTCTTGGATGAGATTTCGTCGGATAGTCCGGCGGTGTGCGGCGGGATTATGAACGTGTTCATCGATCCCTGGTGGAAAGAGCGCGACCAGGAGGGCTCCGTTCGCAAATGAGCTCGCTGTCTGAAGCGCTCGTCCAGGTCGTCGAGCAGGGAGCCGCGGCGGTGCTGGCCACGGTGATCGAGGTCGAAGGTAATGATCGGCTGGAGGCCGGTGCCAAATGCCTGATTCGCGATGGCCAGGTCCGAGCCGAGACGATCGGCGACGCTGGCGTGGTAGAGGCAATTCTCCGGGAAAGCGCAGTCCATCTTCAAGCAGAAAAGTCAAAGCTCGTTTCCCTGAATATGCCGGCGGGCGGAGGCAAGCTGGAAGTATTCTTCGAGGTCTTGCCGGCGCCACCGAAACTGGTGGTCGTCGGTGCCGGCCATATTGCTGTGCCTCTGGTGAAGATGGCGAAGGTTTTGGACTTTCATGTGATCGTAACCGATGATCGACTGGCCTATGCCAATCGCGAGCGCTTCCCGGACGCAGACGAAGTGTTGGTCGGGGATATGGCGCAGATGCTCAAGGAGATGTCGATCACGCCTTCCACCTACATCGTCCTGATCACCCGGGGGCATAAATACGACGAGCCTTGCTTGCGCGAGATCATTCACAGCCAGGCGAAATACATCGGCATGATCGGCAGCCGGCGGCGGATCAAAGCTTGTTTCCAACGATTTCGCGACGAAGAGAAAATCGCCGAGGAGGTCATCGACCGGGTTTACGCGCCCATCGGCCTCGATATCGCGACCGAAACACCGGCAGAGATCGCGCTTTCCATTCTCGGCGAGATCATCAAAGTGCGAAGGGGCGGTAAGGCGGCGTCGCTTTCCGGCCATCAAAACTAGTCCGAATTATTCATGGTCAGAGGAAAAACTACGACACTCTGTCGATCGAGGAGTGAGCCTGGAAGAGAGAAGGCACAGAAACGAACAGCTTCAACGTCGTCTTTGGTGCTCGGCTCGGCACTCGCATTTTTCCCGGGCGTTCGCTCCAGAAACTTGGTTTGCAGGCCGCTCCAAGGCACAGGCCCATTGCCTTCGCTCTGGAGGGCTCGCTCCTCGGTCGATGTCACGAGTGAATAGTCTGGGCTAGGTTCTTGCCCTCGGTTGGCAGCGTGAGACCAAAACGTGGGACCTTCTCGAAGACTTAACGGGGTCATCTTTTCGGATCTGGGCCAAGCATCGTCTTTTATGGCGTTGGATTGGGTCCAAGAAGCGCTACAGAAGAGCCTGGGTTTTTCACCTTTTCCGGCGACCCTCAATCTGCGCCCTAAGGCGCGGGAGGATGCGCAGGTTTGGGAAGCTGTTCAAAATGAATCTGGAGGCGTTCCGCTCCCGCCGGTGAATGGCGGGTTCTGTAGCGCGCGGCTCTATCGAGTTCACATCCATCGGCCGGCGGACTCCAGTGACAAGGTGAATGGCGCGGTATTGCTACCTGACGTTAGGGATTATCCAAAGGATAAAATCGAAATCATTGCGCCGATGCGGTTAAAAGAGACGTTCGGCGTAGAAGACGGAGACCAACTGACATTGGAGTTTGGCAATTGAATAACAAAAGAAAGTTGATCGTTGGTATTTCCGGGGCCACGGGAGCGGTTTATGGAGTTCGCATTCTCGAGATTCTCTCGAGGATCGAAGATATTGAAACCCATCTGGTCTTGACCAAAGCGGGCAAAATGACCATTCAGGTTGAGACTCCGTACTCGGTCAAAGACGTCGAAGCGATGGCTGGGGTGGTTCATGATATTAATAACATCGGCGCGAGTATCTCCAGCGGTTCATTTCGCACCGAGGGCATGGTGATTGCCCCTTGTTCGATGAAGTCCATGGGCAGTATTGCCCACTCCATCGGCGGTGATTTGTTGATACGTGCGGCCGACGTCGTACTGAAAGAGCGCAAGAAGCTCGTTCTCGTCGTCCGCGAAACACCGCTTCACTTGGGACATCTTGAAGCCATGGTGACACTAACGCGCATGGGCGCGGTGATTTTTCCGCCGGTGCCCGCTTTCTATCATCGACCGAAAACCCTCGATGAGGTTATCAACCAAACTGTTACGCGCATTTTGGATCAGTTCGATATCGATGTGAAATTATTTCACCGCTGGGACGACGAAGGGATGAGCCGCCACCCGGATGCGGGAAAAACCACCCCACTCGCCGCCGCCAAAGAGCGCCAGCAAATTAAAAAGCAACGTTGAAAGCCGTCTCGCTGCCAGCTCATGCCACGCCGCAGGGTCAAAAAAGCGCTTACCAAGACCCAGCAACGCAAAAAAGAACATCTCGAACTCTGCCTTGACGCGACAAGCGTTACCGGCCGTTTCGGCACCGGGCTAGACCGCTATAGCTTCGTCCACAATGCCCTCCCGGAGCTCGATATTGACGAGATCGACGTCAGCACGAACTTCCTCGGCAAACAACTCCAAGCGCCGATCCTTATCTCCTCAATGACCGGTGGGTTTGATCTCGCGCGGCGGGTGAATCGTAACTTGGCTGTGGCGGCTCAACGTCTGGGTCTAGCCATGGGCGTCGGCTCCCAGCGGGTTGCCATCGAAGAGCCAGCGGTTGCCGATTCTTTCGAGGTTCGGGATGTCGCCCCGGACATTCTGTTGCTCTCTAATCTTGGCGCTGTGCAGCTCAACTACGGCTATACCGTCGATCATTGCCGCAGGGCCGTCGGGATGATCGGCGCCGATGGACTAATTCTCCATCTCAACGTGTTGCAGGAAGCCGTTCAGCCTGAGGGTAATCGTAACTTTAAAAGTCTGGGTGAAAAGATCGCGGCTGTGTGCCGGCAACTGGAAGTTCCCGTTGTAGTCAAGGAAGTCGGCAGCGGTATCTCCGCCGAAGTTGCGGTGCGACTAAAGGAGGCCGGCGTTAAAGCCATTGACGTGGCCGGCAGGGGTGGAACCTCGTGGTATGCGGTGGAAGTCCAGCGAGCGGCAAAACAAGGAAAACCGGCCGAAACGACCTTCGCAGATTGGGGTATCCCGACGGAAGAAGCGCTGATCGCCGTACGGCAAGCGGTCCCCGATCTGCAAATCATCGCTTCAGGCGGTATCCGCACCGGTTTAGACATCGCTAAATCGATTGCATTGGGGGCGGACATGGGCGCCTTCGGTCAGCCGCTATTGGCCGCGGCTTTGGAGTCGTCGGAGAAGGTGGTAGAATTCATCGCCGGTATTATTCATGAGATCAAAATCACCATGCTTTGCGTCGGAGCCAAGAACCTGGATGCCCTCAAAAAGATTCCTCTGGTGCGCCGCTCTACCTGACTTTTTCGAGTCTCGGGTCTTGGGTCTCGGGTCTGATAGTCAAAACGCGAGACTCGGAACTCGAGACACGAGACTAGAGTTCGGCCATGGCAGATGAATTAAAACAGCAGGTGCTCAGTTATCTGGAAACGCATAACACCATGACCTTGGGAACCTGTTCGGGCGATGTTCCGTGGGCGGCTACGGTCTTTTATGCCAGTGATGACTTGCGCCTGTATTTCTTTTCGGTGCCTGATTCACGCCATTGTCAAAATTTAGCCGCCAACCCGCGCGTCGCCGTGACCATTCAAGAAGACTACCACGACTGGAGGACGATCAAAGGCATCCAACTGGAGGGGACTGTAACCTTGGTGGATTCCATCACTGAAAAGGCCAAGGCCATGGCGGTTTACGCGCGCAAGTATCCGGAGGTCATTAAACTTTTCACGAATCCGGCTAGTGGCCTATTTTATAAGGCTTTTCTCAAGGTCAAATTCTATTGCGTGGTGCCGCAGAAGCTATTTTTTATCGACAATGAACAGGGTTTCGGCAAACGGCAGGAGCTTGTCATTGATGCGTAGATCGAGTAAGCAGGCAAAACGTCTAATAATGTAGGGACTTACTATGTCACAACTGCTCGGAAAAGAACTGACGGAAGCACTTTTAAACCGGCTCAATGGACAAAACGTGGAGGCCTATGAGGGTAAGATCATTCCGATCTTTACGCTGGATGAATCAGGCTGGCCGCATCCTGCACTATTGTCTTACTATGAAGTCGTAGCCAAGAACTCGACCACCCTCGACATCGCGCTATGGAAAAACAGTTCCACCGCACGAAACCTCCGGCAGACGAATAAGGTCACATTTCTGATCACCGACAAAGGCGTCAATTATTATCTCAAAGGTAGTGTTAAGGAGTTGCAGACCGAGATACCGGGTATCCCGCTGCAATCCCGGTTTCGCGTTACCGCTGAGCAGCTCCTGGAAGACCAAGAGCCCAACGCCGAGATCACCAGCGGCTTGACCTATAGCCGCCGGAGTTCGCGGGCAACCACCGATCACGCCGTAGAAGTCTTTAATCGATTGCGCGGGGAGCCATGAAAGGCAAACGGATCTTCTCGCTGGTGATTGCAATCCTGGTGCTGGCCGGCACCGGGTATGGCTTCTGGCGCTGGGGCAGCAGCCCTAAGGAGTCTCCCTATGTGACGATGCCGGTACAACGAGGGAATGTCACGCAAGTGGTGTCCTCAACCGGGACACTGCAGGCGGTGGTGACCGTCTTGGTTGGCAGCCAAATCTCGGGCACGATTGATAAGTTGTTCGCCGACTTCAACACTAAAGTGAAGGCCGGGCAGGTGGTGGCCCAACTGAATCAAGACAAGTTCAAAGCCGCCGTCGATCAAGCCCGCGCCAATCTCCTCGCCGCAGAATCCAATCTAGCCAAGGCCAAGGTTAGTGTCGTCGACGCGCAACGAACCCTCCAGCGAAATCGCGAGCTGCGCAAGCGCGACTTGATGGCTCAAAGCGAGCTCGACGCGGCTCAGACCGCTTATGATGCCGCGTTAGCGCAGTTGGAGGTCAACAAAGCACAGACGGCGCAGGCCCAAGCCGCGTTGAATCAAGCGATGGTCGATCTCAACAACACGGTCATTCGCTCCCCTGTCGATGGTATTGTCATTTCGCGCAACGTGGACGTGGGCCAAACCGTCGCCGCCTCCCTCCAGGCGCCAACCCTGTTTACCATTGCTAACGACCTCGCCAAAATGGAGGTGCATACCAATGTCGATGAAGCCGATGTCGGCAACGTGAGCGAGGGCCAGGAAGTGACTTTTACCGTCGATGCTTTTCCGGCGCGCCGTTTCAGGGGTCGAGTGCACCAAGTGCGCAATGCGCCCACGGTGGTCCAGAACGTGGTGACGTACGATGCCGTCGTGCGGATCGATAACAAAGAACTGTTGCTCAAACCCGGCATGACGGCAAACGTGCAGTTTCTGGTCAATCGCAAAGAAGATGTCCTGACCATCCCCAATATGGCCATGCGCTTCAAGCCACCGGATCAGAAGAACGAAGCCCAGGAGCTGTTGCGTCAGGAACAAAGCCGGGCTGCGCCAACCGTCGGTGCCAGACGAACGAGCCGCTCCCCTGGCGGTGGCGGTGGAGGCCGCGGTGGGCGACGCGTCACCATCTATGTTCTCAGCGCCGGTAAAGCCGAGCCTGTGGAGGTCCAGCTTGGAATCACCGACGGGTCCAAAACCGAAGTGAGAGACGGTGAACTCAGGGAGAAGGATGCCGTGATCATCGGCATGGCCAGCAGCGCCGGCGCGCAGAGTCAGACAGGGGTCGTGAATCCCTTCCAACCAAGTCAACCGCGTGGGTTTGGTTTTCGATGAGCGAAGTCATTCGCGTTGAGGATCTCTATAAGACCTACCGCATGGGCGACATAGAGGTGCCGGCGTTGCGCGGTATTAACCTCAAGATTGATCGTGGTGAGTTCGTTGCGGTTATGGGCTCCTCCGGTTCCGGCAAATCCACTTTTATGAATATCGTCGGTTGCCTTGATCGGCCTAGCCGAGGAAAATATTTTCTCGAAGGGGAGGAAGTGGGTTCTCTGTCTCGAGATCAATGGGCTCACATCCGTAACAAGCGGATTGGTTTCGTGTTTCAGGGGTTTAATCTTTTATCCCGAACCACCGCTCTGGAAAATGTCGAGCTGCCGATGATGTATAACGGCTTTGCGGGGAAGCAGCGGCACAATCGGGCGGTGGAAGTCCTTTCGTTGGTCGGACTCGGCGAGCGGCTTGACCACGCGCCCAATCAGCTTTCCGGCGGGCAACAACAACGGGTGGCCATCGCGCGGGCTTTGGTCAACGGTCCTTCATTGGTTCTTGCGGATGAGCCCACCGGAAATCTGGACTCCGCGACCAGTGCCGATATTATGACCTTGTTTCAGCGACTGAACTCGGCTCAGGGTATCACGATGGTTGTCGTTACGCACGAATCCGATATCGCCAACTATGCTCAACGGCGAGTCATGTTTCGTGATGGCGTGATCGTCTCGGACGAACGAAAGGACGCGAGCTTGAAGCAGTCGGAGATTTGGGGTGGACCAAAGGCATCTGGATAACTGCTTCGGAACCACAGATCGGAAAACCGTGTCTCGCGCAAAGGCGCAAAGGGCGCCAAAAACAACAAATTCGAAGCACGAAATCCGAAATTCGAAACAATTTCAAATGACCAAAATATGTAAAATTCCAAACAAGCTTGCTTCGGATTCGGTGTTTTGGATTTTCCCGATTTGAAGTTTATTTATCTCTGAGTTTGTTTCGGATTTCGATATTCGGATTTTGGATTTGTTTCGCTGGTTGCTTGGCGCGTTAACATGTTTTGTCATTTCAGTCGGAGCACAAAGTGTTAAAGATCAATTCTCACACCTCGGAGAGTAAGAATCTCCAATCGAAAATTGAGTTATGTGGTTCATGACCTTTAGAATTGCGCTGCGCGCGCTGGCACGGAACAAGCTCCGCTCGTTTCTGACGATGCTCGGAATTATTATCGGTGTCGGCGCAGTGATTGCCATGGTTGCGATTGGCGAGGGCGCCAAAGCGACGATCCGTTCCCAGATTGCCAGTCTTGGGACGAACGTCTTGATCATTTTGCCGGGAACTGCGACTCAGGGTGGTGTCAGAGTGGGGTTTGGCAGCGTCAATACGCTAACGGACGGCGATGCCAAGGCCATCAGGGAAGAGATCCGGTCCGTTTCATTTGTCTCCCCCGTTTTGCGCCGTGGGGAGCAGGTAGTTGCGGGTAATCTCAACTGGGGAACTTTGGTTCAAGGGGTTGCCCCCGAGTTTCAACAGATCCGTGAGTGGCAGGTAGCCGAGGGACGTTTCCTTCATGACGGCGACGTCGAAAACGATGCCAAGGTGGCGGTGCTGGGTGAAACCGTGGTCAGAAACCTCTTCGGCAATGATGACCCGCTCGAGAGCGTGATTCGCATTCGCAATATTCCTTTTCGCGTGGTGGGGGTATTGGTTGCAAAAGGGCAAAGCAGCCAGGGAGCGGACCAGGACGATACCGTGCTCATTCCTTATACCAGCATGCAGAAGCGCTTGATGCGAATCACCAACGTGCAGACCATCATTGCGTCCGCGGTGACCGCCGATCGCGTGCAGGAGGCCCAGGAGCAAATTACCCTGTTGCTGCGCCAACGTCACCGAATCCAACCGGATCGTGAAGACGATTTTTCCATCCGCAATCTCTCGGATATCGCCGAAGCCGCTTCCAGCAGCGCGCGCGTCATGGCGATCCTGCTGGGCGCCGTCGCTTCGATCTCGCTTTTGGTGGGCGGTATTGGGATCATGAACATTATGTTGGTTTCAGTCACGGAGCGGACGCGCGAGATCGGCATTCGTATGGCGGTGGGCGCGCGCAGCCGAGACATCATGCTGCAGTTCCTGGTGGAAGCCGTCGTGATGGCGGCTACCGGCGGCTCCATCGGCATCCTGCTCGGCATCGGCAGCTCGGAAGTGCTAAAGTTTTGGGCCCAATGGCCGACCCTCGTCAGTCCGACCATCGTTGCCATTGCTTTTCTCTTCTCCGGCGCCGTGGGCGTCTTCTTTGGTTTCTATCCCGCCCAGAAAGCTGCGAACCTCGATCCCATCGACGCCTTAAGATACGAGTAATTGGGCAAGCCGCAGAGAATGTCGGCGGCGTGAATTGACGTGTTGACTTGCACATCTCACAGAATATCGTTGCTGCTTGACCTACCTTCCAATGGGCGAGCCCAATAACTCCGGTTCCGATCGCGCGGCGGCCGACATTCTCGTCCTCGGTGGCATCGTCATCACCATGGACGAGCGCCGCAACATCCTGCCGGACGGCG
>Ga0209842_1000124_pt1 | contig 13259 bp, 14 predicted proteins | sample GWRWS3_10_20_FD_187220 | JGI IMG/M metagenome (GOLD analysis project Ga0209842, IMG submission 187220) | Riverbed sediment microbial communities from areas with vegetation nearby in Columbia River, Washington, USA - GW-RW S3_10_20 (SPAdes)... | ecosystem: Environmental > Aquatic > Freshwater >...
GGTGGAGGCGTGGGGTGTAGCTGGCCAAGGCCGCATTCCGGACGAATCGGAGCTCACCCGCCTCCGGCCGCTGATGGATGTGGCCCACATCAGGCTGGACGAAGGAGCCGGCACCGTGTTGTTGACTCAGGCGGGGATGCGGGTGGACGTGGGCGGGATCGGAAAAGGGTTTGCCGCCGACCTGGCGGTCGCCGTCATGCAAGCCGCAGGCGCCACAGCCGGGGTGGTGGCCTTGTCGGGGGACATCAAGACCTTCGGCCGCCTGCCAAACGGGACGCGGTTTTCATTCGGCATTCGCCATCCCCGCCAGGAGGGCGCCCTCCTGGCCAGGGTGGAGCTGGAGAATGAGGCGATTTCAACCGCAGGCGATTATGAAAAGGTCTTCGAACGGGACGGCATTCGCTATCACCATATCCTGGATCCGCGGACCCTCCAGCCTGCTAGAGGGTGCCAGAGCGTGACCGTGATCGCCAAAGAAGGTGTTGTGGCGGATGGGTTGGATACAGGCATTTTTGTGATGGGTCCCGAACGCGGGATGGAGCTTGCAGAACGGCTGCCAGATGTCGAAGCGGTCATTGTCGATCGGGACGGAAACATCGGGGTGTCCTCTGGGTTGAAAGGCCGAATCAAGATTGTCGAGAGGCCGCCATGAGTCTGGTTCCCTCCGACCGCGGACAATCTGAACGTATGACAAAGCCATCGCCAGTTATTTGGGTATTTCAAGAGCACATTCTTGCGGGCTTACGTGCTTAGTTTCGACCAGGAGTGGATTCTGCTTGACTGGAAGTAGCAGACTTATCACAACCGAGGGTCCGCCAACCTCGCACCCTCTCTCCTGGCCCTCGTTCAACCGTCGCGTTTACCGTTCGAGCTTGTAGCTGATCGGCACTTGCACGACCACCTGAGGTTGTCCTAGAGGGTGCTTGAGCTTCAAAGGAGAGGCTTGTTTCATGATCTCCAGAGCATCGCGATCCAACACCGAGTACCCGGAGCTCTCCGCGATTCCGAGATCCACGACTTGACCGTCCGCCTTGATCACCCCCCGCAAGACCACTTTCCCCTCCCAACGGTTCAACCTGGCGATATGAGGATAGCGCTTCAACTGTTCGACCCTGTTCCACAGGGCATCAGCCAGCCAACCGAAATCCGGTTTGGTAGCGGGTGCGGATCGGACCAGCAACTCCTCTACCGCCGCGAGCGGATTGTCCATGACCACGGTGCGTTCTTGCACAACTGGCGGCGACGAGGTTGCTTCCACGACCGGACGCGAAACCACCGAAGGCGTGACCGGCGTCGCCGCGAGACTTACCGATGTGACCGGAGCTTCGCTGACCGCTGGAGAAGCCTCTTCAGTCATCACCGGATAGGGTTCTGACGATACGACCGAGTGGGTTTCCACAGGGACAGTTTGCTCCATCGCCTGCGCGACCGCTTTGACTTCTCTAACGATCTCTTGTCGAACGACCTGTGGCACGGTCTGCACCGTCTGAACGGTCTGCATGACGGGCTGCGGATCAACCGGTTGGCTCTCCACCGGCTTCGGTGGCGATGGAGTCGGTTTCACTTGGGAGGGGATCGGCATGGCCGGTTGTTGAGGCATTGGCCTTTCAACGACCGATACGTCCCATTTGAAGGGCTCAGGCTGGGGGGCTACGTGGAGGTCTGCCACCAGTGTAACGGCCGCGCTGATGCCGAGGGCGTGGACCAGCAGGGAAAGTGCCCAGCACTGGGCGTACTGTCTGGCCTCACCATAGCGACTGACGGAGAGGGCGGTCACAGTTTCACCACCTCTAAGCTGACTTGTCGGAATCCCAGCCCCCGGACCTCATCCACCACTTCGACAAATCGTTCCAACATGGTGACGCGATCGGCGCGCACCACTACCAAAGACTCTCGTGGATGCGGAGTCAGCTCGATTCTCAATCCCTCCTGGGAAACCGGTTGGTCGTTCATGAACAGGCGGCCATCGGCGGTCAAGGTGATGATGAGCGGAGCATCGCGACGGTCGCCGGATTCCTTGGCTTTGGCGAGATCCACGGGAATCTGTCCCGTCGTGATGAAGGTCGCCGTGGTCAGCACGATGACCAGCAGAACCAGCATGACATCGACGAGCGGGATGACGTTAATCTGGTTAAGCTCACGTTCCATGCCGCGCCTCATACAGGGTCATCAATTCCGCTACCCGCCGGCGGAGCACATTGTTCAACACCACGCAGGGAATGGCGACCAGTAACCCGACCGCGGTGGCTTTGAGTGCCAGGCTCAGGCCGATCATGATTGTGCTGACCGCAATGGCCCCGGAGGTGCCCATGGTGTGAAACGTCAGCATGATGCCCAGCACGGTTCCCAGCAGGCCAATGTACGGGGCATTGGCTGCGACGGTCCCGATGACCACCAATCGCTTCGTCAGCACAATCTCGAAAGTCTGCAGGTTCGTGAACTGGGTCGCATCCACGTGACGGTAAAAGAGCCACCGCTCAATAGCCACCGCGACGGCCCAGACACTGAGCGCGAGCAACAAACCGATTACCCCAAAGTCCACAACATCCTTTAACGCGTCCATTCAGGCCACCTCACAAGCTGTCTGAACCCTTCATTCAAGCTCTGTTTCTTGAATTTGCCAATGACTAGCAATGCCAGAACAAACAAATTCCTGTCAACAAGATATTTCACTGGCGGGGACTGACCGGTGAGACGCTCCTGTTCAGTCCGTTCCACGTGTGGCATCGGAGTCGGGGGGGGGATTGTGGCCCCACTCTTGGATCTTGTCTTGGTCGAAAAGGACGGTATGGGTGGCGATTACCTCAAGGGCCACTCTGGTTCCTACAGGATAGACGTTCGTCGAGGCTTCACTACTGTGGATGATGTGGCCAGAGGGGAGTCCGATTGTATAGAGGTTCTCCGACCCCCTGAACTGCCTGGCCAGAATGCGGGTGCTACAGTTCTCCGCCGGTACCACGTGGATGTCATCGGGGCGGATCATCACGACCACTTTGGCTCCTCCCTGATAGCCGACCTGGTTCGGAAATTCTCCGATTTCTGTCACCACCTTGCCGTTCTCGACAACGCCAGGAATGAAGTCGGCTTGCCCCACAAAATCCGCGACGAAGGGGGTGGAGGGCATGTGGTAAATCGCCTCAGGGGTATCGAACTGCTCAAGACAGCCGTTGTTCAACACCGCGATCCGGTCGGCCATCGCGAAGGCTTCATCGTGATCATGGGTGACCAGGATCGTCGTGGTGTTGGTGCGTCGCAGCAGGTCATGCAGGTCCTGTCGCATCTTGCCCGTCATGTCGGGATCCAGGTTGCTGAAGGGTTCATCCAGGAGCAAAATCACCGGCTTCTGCGCAAGCGCCCTGGCGAGCGCGACCCGCTGTTGCTGGCCCCCTGACAGTTCGTGAGGATACCGTCGTTCGAATCCGATTAACCCTGTCATCACTAGCATGGCGTGCACCTGCGTGGTTCGCTGGTCAGCCGAGAGATGTCGAAGCCCGAATGCAATGTTTTCGGCAACACGCAGGTGGGGGAATAGCGCATATTCTTGAAAGACCATCCCCACGCGTCGCTGTTCCGTGGGGACCAGGAGTCCTGCAGCCGATACCAACTGACCTTCGAGGTACACTTCGCCGCCGATTATTGGTTCAAATCCGGCAATGACGCGAAGTGTGGTTGTCTTACCGCAGCCCGATGGACCGAGCAGGCACAGGAGTTCGCCCTTGTGCGCGCAGAGGGAGATCTCCGAGATCGCGGGACGTCCTGCCTCATATGCGCAGGTGGACTTGCGGAGCTCCAGAACGATGGAGCTGGCCTCTTCATCGGGTCTCTTGCCTTGTTCAAGTGATGTTAGGTCTAGCACCATCCGAGCGTTCCCTCCACCGAGCTAGGCGGCACGCCAGTCTTTCGATACCAGCAGCATCAGGGCTGGTAGTGTCAGCAAGACGAGCAACAGCGCCGAGGGGGCCGCGAGTTGATAATATTCCTCACTGGCCTCAAGCCAAACCCGAACCGCCAGCGTATCGAACCCCACGGGACGGAGCAGGAGTGTGGCCGGCAATTCCTTGAGACTCTGGAGAAACATGAGTACCCAGGCCACGATAAAGCCGTTACGCACCAGCGGGAGCGTGACCCTCCGGATGCTGCGGAACAGCCCGAGCCCTAGACTTCTGGCGACTTCCTCCAGGTTCGGCGTCACTTGTTGGAGCGCTGGTTCCATCGACTGCAGGCCGGCCGGCAGAAAATGCACGATGTACGCGATGACCAGGATCGTTACGGACCCGTACCAGAAGGGCGCCAGATGAGAGAATAACACTAAGAGGGCCAGTGCTCCCACCGGTCCCGGCAACGCATAGCCAGTATAGGCGGCTTGCAAACAGAGAACATTCAGCCGAGACGGCCACCGGCTGGCGAGATAGGCAAGCGGGGTACCCACCAGGACCCCCAAAGTTGCCGCCAAGCCGGAGAGCAGAGCGCTATTCCAGATGAATCCGACAAACCTGGCATCGAGAGCTCCCTGAGCCACCGACGCGACGCTCCACTGAATCAGCAACAGCGTTGGGATCGCGAACGCAGCGCCGAGCACAAGCGTCGAATAGGCGGTGATCAGAATCGTCCCAACCGGACCACATGGCTTCCGCTCTGGAACTCGGTATCGTCCAATCGTCTGATAGAAGCGGCTTCGCTGTCTGAACCACCGCTCGGCGACAAGGAAAATCAGAGCAAAAAGGACCAGGAGCAGGCTCAGGACGCTCGCTGCTGCCTGATCGTACCGTCCGGTGATCTGTTGATAGACCGCGTAAGTCAGGGTCTGGTAGCGAAGCAAGGAGACGGCCCCAAAATCCGAGACGACATATAGAATCACCAGCGATAGGCTGGCCACAATCGCTGGACGCATCAAGGGCAAGGTGACTCTGAACAACGTGCTCAGGCGGGAGGCGCCGCAGGCCCGTGCCATCTCCTCGTAGGAGACGTTCAAGTTCACGAGCGCGGCCCGAGACAGGAGATACACGAAGGGGAAGGTGTCTAACGTCATGACCAACGTTGTGCCTGCGTAACTCTGGGCGGAAAGCATCCGTCCTTCCGGTCCCACCAACGCCTGCCACGCCTCTTCAACAGGCCCTCCGGAGCCGAGCAGATGGGTATAGACGTACGCGAGCACGTAGGTGGGCATTGCGAGAGGGAGAACCAGTGCCCATTCCCAAACGCGGCGGCCGGGGAACTCGAATCGGACCACGAGCCATGCGAGTGTGACCCCGAGCACCAAAGAGCCGGCTGCGACGCCGACGGCGAGCCAGGCGGTATTCGAGAGCAACTCCGGGATGCGGGTTGCCCACAACCGGCTCCAGACCGTGAAGTCAGCGGACAAGGCGAGGTAGCTGACATACAGCAGGGGCAGAGTGATCAGGCCGGCCACCGTGAAGGCAAAGGCTGCGAGCGGGAGAGGAGGTGTCCGTTGAATCGCCGTGGTCATGGGCAACGTCGGGGTGTTACCGGAGGCCCACCTGTTCGATGAGCGTCATGGTAGGCTCGCGGAGTTCGGCGAGTCGTGCCAAAGGAACCATGGCAGCGCGAAAACTTTTTCGCTCAGGCAAGAGAGGATCTGCTTTGACCTCGACATGAAGCGGATACTCCTTATTGAGATCCGCGAACATTTTCTGACCTGCCTGAGACACTAGAAATTCGACCAGGAGCTTGGCTGCCTCCAGGTGCTTCGTGTGCTTAATCACCCCAACGCCGGCCACGTTCATGATCGCTCCCATGCCTCCTTCCTGCTGATCCAGCATCAAGGCGGCGATCGGCGCGCCGGGTTGAGTCGCCAAGTGCCGATAAATGTAGTAGTGGTTGACCAGCCCCATGGCAACGAGGCCTTTTGCAACCGCCTCGACGATCTGCGCGCTCTTCCCATAGACCTGGGTTCCAGCATTGGCTCTCAGACCCTGGAGAAACAGCTTCGTTCGCTCGTCGCCATACGAGGCCTTGATGACCGAAACCCCGGCCTGGAGATATTCGCTGCCGGCATTGGGGATGGCGATCTTGTCTTTCCAACGGGGATCAGCAAGGTCCAGGATCGACTTGACCTCAGTCGGTGCGACCAGTTTCGTGTTATACACGACGATCCAGAATCTTCCTGACAGCCCCACCCAACTGTTGTCAGGTGCCCTGAACGGTGCAGGAACGGCTCGATCAATTTCCCTCATGTTCAAGGGGCGCAGGAGCCCCAGTTCTCTGGCTCGCTCCAGACTACCTGCATCGTTGGTTATGAACAAATCAGCTGGAGTTCGCTCTCCCTCGGCCTGCAACCGGTTGACAAGTTCTGTGGTTCCGGACGAGAGCAGTTCAATCTGGATGCCGGTCTTGGCCTGAAAGGAATCGAGCACCGGTTTGATCAGACGCTCGGCCCGTCCGGAATAGACCACCAGACGATCAGCTGCTGTGATGCTGGACGCAGGCGCCGGGAGAGTCTGAACGGCGGTCCCATATCCCAACACAACCAGGAGGCAGAAGGAGAGGGGAGAATGAAAATGATATTGATTCATCATCTCAATACAGATACCAAAAAAAACCGGTCAGGTCAATGCCGACAGCTTGAACAGAGGCCGTAGAGTTCGAGCTTGTGGGTCTGAATGGTAAAGCCGTTTCGTGCGGCCACTTCTTCCTGGAGCCGTTCGATGTCGCAGTTCTCAAATTCCACGATCTTTCCGCAGCTCGTGCAGATCAGGTGGTCATGGTGGCCTTTGTGCGACACGTTGTCGTACTGGGTCTGTGCGCCGAAGTGACGCGCCTGGGCTAATCCCGCCTCGCAGAACAGATTCAGCGTCCGGTAAATGGTGGCCAAGCCAATGTGGGGGTCTTTCTTAGCCAGCAAACGGTACATCTGCTCAGCCGTGATATGTTCCATCTTGAGAAAGACAGTCAGGATTTGCTCGCGCTGGCGGGTCAGCTTGAGCTGGTGCTTCGAGAGGTGCTCCTGCAGCACGCTTATTTCTGTGAGATGTTTAGCCATCGAGGCTTACCGAGCAGAGAAGGTGAACGTATTAAAGACAAAACGGAGGGCCGGGTCAAGGGGGCCATGGCCCATGGTTGGGTTGGTCTGCCAGAGAGCATCCGCTTCGAGTAAGCACTCTGCGTTGGTTGACTGGTTCCGTACCCGAAGACTATAGTCATAACAAACTCAAGGGGTTCTATATCGCCGCATCGTGACAATGGAGTCCCTGCCGGGAGGTGTGCCATGGCAACGTCACGAATCCACAACTTTATTAACGGGACTTGGAAGGCAGCACCGTCTGATGACTGGTTTGAGAGTCGCAACCCCGCGCACCCTGGGGAGGTGATCGGGGTCTTCCCCCAGTCCGGAGCCGCAGATATTGAAGAGGCCGTCCTCTCCGCCAACCGGGCTCATGAAGGCTGGCGCGCCATGGGGTTAGTGAAGAGGGCCGAATATCTCCTGCGGGTCGCTCGGTTGATGGAAGAGGATACGGAGCCGTTGGCGCGCCTTCTTGCCCAGGAAGCTGGGAAGCAGATCAATGAGGCGCGAGCGGACGTGGTGGAAGCGATTCACACTGCCCAGTACGCATTTTCTTTCGGCCACCTCGGGCAGTATGGACGGGTGTTGGGAGATGAGGTCTCGACCAAACGCTGCTATGAGATCTTGGAACCACGCGGCGTCGTCGTGGCCATTACTCCTTGGAATTTTCCGGTGGCTCTCCCGTTCTGGTTGACCGGGCTGTCGCTCGTCTTGGGGAATTGCGTCATCCTGAAACCCAGCGAGTACACGCCGATGTGCGGAGCTAGAATCGCCGGGTATTTCGAAAAAGCCGGGACGCCTCCGGGAGTCTTTCAGGTTGTCCAGGGCTTCGGTGACACTGCCGGCGCGCCGCTGGTTTCCCATCCGCAGACTCATGTGGTCCTCTTTACCGGCAGCTACGAGGTAGGCCTTCGGATCAAGCAAGAAGTGGCCAAGCATGCCCACAAGGTCTGCACCATCGAGACCGGCGGGAAGAACGCTGTACTCGTCATGGAGGATGCGAACCTGGATATGGCGGTCACGGCCAGCGTCCTGTCCGCATTCAAAACCTCAGGCCAGCGTTGCGTCACGGCCGGCCGCCTGCTTGTGGACAGCCGGGCGGTGGACCGGTTCAAGGACCGGTTTGTCGCTGTTGCTCGCCGGGTCACGGTCGGCGAGCCGATGGATGAAGGCATCTTCTATGGCACCATGATCAATCAGCAGGGAGTGGAGAAGGGCCGTCGCTTTAACGAGATGGCCAAGAAGGAGGGATTCGAGATCCTCTTGGATCGAAACATCGAGCCGCCCCCGACACCAGATGGGTACTGGCTCAAGCCGTTCGTCTATACCGGTGCCTGGCGGAGCGACAGCGTCTGCCTCACCGAAGAAGCCTTCAGCCCTCACGTGGCCGTCGTGCCGGTGCGAGGGGTTGAGGAGGCAGTCGCAGTCTATAACGACACGAAGTATGGGCTGTCCGGGTCCATCATCACCGAGGACTACCGGAAGGCCAAATATGCCGAGGAGCACATGAAGTGCGGGATCTTCTACTGGAACCTGCCCTGCATTGGAGCCGGCGTGCGGTTGCCGTTCGGGGGGGTCAAGCAGTCGGGCAACCTGATCCCGTCGGCCGCGGGACTGATTCCGGTGCTCACACATCCCAAAGCCGTCACCTACAATCTGGACACCCAAATAGTCATGGCTCAAGGGCTCAGCACAGAAATCAAATGACCGTGAAGCGTGAATCGTGAAGTGTCGCTCGCAAATCCTTCGCAAACGAGATACGCTTCACGAGAAACGATTCGCGTTATGACGCGATGCGCAAACCTCATGAGATGACGATCGACCGCGCGCTCTTGGTCTATTTGCTCCGATTGGCCGAGCCCTATGGGATCAACGGGGACGTGAAGCTCCAGCAGTTGGCCTTTCTCTGCGAATTGCAGATGTTCGGCAAGCGTCTGAAGGGCTTCCACTTCGAGTTCTTTCGGTATGCCTACGGAGCCTTCAGCAAGGATCTTGACAATGACTTGCTGTCGCTGCGGCGCAAAGAGCGCATCGAGAATTTCAGCCTGTCGGAAAAAGCAGACGAGGCCATCAAGCTCTTGCAGGAATCTGTGGAGCAGGTCGAGGCCAATTCGCAGGCGATCGAAATCCTCCAGGCGGTGGTAGGGACCTATGGACCTCAGGACAGCAGCGACATGATGAAATCGGTGGAGGCCGTGGAGCTGAGCACGCTCGATCAGCCCTTCCTCAAGCTACCCATCAGGGACATCTCATTTCACTCAACGCTCTTAGTACCAAGCCGGATCGAGGTCGAGAGCGAGTTCACGCTTTCTCCCACGGTGCTGGCGCGGCTCAACCAGGCGCTGGGCTATTAGTTCTTCCTCAAAGAGTCAAGCAGAGTCGGACAGCTCGTATAGCCTGGAGGAGGCAGACGCATGAAAGAGTTAGTCTTGCCTGAGATCGAAGCCTATGCCGAGAAACATTCGGCTGCCGAGTCGGAAGTCTGCCGAGCGCTCAGGGAGGAAACCTATCGCACGATGGAACACCCGCAGATGGTGGTGGGTCCTCTGGAGGGCGCGTTTCTGAAAATGATGGCCCAACTCGTGAATGCCAGGCGGGTGCTCGAAATCGGGATGTTCACCGGCTACAGCGCGCTCTGTTTCGCGGAAGTCCTGCCGGAGGATGGCCGTGTGCTGACCTGTGAGGTTGATCTCGACTCGGCGGCAATGGCCAGGAAATATTTTGCGAAGAGCCCGCATGGCAAGAAGATCGAGATCAGGATGGGGCCGGCGCTGGACACGCTGGGCGACCTGACTGCGCCCTTTGACCTGATTTTCATTGATGCGGACAAGGTGAACTATGTCAACTATTACCGGAGGGCAATCGAGTTGGTCACGGCTAGCGGCGTCATTTTGATCGACAACGTGCTTTGGTCCGGAGACGTGTTGCTCCAGCCCGCGCCGGACCGCTCCACCGCAGTTATCCAGGAACTGAACCGTCTTGTGGCGTCAGATCCACGGGTGACAGCGGTTCTGGTGACGATTCGAGATGGGGTGCTGGTGGTGCGGCCAAAGGGCGACCGGAACGAAACAACTTGACGGAGGTCTGGCCGGCTGCTATACGCCGGGGCTGCATGCGTAGACCTTCTGATCTCGCCGCCTATGGAGCGCTTGTCACTGCGGCGGTCGTCTGGGGCGGCTCCATTGTCTTCCAGAAACTCGCGTTGGGTTCGTTCTCGGCGGTGGAGGTCTCGGTCCTTCGCGGACTCGGCGCGCTGGCGCTGTTGATTCCGCTCTGGTGGTGGCAAGAAGGCAAGGGAGTCAAGTTTACCTCCAGGGACGTGGCGGTATTCGCCTTGCTGGGGCTCGGTGTCCTCGGCAATCACCTGCTCACGCTATTCGGGCTGCGATACATCGGGGCGGCGGTCGCAGGGGTCATCATCGGCGCGAGCCCGGCGATCACGGCCTTCTTGTCTGCTCTGTTCATTCGGGACGTACCCTTTCGGGCGGTCTGGGTCGGCTGCGCGGTATCGTTTGCTGGGGTGATGCTCGTCTCGGGCGTAGGGGGCGAGAGTGCGGCCGGAGAGAGGCCCTGGCTAGGTGGCACGCTCGTGGTGCTGGGGCTGGTGAGTTGGGCCCTCTATACGATCGGTGGCCGTCGGACGATGGAACGGTTTTCGCCGCTCACCGTGAACTGGGCCACGCTGTTGCTCTCTATCCTGCCGCAGATCCCGCTCCTGTGGACCGATCAGAAGGTGGCGATCACGGGCACCGAATCGGTTCCCACATCCGGTTGGCTGGCGCTGGCCTATCTGATCATGTTTGCCACCGCGCTGGGCCAACAAGCCTGGCTCTACGGCGTGCAAGGGATCGGACCTTCGCGAGCCGGCGTCTTCGTCAACCTGATTCCCGTGTCGGCCCTTGCGCTTTCAGCCCTAGTCCTCGGAGAGCAGATCGGCGTCAAAGAGCTGGTTGGTATCGGCATGATTCTGTCCGGTGTTTGGCTGGTCAATCGGCAATCCGCTCGACAGGCCCGGTGACAGGCTGCCCACATACTTCTCGCTGACATTTCAACCGGTTTGAGATTCTCCCACCACCGGACTGCCCTTCACCCTGGGCATGAAACGCCGCCTGCTATACTTGACAGTGTCACGCCAAAACAGGAGGCCACCATGTGGCGCATGCTCGCCTTTGTACTTGCTCTCTCCGTTCTGTCGCTTACTCTGACTCCCTTCGTCTCATGGGCGGCCCAGACTGTGATGAAGCACGATTGTCGCCAGGAACGCCCAAAGGGGAGCTACTATTGCGAGCGTGGCCCCCTGGCGGGAAAACGATTTGCTTCTCAGAAGGCGATGGTGGCGGCCCTGAAACACAGTTCCAAGACACAGGTCAATCGGAATGACGGAAAAGCTTCTAGCGGCGCTCCAAGCAACGTGAAGGCTTCCGTCAAGTAGTGCAAAACACCCCGTCTAGCGTCTCTCGATGAATCCAATCCCGTGGGGGTGGCTGGGAGCTGAAGTAAGATTGAAACGCGCGCGCGCGAACAGTAGCTCCCACCCGCCCCTCCCTTTCAGCCCGCTCTCCGAGAGTTGGACCCTTCCTGAGGCCGTTGCTTCCGATAGCACCCTGCGCGATTTACTTCTTCGATAAGCCCCGCTAGTGAGCTGGCTCGTAACGCCTGTCTTTTTGGGGTATGATTGCGCCTCTGCCAGGACGAGAGGAAACACGTGCTCAAAGAAAGAATCGAGGAGGTCACCAGGGCGAACCAGGAGTTCTACCAGGCCTTCGAAAGCTTGGACATTGGGCGGATGGACCGGATTTGGGCGCAGCAGGAGTATGTCACCTGCATTCATCCGGGCTGGACCCTGCGAATTGGCTGGCCCGCCGTGCGAGATTCCTGGGTCTTGATCTTCAACAACACCTTCTCGATGAAGTTCGATCTTACCGAAATTCAGGTCCAGGTGGCCGGAGATGTGGCCTGGGTAATCTGTACGGAAAACATCACCAGCCGGCAGGGAGAAGCAACTCAGGAAAGCCGGGTCCTCGCCACCAACCTATATGAACGGGTGGGGGAGCAATGGAAGATCATCCACCATCATGGGTCGCCCGTGATGGGGTCGGGGTAGGGTGTAGAGTGAAGGAAATGGAAAGCGAGGAGTTTGTTCTGCTTGGCTTATACCAGTGAGACTACTCGACGAGGGTGACGGTCTTGCGCCACTCGGCCATTACTGAATCCCGTTCCTCCATCGTCATGGCGCCGTACCTGTGAAACATTCCCGATCCTTTCCGCCGCCGCCACTTCACAAAGTCCAGGAAGTGCTCTTTGCACAGTGAGCCGGTTCCAGCCGGCGCATAGCCACGCGTCTTACATCCATCAATCAAGCAAGCCTGCTCGCTCATAGACCGCCCTCAGTTGTGAGTTACGAGTTCTGAGTGTTGAGTTGAAAACTTATAACTCAAAACTCACAACTCAACACTCACTCGTTGCTTGTTAGCTTGGAAGCAGAGTATGCCGGACCAGCCTTCCGGAATGCAACGGCGGATGAGCCATCGCTTGACGGTCACATGTGATTTCCGGTATCTGAGGGGTCCGTGCGAAACCCTCAACGAACCAGTCACTTGGCTGTAGGACTCCTGATACAGCTAGCGCTCCTCGTCACGTGCACGCCAGCCTACCAACCAGGCTTGCCCCCGGACAGTCCCTTCGCTGAGCATCATGTTCTTGCTCACGGTGTTGCGACCGGCGATGTCACCAGTCACTCGGCGCTGGTCTGGTTTCGTACTACTGGTCCTGCCAAAGTCATCGTTCAGTGGGCCCCGGACGTAGAACCTCGGCAACTGCCCAGAACTTCGGACCCCAGTATCACTCATGCCGACCATGATTTCACAGCGACCATCCGGTTGGAAAGCTTGATGCCCGCCACCCGCTATTGGTATCGGGTGAAGAGCGAGCAAGCCGAAAAAGGTGAAGAGGGTCGCTTTGTCACCGCAGCCGAAGACAAGGTCTCCGAACCCGTTCGATTTCTGTGGAGCGGAGACTTGGGTGGGCAGAAGCGGTGCCGTGACACAGATCGAGGCTACCCGATTTTCGATCAGATGCTGGCCGTGAAGCCGGCCTTTGCCTTGTTGTTAGGCGACACCATTTACGGGGATGATGTCTGTCCATCCCCTCCCAATGCGCCTGGTGGTGACTTTGTCGCGACGACTTTGGACCAGTTCCGCGCCAAACACCGATACCAACGCGAAGCCCCGGCGTTGCA
>Ga0209842_1000127_pt1 | contig 13068 bp, 10 predicted proteins | sample GWRWS3_10_20_FD_187220 | JGI IMG/M metagenome (GOLD analysis project Ga0209842, IMG submission 187220) | Riverbed sediment microbial communities from areas with vegetation nearby in Columbia River, Washington, USA - GW-RW S3_10_20 (SPAdes)... | ecosystem: Environmental > Aquatic > Freshwater >...
CCTCGATCTCGGCCAGCTCCTCGGGAGAGCACTCGAACGGATCCCGGTTCAGCACGACGAGATCCGCGAGGTACCCGGGCAGGAGCTTCCCGCGGCGATGCTCGTCGCCGGCCAGCCAGTGCGGGGTGACGCACGTTGCGTGGAAGGCTTCCTCGATTGTCACCGCCTGCTCGGGATGCCAGGGCTCGCGCTCGTCGAGCGTGCGTAGAACTCCGGCCCGGATGCCGAGCAGGGGATCGAGCTCCTCGATCGGGGCATCCGATCCGTTCGCGACGACCGCGCCCGAGTCGAGCAGCGAGCGGAACGCGTAAGCGCGGTCGGTCATGCCTCCCCAGTGCCGGTCGGCAAGCTCGCGGTCGGAGGGGGCATGGCTGAACTGGACGGAGGCCGCGACTCCGAGCTCCCCGAAGCGGGGGACGTCTTCGTCGGCGAGGAGCTGGGCGTGCTCGATCCGGGGGCGCAGCCCGCGCGGCCGCCATTCCTCCGCCGCTGCCTCGAAGGCGTCGAGCGCCTCTCGGTTGGCGAGGTCGCCGATGGCGTGCACGGCGACGGGGAACTCGGCTCTCGCGGCGCGGCGGACGATGTCCTCGAGCTCCTCCCGGGACGTGATCTCGACCCCGGAACCGTCGAGGAGGCGCGCGGTGTGCGACCCGAGCGTCCCGTCCATGAACGCCTTGATGTAGCCGATGCGCACGAGGTCGCCACCAAGGCCCGAGCGCACGCCGAGCTCGGCGAGCGCGCCGATGTGCTCGTGCGGAAGCGACTGCCACACACGCAGCGTGAGCGCGCCCTCGCTTTCGAGCTCCTGCCAGACGGCGAGAGCCCCGAGCCACCCGTCCTTGTCGTGGACGGCGGTCACGCCCCGGGAGCTCGCGATGCGAATGCCTTCCCGCGAGGCGTCGACCATCTCCTCGTGCGTGGGGCGGACGTAGACATCCCGGAAGTGCCACGCGCACTCCTCCCGCAGCACGCCGGTGGGCTCGCCCCGCTCGTCGCGTTCGACCACGCCGCCCTGCACCTGAAGTTCGCCGTCCGCCTTCGCCAGCGCCGCCGAGTTGAGCCACAGCGAGTGGTAGTCCTTCGCCATCAACGCGACGGGGATGTCACCCGTGACCGCGTCGAGCGCCTCCTTCGTGGGCTCGACAGGGGGATCCCACTCGTCGCTGCGCCAGCCGAAGCCCCGTAGCCAGCGGCCGGGTGCGATTCCAGCCACCCCGGCGGCAACGCGCGCCAGCGCGTCGTCGAGCGTTCGCGCCTCTTCCAGCCGGATCTGTCGCTGAACGAGCGACCAGCTCGGAAAGTGGACGTGGGCGTCGCTGAAGCCCGGTACGACGCAGCGCCCGCCGAGATCCACTCGCTCCGGCGTCGCGAGCGCCGTCTCGTGCGTGCTCACGCCCCCCGCGATCGTCTCGCCCGCGATCGCGAGCGCGCCCGCGCGAGGCAGCGAGGGCTCCATCGTCCGGATGACGCCGCTTTCGAGGATCACGGTCAGGCCACCAGCTCACCGCAAAGATAGAGCGTCTACCGAAATCCAATCCAGTCCCCCTGCCGTATCGTGACCCGGATGCGTGTTGCGCTGCTGACCCTCTTCGCTGTCCTCGTCCTCTCGGCGTGTGGCTCGGGCTCCAGCGAGTCGGGGACCACGGGCCAGGCGGCTGCGGGGCAGGCCATCGCGATCGGCGAGACCGAGTACAAGCTCGACCCGTCGTCCGTCCAGGTCGGTCAGGCCGGAACCGTCACCTTCCGAGTCACGAACAACGGGACGATCGATCACGCCCTCGAGGTCGAGGGCCAGGGCGCGGAGGAGAAGACCGCGACGATCAAGCCGGGCGAATCCGCCGAGCTGACGGTCGATCTCTCCAAGGACGGCTCCTACGAGATCTACTGTCCGGTCGACGGCCATCGCGACTCCGGTATGGAGGGAACCCTCACCGTGGGAGCGGGGATGGGCGGGGGCAGCACGGGCACGACGGAGGACCAGGGCTCGACCACGTCGGGCGGCGGCTACGGCAGCTAGCCGCTAGGTCCTCGCCAGCGAAGGCGGGCTACGGCGGATCGCAAGGCGGTCGAGAAGTTCGGCGGCGTCCGACTTCCGTGCGCGGGGACCCAGCCCCACGAACGCTTGAACCGTGACGCTGCGGTCGACGAAGATCACATTCCAGCCCTCGAACCCCAGTCCGCACGAGAGGAAGCGGCGGTCTTCGTTCCGAAGCTCGAAATGGCCGGGTCGCTCCGGAAAGCCATTTGACCGCGGTCCGGAAATGTATAGCCAGATGAAGACGCCTCCCTCCGGGATCGTCTTTCGGTCTCCCAACCACCAGGTGGGCGGAAGTGCGAACGAGTGTCGCCGCTGCTCCGGCCACGAGGGCGCGTTTCACGACACTTCCTGGACCCAGCCGGCTACGTGCGGAAACGCCCGAGTGCCGGTCCCTCCGGGGTCGAACTCGCGCGTCACGTCGGACACGGAGACGACCTTGCCCAGGCGAGGCACTCGACGGAAGAAGAGAAACTGATCCGCATCCGGAGAGGCAGCGGCGAACCAGCGGCCGTCCGGCGAGGTCGTGAGGTCGCCGACCCGGCCGGCTCCGCGGTACACGTGGATGTCCGGAATCAGCAGGCAGGCGCCTGACGTCGAGCAGGTCGGGGAGATGAGCTCGGTGGCGTCCGCTGCATCGTCGTAGTCGGCGAAGACGACTCCCGAGACGGGTACGAGCGCCGCGCTCAGAATCGAGTGGCCGCGCGCGACGCGTTCGAACAGGACTCGCTTGTGTCGGCCGAAGACCCAGATCTCTCTCGCTGTGACGCCGACAACGCGCCCATCGTCGAACAAGAGCTGGCGAACTCCATTCACGCTCCGGGTGCGCCAGAGCTCCTGCCTGCTGTCCACGTCGAGCACGTGGATGCGCTGGTCGCCGCCCACGTAGGCGAGCACGTGTGAGCCCGGCTGCCAGGCGGGCGCCACGGGTGGCACGTTCTCCGCGAGCACGGCATCTGGAGCGCCGTCGCCCGCGACGACGTGCAACGATGACCCCTCCCGGTACGCGATCCGGGTGTCGAGACCCCCGCCGGACCAGCGTGCGTCTGCCACCGGCTCGGAGTGGGAAAGCGACCAGCGCACGTCGCCGGTCTCGGGATCGAGCGTGACGAGCCGCCCGCCTTGTGTCGCGACCACGAAGAGCCCACGCGGCGACCAGGACGCGTCTTCGTAGTGGCCGAGCAAGCGCTTGGACCCGTCTTCTTGGACGACCCATGGGCCCGAAGCTGAGAGCACCAGTAGCCGGCCGCCGCCGGGAACGCGGTCGAACGCGTCTTCGGGGGGAGGTTCCTGCGCGACTCTTTCGCGAACCGTGTCCACCACGGCCCGGCCGGGCGGCGTCACGGCGGCGACGGTCAGGGCCGCCAGCACCGCGAGGACGAGGACGAGCCGGGAATGGCGCTCGATCCACGGGACCCGTTCGCGCGACGCGTAAGAAGAGCGTACGACCTCCCACGCCCGCTGCCCTGCCTCCTGCTCGCCCGCTACCGGATCCTGGAGCAGACGGTTGCGCAGCTCGGCTTCGGTCACAGCTCTTCCTCCGCGAGCCGCCCCTGCAGGGCATCCAGGCCGCGGCGCAGCCGGGAATTGACCGTTCCGCGGGGAAGCTCCAGCATCCTGGCGATCTCCCCCGGCGTGTACTCGAGCAGGTAGCGGAGGACGATCACCGCGCGATGCTCCGGCGTCAGCTCGGCCAGCGCGCCGGTTATTCCCTCCGAAAGCTGGTGTCGCGGCGGCTCGCTCCTCGCACGGGCGTCCGCCAGCGCGTCGTCGCCGACCTCGCGGCGCAGGGAGCGCGCCCGGCCCCAGTCGATCGCCCGGTTGACGACGATGCGATGGAGCCACGGGCCGAATGGGCGACGCCGGTCGAAGGAGTCCAGGGCTCTCACTGCCGCCAGGAACGCCTCCTGCGCGATGTCCTCGGCGGCCGCGCAGTCGTGCACGACGAGGTACGCAGCCCGATAGGCGCGGGGCCAGTGGTTGCGAAAGAGTGCCTCGAGGTCCGAGGCCGATCCGGCCTGGGCGCCGCGCACCCAGGCGCGCTCGTCGCGGCCTGCGCGCGGCATCGCCTGCCGACTATACGGCTGGAAAAGCCGGTGGAGTCCACGCTGGAGCTACGTAGCGGGGAGCCGTTCGGGTCCGGCGTTCAGGGTCTTAAGCCGCCGCGGCCACGAGCGTCCGCGCGAGCCGCATGACGGCATACGCGTGTCGGGCGGCTCGGCGGTCGCTCAGCGAGCCGGGCGCGAGCTCGACGACGAACGAGCTCGTGCCGGGGAAGCGATGGTTCTGCCAGTTGGGCGCCGTCCCGTGTGGCCAACGGATGCTCCTGTAGACCATCCGCGTCAGTTGAGCGTATCTCCTCGCCATGGGGCGGCTCTGGCCCCAGGCGCGAACGAGCGTCTGCGGCTGGTGGTACCAGATCGTGATGTCGGGCTGGATGCGGCGCACGAGCCGCCGCACGGTTCTCGTCTCGGGCTCGGACCAGGGGTAAGGGCCCGAGTACTCGGGATCCCAGCGAGTCCCGATCGGGATCCACTCCGAGCCGAAGTTGCGGTTGAGGTCGACGCCGCGCCCGTTCTGGCGGACACCGAGCCGCCGGCCGTCCGGGTTGACGACGTTGACGACCCAGAGGTCGAAGCTCGCGGGCGGCGTCTTGCGGACGAGCTTGCGGGTGATCGCCACGCCGGCGTCCTCGTTCCCGTGGATGCATCCGACGACAAGCACCTTATTCGGGCTCGCCGGGTCTCCGAGACGATGAACGCGGATCGCGCGTCCTTGCGAGGAGTAGCCGACGACTTCCGAGCTCCGCGTCGGGTCGGAGGTCGCGAGGGCGAGGACTGAGAGCAGGATCTCGATGCCCACGAAACGATGTACGGGGACCGTCGGGTCGAAGGTTCCCGTATCCAGGTCGGGTGCGCTCACTCTGCCTGATCCTGCTGGCCGCCGCCGCGTGCGGATTCGCCAGCCCCTTCACGACGCAGAGGACGTTCACGCCCAGGCCGGACAACGCGATCCGTTGGCAGAGCTCGCGAGCACTGGGAAGTCCCGCGGCAGGGCGGCTCGTTCGAGGAGTTCAGCTGCCGCCGGGTGGCCCGACGTTCTTCACGTGGGATCCACTGCTTCATCGGCAGCCCGACCGCGCCTGGCGGCGCTGGGGGACCGACGAGCTGGTTCGCCTCGTCCTCCGCGTCGTCGCTACCTATGCCGCCGGCCACCCCCACGCGCCTCGGGTGGGCCTCGGAGACCTCAGCAAGCCGCACGGCGGCTGGTTCGGCCCGCGCCACGCCTCTCATCAGAACGGTCTCGACGTCGACGTGTACTACCCGCGGCTCGACCGGCGGGAACGGCCGCCGCTGCGTGTTCGCCAGGTCGACATTCGGCTCTCCCAGGCGCTGGTCGACCTCTTCGTTCGAGCTGGCGCAGAACGAATCTTCGTCGGGCCCAACACGGGCCTTCGCGGGCCGGCGAGCGTCGTCCAGGTGATCGGCGGCCACGACAACCACCTGCACGTGCGCATCGGTTTCCCTCCGCCATCAACCGGGGACGCTTGAGGGAAAGGAGGCAAGCATGCTGGAGAACTATTCGATGCAAGAGCTGAAGGAGCTCGGTGGGCATGAGGTCGTGGACGCGAACGGCGAGTCCGTCGGCTACGTCGAGCTCGTCTTCGTGGACGACTCGACGGGTCGCCCGGAATGGATGGGCATCTGGAGCGGCCTGCCCGGCAAGGGCCCGCGCGTGATCGTTCCGCTCCAAGGCGTCGAGCACGTCGAAGGCGAGATTCGCGTCCCGTGGACGAAGGACGTGATCATGAGCGCTCCGCGCTACGACGACACCGACGACCGCGGTCTGCTCCGTGACGACCCGGACGGAATCGCCATCTCGCCCGAGAAGGAGCGAGCCGCTTACCAACACTACGGGGTGGAGCCCTTGACGGAGCGCCCCGACAGCGTGTCCGGTCCGCGGTTCCGCGCGGTGCTGATCGAGATCCGAACCATTCAGCGCCGCGGCTAGCCCCTGTACACGGCGCGCGTACAATCGCCGCCGATGCGTTCCGACCCGCTGACCGACGAGCAGCGTGAGATCCGCGAGCTCGTGCGCACCCTTGCGCGCGAGCGAATCGCTCCCAGAGCGGCGGAGATCGACGAGTCGGCGGAGTTTCCGTGGGACATGGTCGAGCTCATGCGCGAGCACGAGCTCTTCGGGCTCGCGTTCGACGAGGCTCACGGGGGGAGCGGGGTGGGGTCGCTCATGCTGCTCGTCGCCGTAGAGGAGGTCTCGCGCGCGTGCGCGACGACGGGCCTGGTGCTCGCCGTCCAGGAGCTCGCATCTCTCGCCCTCCGGCTCGCCGGGACCGACGAGCAGAAGAACCGCTACCTGCCCCGCCTCGCCAGCGGAGAATGGATCGCTGCCTATGCGCTGACCGAAGCGGGCTCGGGCTCTGACTCCGCCGCGATGAGGACGCAGGCCAAGCGGGACGGGGAGGAGTACGTCCTCAACGGCTCCAAGCGCTTCATCACCAACGCGGGCGTTGCCGGGCTCTACACCGTCTTCGCCAAGACCGACCCGGACGGCGGCCACGCGGGGATCTCCTGCTTCGTCGTCGAGGCCGACGCTCCGGGTTTCGAGGTCGGGCGCATCGAGCCGAAGATGGGCATCAAGGGCTCCACGACCGGCGAGCTCTTCTTCAACGACTGCCGAGTGCCGGCCGACAACCTCATTGGCGAGGAAGGCGAGGGCTTCAAGATCGCCATGCGGATCCTCGACCGCTCGCGGCCGGGTATCGCAGCCCAGGCGCTCGGCATCGCGCAAGGGGCGACGGACTACGCGCTCGAGTACGCCAAGAACCGCGAGACGATGGGGGAGCCCATCTCCGAGCACCAGCTCGTGGCCGGGAAGCTCGCCGACATGGAGACCCGCTGCGAAGCGGCGCGCGGGCTCCTCTACAAGGCCGGGTCGATGATCGACGAGGACGCTCCCGGGCTGACCAAAGTTTCGGCGATGGCCAAGCTCTTCTGCTCCGACACGGCCATGGACGTGACGACCGACGCGGTCCAGATCCTCGGCGGGTACGGCTACATCAAGGAGTACCCGGTCGAACGCATGATGCGGGACGCCAAGATCACGCAGATCTACGAGGGGACGAACGAGATCCAGCGGCTCGTGATCGCGCGGGAGATGGTGCGCGAGGCGCGGTCGTCGGTCCTCGCCGAAGTCAGCTGAGCGACGGCTCCGACGCAGTCGTGGTCGGCTCGGGGCCGAACGCTCTCGCGGCCGCGATCACGCTTGCGCGGGCGGGGCGGCGGGTGGTCGTCCGCGAGGCCGAGGACACGCTTGGAGGGGGTGTCCGCTCCGCGGACCTGACTCTGCCCGGCTTCGTCCACGACGTCTGTTCCTCGATCTATCCGTTCGTTCCTGGGTCGCCCTTCTTTCGCTCGCTCCCCTTGGCCGAGCACGGCCTCGACCTGCTCCACCCTCCTGCACCGGTGGCCCACCCGTTCGACGATGGCAGCGCGGTTCTCGTCGAGCGCTCACTCGAGGAGACGGCTGCCGGCCTCGGGGACGATGCCGGGGCCTACCGCCGCTTGGTGGGATCCGTCTGCGCCGGGTGGGGGGATCTGGAGGAGGGCATCCTCGGCCCGCTGACGCGGTTCCCGCGCCACCCGCTTCCGCTCGCGCGTTTCAGCCTCCACGCCCTCCGAGCCGCGGCGCCACTGGCGCGCAAGACCTTTGCGACCGAGCGGGCGCGGGCGCTCTTCGCCGGCTGCTCGGCTCACTCGATCGCTCCCCTGGAGCGGAAGCCGACGGCGGCCTTCGGCCTCATCCTGCTCAGCTTGGCGCATCTCGTTGGGTGGCCGTTTCCTCGCGGCGGGTCGCAGCGCATCGCCGACGCCCTCGCCTCAATTCTGCGCGAGCTCGGCGGCCGGATCGTCGCCGGGGCGCCCGTCGAATCGTTGGCTGAGCTCGCCGTGCCTACCGTGGTCTGCGACGTCGTCCCGCGCGAGCTCATTCGCATCGCGGGCCCTGAACTTCCGGCGCGCTACGTCCGGCGTCTGGCCCGCTTCCCGCACGGCCCAGGGGCGTTCAAGGTCGACTTCGCGCTCGACGGGCCCATCCCCTGGCGCGCGCAGGAGTGCGCGCGCGCCGGGACCGTCCACCTGGGAGGGACGCTGGCGGAGATCGCGGCGTCCGAGCGCGGGCCGTCGGAGGGCCGGCACGCCGAGCGCCCGTTCGTTCTCCTGGCCCAGCACAGCCTCTTCGACCCGAGCCGCGCCCCCGCGGACAAGCACACGGCCTGGGCCTACTGCCACGTCCCTAACGGCTCCGACTTCGACATGACCGACCGGATCGAGGCCCAGATCGAGCGCTTTGCACCTGGTTTCCGGGATCTCATAATCGGCCGGAGCGTCATGCCGCCGACCGCGCTCGAGCGGCGCAACCGCAACCTCGTCGGCGGAGACCTGAACGCCGGAGCCGTGACGCTGTGGCGGCTCCTGGCGCGACCGGTCTTGTCAGCCTCGCCCTATCGCACTCCGGCGAAAGGGGTCTACCTCTGCTCCGCCTCGACGCCGCCCGGCGGCGGCGTGCACGGCATGTGCGGCTACTTGGCCGCGCGCGCAGCCTTGAGCGACGCCTTGTAGGCGCGCTTCTTCTCCTGGTAGTCCTCGAGCGCTTCCGGTGAATCGACGTCGGCCAGTGTGTGATGGGAAGGCGTGACGTCTTCCCATCCGGGCGGCCGGACCCCGAATCGCTTGACGAGGATGGCGATGAGCGTGTGGGCTTTCATGGGCCCGATGCCGGGAAGGTCGAGGAGACGGCGCTCGAGGTCCGCTCCGCTCTCGGCCTCCATCCAGATGCGCGACGCGTCCCCGCCATACTCGCTTGCGACCGCGGCGGCCAGCTGCTGCGTGCGCTCGGCCATCGTGCCGGGGTAGCGGTGGAGGGCAGGCTTCTCGCGGAAGATCCGGTCCAGTTCGCCGGCGTCCATCCCGGCGATCTCCTCTGCGTCGAGAGCGCCGAGCCGCCGCTTGAGCTCGAGCGGGCCGGAGAATGCTTTCTGTAGCGGGACCTGTTGGTCGAGCTCGAAGCCGATGAGGAGCGCGAGCGGCTCCTCGGCGAGGAGCGCGTCGGCCTCGTCGTTGCCTGTGAAGTGGAGCTTGGCCGGCCGCGTCGTCGCCATATGGCAATTCTACGCCGCGGCCGGCTCAAGCTAGGCGATGTCGCCGCAGGCGACGTAGACGCCGGCCTCGGCTTCTGACTTGTGGACGTTCACCGCGAAGTCGCCGGCCTGGAGGTCCTCGATGGTCACGGGAACCTCGGTCTCCGACGCCCCGCCTTCGACGTTGTTCAGGGCATGGGCGACGTCACCCACGTCGGGGCATGCACCAACGTGGATGTGTGCCGGCTGCGGGTCGGCTGGTGGGCTGCTGAGCTCGATCGTCACCTTCGTCATGCCGTCGCCGGCGGCTTCGAGCGTTGCCGTACCGGACTGTCCCGACGCGTTCTGCTCGTCGAGGGCAATCTCGACTGCGCCCCCGCCCGTGTCGGTCGCGGCCGCCGGTGTCGTGGCCGCTCCTTCGTCGTCGCCTCCGCAGCCCGCAAGCGCGAGGAGCGCCGTTGCGAGGGCCAGGACGACGACCAACCAGATTCTCTTCGACATCAAGCCTCCTCGTTTGACACCTGTAGTTCGGGTGCGCTGGCAAGTTCGGATTGCGAGCTAACCTGGGGAGGTGAGCCCGCTCACGCCGTTCAGCCCTGCGGTGCGCCAATGGTTCGAGCGCACCTTCGACGCGCCGACGCCCGCGCAGGAGCAGGGCTGGCCGGCGATCGCCTCTGGCAAGCACACCTTGATCCAGGCGCCGACGGGGTCGGGCAAGACGCTGGCAGCTTTTCTCTGGGCGCTCGACCAGGCCCAGCCGGGCCAGGGCACCCAGGTCCTCTACGTCAGCCCGCTGAAGGCGCTCAACTACGACGTGGAGCGGAACCTCCGCGGCCCGCTGGCCGGGATCGGGTCGAAGCTCTCCGTGGCTGTTCGGACCGGCGATACGCCCGCCAAGGAGCGGGCGGCGATGCTCAAGCACCCGCCCGACATCCTCATCACCACCCCCGAATCGCTCTTCCTGCTGCTCACCTCGCGCGCCCGCGAGACGCTCAGGAGTGTCCGCTTCGTGATCGTCGACGAGGTCCACGCAGTGGCGGGCTCCAAGCGCGGCGCCCATCTGGCGCTCAGCCTCGAGCGGCTCGAGCGGCTGACCGCGGAGCAATTTCAGCGCATCGGCCTCTCCGCGACTCAGCGACCGATGGAAGAGATCGGGCGCTTCGTCTCCGGCGATCGGCCCATGGAGCTCGTGGACGCCGGTCGCGCGAAGGAGCTCGACCTCCGCGTCGTCGTTCCGCTCGAGGACATGCGCGAACCGGGCGAGGGCGGCTCGATCTGGCCGTCGATCTACCCGGCCCTGCTCGAGCTCGTGCAGGAGCACCGGTCGACGATTCTCTTCGTCAACAATCGCCGGCTGGCGGAGCGGCTCGCCCTCCGCCTCAACGAACTGGCAGAGCGAGAGGTCGCGAGGGCGCACCACGGGTCCCTTGCCCGGGAGCAACGGGTCGAGGTGGAGGAACTGCTGAAGAAGGGCGAGATTCCGGTGCTCGTCGCCACCTCGTCGCTCGAGCTCGGCATCGACATGGGCGCTGTCGACCTCGTGATCCAGGTGGAGTCGCCCAAGTCCGTCGCTCGTGGGCTCCAGCGCATCGGCCGCGCCGGCCATCGCCTCGACGAGCCCTCGAAGGGCCGGATCTTCCCGAAGTTCCGGGCCGACCTGCTCGAATCGGCGGTCGTCGTCCAGCGGATGCGCGAGGGCCTGATCGAGGAGACCCAGATTCCGCGGAACCCGCTCGACGTGCTGGCGCAGCAGATCGTCGCGATCTGCGCCGAGGAGGAGATCGCGGTCGACGAGCTCCACGAGCTCGTGAAAGGTGCCTATCCGTTCCGCGATCTCTCGCGGCAGCAGCTCGAGAACGTCCTCGACATGCTAGCCGGCCGCTATCCCTCGGAAGAGTTCTCCGAGCTCCGCCCCCGCATCACCTGGGACCGGGTTCGGGGCGTGGTGCGCGGACGCGAAGGCGCACGAAGGCTCGCGGTCACGAACGCCGGGACGATCCCCGACAGGGGTCTCTTCGGCGTCCATCTCGTGAACGGCGGCGGCCGGGTCGGCGAGCTGGACGAGGAAATGGTCTACGAGGCGCGGGCGGGGCAGACCTTTCTCCTCGGCGCCTCCACCTGGCGGATCGAGGAGATCACCCGGGACCGCGTGCTCGTCTCGCCGGCTCCAGGGATCCCCGGCCTCGTCCCCTTCTGGAAGGGAGAGGGCGTCGGGCGGCCGTACGAGCTCGGCGAGGCGATCGGGAAGGCGGCCAGGGAGCTCGTCGGGCTCGACGACGAGCGCGCCCGTGCCCGGCTCCGAGATGACCATGCGCTGGACGAGCGCGCCGCGGAGAACCTGCTCGTCTACCTGCGAGAGCAGGAAGCTGCCACGGGAGCGCTTCCCTCCGACCGCACGATCGTGGTGGAGCGCTTCCGGGACGAGATCGGCGACTGGCGCCTCTGCGTGCTGACTCCGTTCGGCGGGCGAGTGCACGCGCCGTGGTCGCTCGCCCTCGCCGCCCGCCTGCGCGAATCGCTGGGGCTGGAGGTGAACGCGATCTGGTCGGACGACGGTATCGCCCTTCACCTGCCGGACGCCGAGTCGCCGCCGCCGCTCGACGACGTTCTCATCGCTCCCGAGGAGCTGGAGGACCTCGTCGTCGCCGAGGTAGGAGGGACCGCGCTCTTTGGCGCCCGCTTCCGAGAGAACGCGGCGCGGGCGCTGCTGATCCCGCGACGGCGGCCCGGCCAGCGCACGCCTCTCTGGCAACAGCGGCTGAAAGCCCAGGGGCTGTTGCAGGTCGCGCGGCGCTACGCCGACTTTCCCGTCGTCCTCGAGACCTACAGGGAGTGCCTTCAGGACGTGTTCGACCTGCCGGCGCTGAAGAGCTTGCTCGGCTCGCTCCGCCAGCGGCGAATCGACCTCGTCGAGGTCGAGACCCCGAGCGCGTCCCCCTATGCGTCGTCGCTTCTCTTCGACTACGTCGCGACCTACATGTACGAGGACGACACGCCGCTCGCCGAGCGGCGCGCGCAGGCCCTCGCTCTCGACCGCGACCTGCTCAAGGAGCTGCTCGGGCAGGAGGAGCTGCGCGACCTGATCGACCCGCGGGCGCTCGAGCAGGTGGAAGGCGAGCTGCGGGGCGCACCCCATTCCGTCGACCAACTTCACGACCTTCTGCTTCGGCGGGGGGACCTTCGGTCGGGCGAGTATGACGAGAGCCTTGCCGACGAGCTCGAGAGCCAGCGGCGGGCGCTCCGGATCCGCATCGGCGGAGAGCCGCGCCTCATCGCCGCTGAGGATGCCGGACGCTATCGCGATGCGGTCGGGGCGATGCCGCCTGCGGGTCTTCCCGATGCCTACCTCGAAGGCGGGGAGGATCCACTGGCCTGGGTCCTCCGCCGCTTCGCCCGCGGGCGAGGCCCCTTCACGACCGCCGAAGCGGCGGCGCGCTACGGCCTCTCGCTCGCTGACGCGGAGGAGCAGCTCGCCGCGCTCGGGCTGGTCCGTGGCGAGCTGCGGCCCGGCGGCACCGAGCGCGAATGGTCCGACCCCGATGTCCTGCGTCGACTGCGGCGCGCGAGCCTCGCGGCCCTGCGGAAGGAAATCGAGCCGGCCGAGCCGGCCGCCCTGGGGCGCTTCCTGCCGGCCTGGCAGGGAATCGACCGGCGCGCCACCCTGCGTGAAGCGCTTGTTCCGCTCCAGGGAATGTCCCTACCGGTTGCACTGTGGGAATCGGACGTGCTGCCGCGGCGCGTGCCCCGCTACGAGCCGGCGCAACTCGATCAGTTGACCGCGTCCGGTGAAGTGGTCTGGGTGGGCGCCGGTCTCGAGCGCGTCGCCGTCTACTTCCGCGAGGACGCTCCGGCCCTCGGACGCCCGGCTGCGCTCCCG
>Ga0209842_1000129_pt1 | contig 12966 bp, 15 predicted proteins | sample GWRWS3_10_20_FD_187220 | JGI IMG/M metagenome (GOLD analysis project Ga0209842, IMG submission 187220) | Riverbed sediment microbial communities from areas with vegetation nearby in Columbia River, Washington, USA - GW-RW S3_10_20 (SPAdes)... | ecosystem: Environmental > Aquatic > Freshwater >...
GAGGAGGTCTTCTCCGGATCGACCCGCCCGGACGCCGACCTCTCTGAGTGCCGCCTCGAAGGCTTCGTTATCGCGGAGGCCGCGACGGCGGAACGGCTCCTCGATCGAGTTGTGAAGGTAGTGGCTCTGGAACTGCGCAATCCGGCGAGCGTTATCGCCCCACACGCGCGCCAGCCGCAGGACTTCGCCCTCACTCACGCCGGCGCCGAAGAGCACCGGGATGAACCTGATGAGACGCAGGTCCTCCTCTCGCACGTGCTCTTCGGGTGTCGGGCGCGGCAGCCCGAACGCGACGTAGATTCGCTCAAGGGTCGAGTAAGGGATCTCGATCTCCTCGCTGAGCTCGACGAAGGTGCGGTCCGAACGAGGTGGACGCCGCCCCCCGAACTCGACGTACCCGAGGGTCAGATCCCCCGACGCGAGCGCATCCGCGACGGCAGCCGCGTCGACGCCGATCGCCTCGAGGCCGAGGACGAAACGGGCCCGCAGCACGTCTCGCCGCGGATAGGTCCCCTCCTCGGGCTCGAGTATGCCCACCCGGGCGAGCAGTCGGATCCTGTCTGGAGTCGTCTCCACACGCTCCGCGACTTCGCCTTCGGTGAGGCGGTCACCGTTCATCGTCGAGCCTGAACGTCAGCGTCGGCCAGCCCGCGGAAGACCCTTGGTCTCACGTCACGTACGAGGTCGGATCTGCCTCGAACGCGTCGTGGCACGCCTGAGAGCAGAAGTAGTACATCTTCCCTTCGTACTCGATCGTCCCGGCAGCCTCCTCGCTGTCGATGTTCATCCCGCACACGGGATCCGCCACCATCGCCATAGCGTTCTCCTCTACGTCCGCTCCGAATCCATCCCAACGCGTCCAGCACGGTTCTCGACGTGCGGATCGATGCGCCCCGCGATGAAGGCCGCATCGTCGTTCACGAACCCGATGAGCGCCGACCCTCGCGTGTGCTGCCAGGTGAGCCCAACGAAGAACAACCCACGAGCGTCGGTCACCCCGCGTCGATGGACGATCTGGTCGCTCGCTCCCTTGACATCGGGGACATCGATCCAAGGGAAGGTCGGTCGATACCCTGTCGCCCAGACGATGGCGTCGACGTCTTGCTCGCTCCCGTCTTCGAACAGGGCGCGCCGCCCCACAGTGCTCGTCAACCGCCTTCTCATCGTCACGCCGGAGCGCCGAAGCCCTCTCGCGCTGGATCCGATGAGCACGTCTCGTTCGGACAACTTCCGACCGAGCCGCGAATCAGTACTCACCTTCATGAATCCGACTCCGGACAGCCACCAGAAAAGGTCCTTGCCGAGCAGGCGCTGTGGGAGCGAAGGGACCCGCTTGCCCACGGCGAGATCCACCTTCCTCGTCCCGGCGAGTTCCTCGGCGATCTGGAAGCCAGAGTTACCTCCTCCCACTACGAGCACGTGACCGTCGGGCAGTTGAGCCGGGTTTTGATAGTCCGCGCTGTGGATCTGCGTGACCGTCCCGTCCAGTTCATCGGCCATAGGAGGAACGAACGGAACTTGGAAGGGGCCAGTCGCGACGACGACGTGGTTCGCCGTCAGCTCTTCGTCTGCGATTGTCACGAGGTATCCGCCACCACGCTTCGTGAGAGAAGTGACCTTGGCGTTGAGCTTGATCGGGAGGTCGAACGCCGATGCGTACGTCTGGAGGTATGAGGCGACGTCGTCCTTAGATGGGTAGGTGTCTCTCGGCGAAGGAAAGGCCATCCCCGGAAGGCTGCTGTACTGCGCGGAAGTGAACAGCCTGAGCGAGTCCCATCGGGACCGCCACACATGGCCGATCTCCGGGCCGGCATCCAGGATCACGAATCTCAGGCCACGCTGAGAGAGGTGATAACCGATGGCGAGTCCTGCCTGGCTGCCGCCAATGACGACGACGTCGAACGAAGGTGCTCCGTTAGCGGGGCCTATGTCGCCACCTCCGCAGGATTACGCCGAGAAACGTTGAAGCTGAACATCATCCCGCTCTGGGCATGCTCAGCGATATGGCAGTGCGCCATCCACAGGCCCGGATTCGAGACGTCGAGCAGTATGTCCACGGTCCTTCCCGCGGGAACGAGCACAGTGTCCTTCCAGACTAGGTTGGGTTCCGGCTCGCCGTCGCGCGACAGGACGAGGAAGCGACCCGCGCCGTGAACGTGGAACGGGTGATGCATCGGGTGATCGGACTCCATCTCGTTCACGAGTCGGATCTTCACCCGATCTCCCACGGTGAACGCCCAGGTGATGGCTCCGTTCTCGGCCCCGGTCTCCCGGTCAATGAGCATCCATCGCATGTTGCTCGGCTCTGAGGCACGGTTGATCTCCGGCATCAGGTCTTCCCATTCGAGACCGTCGCTCTGTTCGGGTTGATCGTGCTCGTAGTGAACGGCATCTTCATGCGGCTTCGGCGCGGAGGCCGGCAGGGTGTCTGCGGGCACGAGCTTCATGCCGCACTTGGGGCACGTCCCCGGCTCCGGGGACGTGACTTCCGGGTGCATGGGACAGACGTACAAGGCCGGAGCCGGTTCTTCGGAACGCACCGGAAGCAGCTGCATCCCGCACTTGGGGCATGTTCCAGGCTCCGAGGAAGTGACCTCCGGGTGCATGGGACAGGCGTAGGAGGTCGCCGCTGCAACGTCGTCGCCATACAGGAGTGGCATCGAGGCCACGAAGGCGAGGACCTTGTCCGGCGGTCGCTCGATATGGACACCGATCGATCGATGCTCGGCCGTGAGAAGGGGATCGACACGCAGAGTCTCGAACGACTCGGCGGCGAAGGCGCTCGCGTTCCCTGCGACCGAGAACGCACCGAGATCGTAGACGTGATCCGGTGTGCGATGCTCGAGCCGCACCTCTCCGGGGTCGTCGAACCTCACGTCGAGGACCGCCCGCTCCGAGGGAGCGAGCAGAACCTCGTCGATGAACGTCTCGCGTTCGTAGCGACCGCTGTCACCACCGATTAGCTTCATCCGAGCACCGGGCAGCGCGAAGTTGAAGATCCGCGTGTTCGCCGTGTTCACGAGGTAGAGGCGTACAACCTCTCCCAACGTCGCTTCGCCCGAGAACTCTGTCTCGCCGTTGATCAGCATCACGTTCCCGAACCGTCCCATGGCGGTGTAGTTGGGGCCCGCACGGTGGAATGGCGCGATTTGGCCATCTTCGACGAGCAGATCGTCCAACGTGATGCTGAGCTGCCGATCGACGGCCGGCCAGTACTCCGGGTCGGAAGGCTCGACGATGATCGTGCCGTACAGGCCCATCTCCAAGCCGAAGTCCTCGCGGATGTGTGGGTGGTACCAGTAGAACCCGGCATCGGGGAACTGCACCTTGTAGGTGAACGTCCCGCCGATCGGGATCGGTGACTGGGTCTCGTGCGGGACGCCGTCGTAACGGTTCTCCAGCCGGAGGCCGTGCCAGTGGACCGTCGCCTCGACGTCACCATCGTTGCTCACCTGCACGGTGATCTCCGATCCCTGATCGACATAGAGGGTGGGGCCCGGAATCGAGCCGTTGTATCCAAGCATCCGCAGCTCGGAGCCCACCAGGCGTTTGCGCACGGGCTCGATGCGAAGGTCGAATCGGTCGCCTTCGCGCAGGCGGATGAGCTGCGGACGCGCCGCGTCTGAGAGTCCAGTCGTCTCCGTCGTGAACAGGTCGTCAGGTCTCGCGGGCTCGTCGTTGATCGGGTCGGTGGTTCCGGATTCGCGCTCCATACGTTCTCCCATATGCTTCGTGCCGAAGACTCTCGGATGCCGTTTGAGGCCCAGACCAAGCAAGTCCGAAGCTCGTGTCTTCCGCGGACCCTCGGATCGGTGGAGGGTCCATCTCTGGCCGCCCCTCCATCGGAGCCGACGCTGTCCAGCCTACGTCTTCGCGGGCAACCCCATCCGCTGGCAACCCCACCTGGCGTATTTCACTATCAACCTGTTCAGGGCGCGACAACTTACGTTCGGGGGGTGTTTTCCCATCCCGCAGCCTGGCAACGGTTTGGCAACACACGCGGCCGAAAATCGAAAACGAAACAGGACTCCTTAGGACCCAACTCCCCCACTGAGCAGGCACGACAGGACAACTCGGAATGAGACCGTTCGTCCTGGGATGCAGGAAACACCCCTCTCAAGGTGGAGACACGGGTTCGAACCCCGTTGGGACTACAAGCAAAATCCCAGGTCAAACGACATGCCCCCTTTGAGCGGTGTGTCAAAGACGCCCGTCGTCCCGCTTTTTTTCCCGCAGACGACCGCGAGACGTCGCCGTTGGACTGGGTCCCCCAAACCCCGTGATGACGCTACCTGCAGCGTTACATCTCCGGGGGTGGGACTCGATTCACGAGTAACCGGCACTATGTCGAGTTGCTGCTCCTGTCCCCGAGTCGATGGATTCCGGGTTCGATCTTCATCGGCCAACCTCTTCGAGTACGAACACCGGGATCTGCCGGTCGGTCTTCGTCTGGTACGTCGCGTAATCGGGCCACGTGTCGACCGCGCGATCCCGCCAGACCCGCTTCTCGTCGCCTGTGACCTCGCGCGCGACGTAGTTGCGCTTGGTCGCGCGGTCTTGCAGCTCAACCTTCGGGTTCTTCTTGAGGTTGTGGTACCAGACCGGATGCCTCGGGGCGCCGCCAAGTGATGCGACCACCGCATAAGTGCCGTCGTGTTCGACCCGCATGAGGGGGGTCTTGCGGAGCTTGCCCGTCTTCGCACCCACCGAGGTCAGCACGATCACGGGCCTGCCGCGAAGCTCGGCACCCTCCTCGCCGTTCGTGGCCTCGTAGAGTTCGACCTGCTTGCGCGCCCAATCGGACGGACTCGGTTCGTACTCTCCGGTGAGGGGCATGTCGCTATCTTCCTCCAGATCCGTGCAACACCAGCGGAGCCATGTTCCGTCCGACACCCGCTCCCCTCCGCATCAGCTCCAGCTCGCTCGTTCCCGCGCTCCTGCACGGATGCTCGATCTGCTCCACCTAGAGGTCGTCTTCCGCGAGAGCCAACCGCCGGAAGTTTTCCGCGTAGACGCGGAAGAGTCGCTGATCGCGTCCTGCGAACCGCCGATGTCGAGGAGGCTCCGAGCGAGGTCCTCGATTAGGACGTCGTCTGTTTCAACCGGACCCCGTCCCAGCAAGGGGCGAGCGCGTGGTCAGGGTGCGAAGCCGACGTACCGCCTCGGGCCTGCCGCGGACGCCAACTCCAGCAGTTCGAGCGTCGGACGTCCCAGTGAGGAACTCGAAAACCTCTTCTGGCTCCCCCGCGACCTCGACCTGGGCCTCCGATGCAGGGCCGCCGAGTTCCATCCCAAGGCCTCCGCGGCTCACCTCGATCGTCGCGGGTTCGTCGCCGACCTCCACGAGCACCGTCAACGGGGCGAGGTCCGCGACATCGACCCCGTCGAAGACGATCCGTACGGCCATGACGAGCCACTGCGTACGAAAGGCGTCGGCGCCCTGCCCCGTAGCCATCAGCGGAAGGCCCCAAGCAACGAGCGCCCGCATCGCCGGGCGGAGATCGCGTCCTCGGGCAGTGAGCCGGTAGACGGTGGCTCTGACCGGCGGGGGGGCATCGTAGGCCTCGATGACGCCCGCCTCCTGGAGCTGCCGCAGCCGCTCCGCGAGCAGGTTCGTGGCGATGCGAGGCAGCGCGTCGCGCAGGTCCGAGTAGCGGCTGTCCCGAGCGAACAGCTCCCGGATGATGAGCATCGTCCACCGATCCCCGACCACGTCGAGGGCGCGAGCCAACGCGCAGAATTGATCGTAGGAACGCACGCGGAAATCCTAGCGCGTCTTGACAGAATCAAGGGTCGACTTTACTTTCTTGTCTATGACCAAGATTCAGGCGCACGCCGAAGAGCCCCAGACGACTTCGCCGATCGTCGATGGGCGAGACAGCCCAAGGAGCGCACTGAATGAAGGAGACCAACAGATGAGCGTCGAGGCGGTTTCACCGATCACGACCTACTTCCGAGTCTGCGACGGGGTGCGCGTGAGGTTCGCCGACAACGGGGCAGACTCGGACGTCACTGTTCTGCTGCTTGCGCCATGGCCCGAGAGTCTCTGGGGCTTCCGCCGCATCTGGGGCCGCGTCTCGGCGGTCGGGCGGGTCGTCGCGATCGACATGCCCGGATTCGGCCACTCCGACGGTCGCCCGGAACTGATCGCCCCGGACGCTTCGGGCGCATTCCTGGCCAATCTGATCGACGACTGGGGCCTGGGGGCTCCGCACGTCGTCGGCCCGGACGTCGGAACGGCGGCGGCGCTCTTCCTCGCGGCGAAGACGCCGGAGCGGGTGACGAGCTTGACGATCGGAGGCGGTGCGGTCCGCTTCCCGATCGAAGCGGGCGGCGCCCTCAAGGACATCATCGAAGCGCCGAGTCTGGACGTCGTGCGCGGGCTGGATGCCAGGACCAACATCGGTCAGGCCGTCGAGGCTGCCGCTTCAAGCGACAGCGAGCCCGACGTCCACGAGGACTATGTCAGCGCCTACGACCTCGGGCGTTTCGCGGAGTCCGCTCGCTTCGTGCGGCACTACCCGGAACAGAACCCGGTCTTGCGCGACCTTCTCCCGACGATCGCCACGCCGACCCAGATCCTCGCTGGACGCGATGATGACCTCGTGCCGTGGTCGAACAACCAGTACCTCCACGACCTCCTCCCGAACAGCGAGATTCATCCTCTGGACGCCGGTCACTTCGCGTGGGAGCAAGCCGCCGAGGAGTACGGCAGCTTGGTCGCCGATTGGGTCAGCGGCGGATATCGGCGCGTCGGAGCGAGCTAGGTGTTTTCGTGGTCACCTCGGATGTGCCATGAGACCGATAGTGCGTCCCCGGCCGAGCCTCAGCCGATCAGGCTGCATGAGATCAGGCACCCGTGAAATGACACCGCGTCGGAGTAGCCTGCCGCCTCGGACCCTTCTGAAAGGAATCCAGCGATGCCCATGATCGATGTGTACGCCGCGACCGGAACGTTCGGCGACCCCCATGCCCTGGCCAAGTCCCTCGCGACCGAACTCATGACGATCGAGCAGGTTCCGAACATCCCGATGTTCCGCAGGAACACGGCGGCCTTCGTGCACGAGATGCCGTCCTCGAGCTTGTCGAACGTCAATGCCGACAGCACCTACGTCCGCGTCCAAGTCCTGACGAACGCGGGCGCCCTCGATCGCGACAAGCAGCTCGCGGTCGTCGAACGGCTCACTGGCATCGTGGCGGATGCTGCCGGCGATCCGTCGCTCGCAGATCGCACCTGGTCCTTCTGACCGAGGCACCTGACGGCGGCTGGGGTCTGGCGGGTCACGCGAACACCAACGAGGAGCTCATAGCTGCCGCTCGCGCGCAGATCGCGGAACTCCAGGCGCAGAAGCCGGACGGTTGACCCCAGCGGGCGCCTTCACGCCCGGAAGGCGCCCTGAGCTCTCAGACTGCCCCGAGACAAGCCGATCTCCGACATTCTCGCGTACGCGCGCGGACACCCCGGCTGGATTGACGGAAGGGTGAGTCCCCCCGCGTAGGCTCGGCGACTAACAGGGCGCTAAGAAAGTGAGTCTGCACCCGAAGGTGGGCATTTGGAGCACGGCCGCACCCCTCGCGGCTCACACTCGGTTCGGCGTAGTGGGGCTAAAGCTTCACGCGTTCACTTGATGCCGCGGACCTCTCGATGGCGGCGATGACCTCGTGGCGCCGGACGGCGTCCGCGAAGTCGGGCACGGTGTGGGTCCCGTTGTCGATGTCCGCCGCGAACGCGGCGTAGGCACGCCCGACGTTGTAGGCGGGCGCCCCTTCCAGGCTGCTGAGCGCGGGCCATTCCTGTCTCAGCGCCACCGGGACAGCAAGCTCGGCGAGCTCGTTCCGCCCGCGTGCTGCCGCCACGGTCAAGGGATAGATCTGAGGCTGTGCCTCGTCGGCGGTGATCCGGAGCGTGCCGCCGGTTCCGTTGATCTCCCACAGGAACCCGGTACCGCCAGCCACGGCCTCACGGATGTGGATACTGGCGGTCGCCCCCGACGTGAGGGTGCCGATCACCGCGATCTGGTCGGGCGCTGTTTTCACGATCTGCTCCCCTGTCTCTTCGATGGTGATCAGCGGCCTGAGAAGGGGCGACACGGCCGACAGGTCGGCGAACTCGCCGAGTACGTAGTTGAGGAGATCCAGGCTGTGGCCGACGGCGATCGTGAGCACGTTGGCCCCGTTCGTCTTGTCGAGCATGTAGGCGTTGGGCTGGCCCACGACGTCGCCCGGGACCGACAGCCCGACCATGGTCGTTGACAGGACCTCGCCGACGTATCCGTCGCTGAGCAGCTCCTGGACGAACTCGATCGCCGGGGCCTGGCGGGCCTGCAACCCGACGACCGTGCGCACCTCCTGCTCGGCGGCGAGCTCGGCCATCGCTCGCGCGTCGTCGAGGTCGCGGCCAAGGGGCCACTCGCAGTAGACGGCCTTGCCGGCGGCAAGTGCGGCGGAGACGAGCTCTCGATGCTGCGGGACCTTGACCGTGACAGCGACCACGTCGATGTCTGGTTGGGTCACTATCTGCTCGTGGTCTGAGAACACTCCGCTGACCCCGAACGCTTCGCCTGCCGCACGCGCCGACTCCGCGCTGTGAGCGCTGAGTGCTCGGATCTCGTAGTTCGGCAGCGCGCGCAGTGCTGGGATGTGGGCGGTGGCCGCCCAGCCGCGGACGGGGCTGACTCCGATGATCCCGACACCCAGTGTCGATTCAGGCATCTTGGTCGGAGATCAGGGCGGTCTCCGGCGATCTCGCATCCCCACGCTCCGCCTTCTGTCTCTGCCCATGTGCTTCTCTGATCTGCGCGGCCGGGCCGTCATGCGGCTGTCGCGACGGCGGTGCGCGCCTCTCTGGCGTCGACCACCTTCCCGTTCAGTCCTCCGAATTGGTGCAGGGCGCCGAAGGACTCGATGCTCAGGGCGACGTTCACTCCGCCCGCCTTCACCGGGTCGAACCCGGCTGCCGAGATGAGCCGCTCGATCTCGGCGGCAGCCTGGTCGTCATCGGTCGCGTAGAACAGCACCGCGCGCGGGGTCCTGTTGGCCTCCGAGGCCAGTGACTCGGCGCCGAGGGTGCCGAACGCCTTCACGAAGTGAGCCTCGGCGGGGAGCAGCCCGGCGACCACAGAGCCCGAGGACTGGCCGTCGGGAAGCGTCCGGACGAACCCACCGTCGCTGTCCAGCGCGACCGGGTTCGAGGGATCGACAACAACCTTGCCCCTGAGCAGGTCCTTGTGCTCGGCGATCAGACCCTTGAGCGTGTCGAGCCAGACCGCGAACACCACGACATCCGCGTCGGTGATCGCCTTCTCGACCGAGGTAGCACTCGCCAGCTCGCCCAGTTCGTCCGCCAGCGCTGTCGCGTTCGATTCGTCATGCGCGGCCAGGACCACGCGTTCCCCGCCGTCCACGAGATCCCGGGCGACCGACTTGCCGAGCTTGCCAACACCGATGATTGCATTGGTCATCTTGCTTCCTCCTTGAACTCCAAGAGACTCAGCCCACGCGATGCGCCTCGACCTCGATCTCGAGGTCGACCTTCTTGCCCACTAGGAAGCCGCCCGCCTCGACGGCCATGTTCCAGGTCATCCCCCAGTCCTCGCGGTCGATCGTCGTCTTCGCCGACGCGGCGAACATCGGCTCCCCTTCCATGTCAGGCCCCCACCCGAGGAACTCTCCAGAGAGGGTGACGGCCCTCGTGATGTCCTTGATCGTGAGGTCGCCGTCGAGCTCGAACGAGGTCCCCCCCGTTGGCCGCACGGCGGTGCTCTTGAACGTCAGCACCGGGTGCTTTTCGATCTCGAGGAAGTCGCTGCTCATCAGGTGCTGGTCCCGCTTCTCGGTGTGCGTCGTGATGCTTTCGGTCTTGACCTCGACCTCGACGCGCGAATCCTGCGGCGAGTCGCCGACCTCGATCGTTCCGGCGAACTCCGTGAACTGACCCCGCACCTTCGACAGCATGTGTCGCGCCACGAACCCGACCACGGTGTGGACCGCGTCGAGCTCGTACGTTCCGGGGGGCGGGATCGACACCCCCGCGTAGTCCCGGCCCTGGACCGCCGTCTCCGTCATCCCGTACCTCCTCGTGCCCGGCCCCGCCCGCCGCGAGAGCTATACTTGCACGTGCAAACACATTCTCGGCCGATGTTATTGCATATGCAAATAAATCATCCGGAAACCGACATCGCGGGGCTGCTCGACCGGCTCGTGGCGGCTGAGCTGCCTGAACGGCGCGGATTGGACGCCTGGGTCTCGCTGCTGCAGGCGCACGCCACGCTCATGCGCCGGCTCGAGTCCGACCTCGAGCGAGAGACCGGTCTGGCCCTCGCCGACTTCGACGTGCTCGCTCAGCTGGCGAGAGCCGGTGGTGAGCTGCGGATGACGGAGCTCGCGGCCCGGGCGCTCATCTCGCGATCGGGCATGACCCGGCGGGTCACTCGGCTTGTCGAGGAAGGTCTCGTCCGAAGAGCCGACGCCGACGCGGATGGCCGTGGCGTCGTGGTCGCGCTGACCGACGCGGGCGTCGCCCGCCTGATAGAGACCGCGCCGGCCCATGCGCGCGGTATCTCGAAGCTGTTCGTCGCGCGGCTCGATGATCAAGAGCTCGCGATCCTCGAGCGCGCCTTGGGCAAAGTGATCATCGACTGCTCGTTCGGCTGAGCGAGCTATGGCTCGCTCAGCTACCTGGGCCGAGGCTGCGTCCAGATAAACGCCCAGATAATGAGGTTCCAAGAAATCTGGTCTGCACCCGCGGGCCGTTCGAAAGTCGCGCGTCCGCCCGCAGGCGACGTTGCGTCGACCCGAAGGCCGAGCGGGGCACAGGTTCGGCGGAGGACTCGGCCTGCCAACTCTAGTTCGTGTTAGCGCGCTGCCGGGCTCACCTCGGAAGCGGCCTTCTTGATGAGGTCGGCGACGGCCGCAGGCTGCGAGACGTAGTTCGAATGGCTGGCCGCGACCTCGACAACGGTCGAATCCATCCGAGCAGACATCTCCCGCTGGGCCGGTGGGGGGATGGCGCGGGTCAGTGTGGACGCGCGACGGGATGGCGTTGCGGCTCGACCCGCAGCCGTCCTTTCGGTGCCTTCTTCGCCGTTGCCTTCTTCGCCGTCAGTGTTCACTCCCCCGCTCCGAGGTAGCCCGCCTTGCTCGCTGATTACATCCTCAAAGGACGCTTCGGGCAAGAGGTAGTTCAAAGGCACGCTCGGGCTCTTCGCGCGCGGCGGTGACGGCAGGTCGTAACCGTAGCCGCTGATATCATCGGACGAACAGAGGCAAGAACGTCCGCGCCTCGCGAAGAAGTGCGAGCGGAGGGCGAACCATGAGCAACACGAAGGACTACCTCGTCCCCGTCGTCGTCGAGCAGACCAGCCGCGGTGAGCGATCGTTCGACATCTACTCGAGGCTGCTCAAGGAGCGGATCGTGTTCCTTGGCACGCCGATCGACGATAACGTCGGGAACCTGATCATGGCCCAGCTCCTGCACCTTGAGAGCGAGGACCCCGACAAGGACATCAACCTCTACATCAACTCGCCGGGCGGGGACATCACGTCGCTGTTCGCGATCTACGACACGATGCAGTACGTCAAGCCGGACGTGTCGACGATCGTCATGGGTCAGGCGGCCTCGGCCTCGGCGGTGCTCGTGCTCGCCGGCACCAAGGGCAAGCGCTACGCGCTGCCCCACTCCCGCATCCTGCTCCACCAGCCGCACGGTGGTGCGGAGGGCCAGGCCGTCGACATCGAGATCCAGGCCAAGGAGATCACGCGCTACCGCCGGCTCCTGGAGGAACTGATCGCCCTCCACACCGGCCAACCCCTGGAGCGGGTGTCCAAGGACACCGACCGCGACTTCATCCTTACCGCCGAGGGCGCCGTGGAGTACGGGGTCGTGGACGAGGTCATCACCACCCGAAAGATCACCCCCGAACTTGCGGCGGTGAGCGTGCGGGGCTCGTAGAGGACCGAGTGAGCTCGTGGAGTGGATCCGCCAAGGGGAGGTGTCCTTCCCGAGAACGCCCGACGAGCCCGACAGCGTCCGGGCGTGGCGTCCGCGGGTGCTCGAGGATGAAGATGCCACCCTTCGGATGTGGTTCACGGGCAATGACGGCACGACCTCCAGGATCCTGACGGCGAGACGGCCCCCAGGTGGCGGCTGGGAACGACTGGGAGTGGCGATCGACGCCGGATTCGCCGGCGAGAGCGACTCCTACGGCGCCGAGTCGCCCTGCGTGGTGAAGACCCCCGGCGGCTATCTCATGGTGTATGGCGGGTCCGACGGGGAGATCAGCCGCCCGCACATGGCGACGTCGGAGGACTCCCATCGCTGGGATCCAGCTAGACCCCGACGCATAAGGTGGGAGTTGTGACCCGTTGCGCCCATGATGGCGCGGGCACATGATGGTCTGACTGAGGGTGGCGAACGATGGTTCGAGCATACGTGCTGATCCAGACCGAGGTTGGCCAGGGCGGGCGGGTGGCCCGCGCGGTTGCGGAGATACAAGGAACCGGTTCGACGGTGCCCGTGGCTGGTCCGTACGACGTCATCGCTATCGTAGAGGCCGCGAGTATGGACGCCCTCGGCAAGATGGTGGTCTCCCGCATCCAAGGCGTGAAGGGCGTCACCCGTACCCTGACCTGTACGGTCGTGCAGATCTAAGGGAAGCGAACAGCCGATCTCGCGTCCGGTAGGCCACCCACAGGCGTGCCTATGTCTTTGCCAGAATCGCCGAGGGCCGGGCCCGATCTCGCCCGGCCCTAGGGCCGATCTGATCAGGCGATCCGCTCCACGGTGATCTCGGCAACCGCCTCGTCTACGTCCCAGCCGTGAACCGCCGGCACCAGGTCGGCACCGCCCTGGATCCCGGGGTGGTGGTGAATCAGGCCGCCCTCGGCGAGCGCCGGGTTGCTCACGCCCGTGCCCGCCTCGCCCGACGACACGCCAATTAGGCCCTGGCAGGGCGGCACGATGTCGGC
>Ga0209842_1000130_pt1 | contig 12954 bp, 14 predicted proteins | sample GWRWS3_10_20_FD_187220 | JGI IMG/M metagenome (GOLD analysis project Ga0209842, IMG submission 187220) | Riverbed sediment microbial communities from areas with vegetation nearby in Columbia River, Washington, USA - GW-RW S3_10_20 (SPAdes)... | ecosystem: Environmental > Aquatic > Freshwater >...
AGGGACAGCGGGACCTCGCTTCGCCCAAGGCGGTCCTGACGCCGAGGACTACGGCGCGAGCGATGGCTACCCGATCGGCGCGCGCGGAGCGTGTCAGCGTATAGTCTTCCTTATCGGTTGTCAGAGCCATTTCGACCAGGTCTATGAGGGTCGGCTGGTGCGCCGCGCCACGACGCCGTCGCCGCTGGCGCGGGCGGCCTCGGAACCGGCAGTCAGCTACGAGTACCAGGGCCAAACATTCACCCTTGACGATTACCTCGCGCGCAACCCAGCCACCGGGCTCCTTGTCGCCCGTGGCGACACGATCCTCATCGAACGCTATCAATATGCCCGGCACGACCGGCACCGCTTTACCTCATGGTCGATGGCCAAGACGGTCACCGCGATGCTTATCGGTATCGCCATCGGGGATGGTCACATTCGCTCGGTAGACGATCCCGCGGCCGGCTACGTGTCCGCGCTCGCCGGCACGGAGTACGGGCGCACCTCGTTGCGGCATTTGCTTCAGATGTCCTCAGGTGTGCGCTTCGTCGAGGAGTACAGGGAAAACGACGACGTGTCGCGGCTCGTGGTGGACACATTTCGACAGATTGGTTCCGGCGGCGTTGAAGCAGTGACTCCGTTCAATGTACGGGTCGCGCCCAGCGGCACCAGGTTCTACTACGCTTCGGTCGAAACCCAAGTCCTCGGTCTCGTGCTCCGCAATGCGGTTGGCCGGCCGGTTGCCGACTACCTGCAAGAGAAGATCTGGGAGCCGATGGGGGCCGAAGCCGATGCGACCTGGCTCATCGACCGCGCGGGCCAGGAGGCAGCGTTCTGCTGCCTTAATGCGGTGCTGCGCGATTATGCACGCCTGGGACTGCTGCTCGCCGACGACGGGTACTGGCGCGGCCGGCAAATCATCCCTGCGGCCTGGATCAAGGAGGCTACGATTGTGCAGCCAGGCCAGCCGCAGCCCCCTACCGGCGGCTACGGCTATCAGGTCTGGATATTGGCGGGCGAGCGGCGGATGTTCGCGCTCCGCGGTATCCGTGGCCAGGCGATTTTCGTCGATCCGGTCAGCCGCCTCGTCATGGTCCACACGGCGGTGCGCAAGCGGGCCCGCGATCCGGGCATCCGGGAGGCGAACGCGCTCTGGCGAAGTCTCGCGCAGCAGCTCGGCCATTGATGGTAGAGAGACACACGGACAAGCAATTTTAGAGTTACTTTGCTACAACTTTGCCAGAACTATATGACACTATGTGTTCGAATCGGTAAAATCGACCCGCTGAGACCGCCGTTAAACGCTTGAATAGATACCAATAGCGACCGATGGTGACACATAGTCTCGCTACGGCAAGAGGACTGAAAATCCTCGTGTCGGCAGTTCGATTCTGTCCCTGGCCACATCCAAATCCTCAAGATACCGTCCAAGTCTTTCTCGCTGTCCTCAGGCGTTTTGCCACGGGATTCTTAGACTGAACTTCGTCGAAGACCTGAAACGGGCCTGCCTCTCACCATCCATCGTCCGTACGTTTTGGCTGCTCAGTCTGATGTTCCTTGCCAAGAGCAACGCGAGGTCAAATACCTAAACGTTCCCGTAAGGTTCTCTAAGTGCTCAAATTTTGCAACATCCGGAGGCCAGTGGGGCTTTGCAGAGTCTTTTAAACCGATTTGGCTGCAATCATAATGAAGAGACGAATGTATGGTCGGCTGGCAGGCTCAAGATTTTTAGCTTTTCCAGATCGTTGCGTTCTATTATCATAGGGAAGTTTGAACCGCCTAATGCAGTTCAAAGAAGGGGGCGCCAATTATGGATCGGATCAACAAATTCTTTGATCTTTCACTTCGTTATGTCTTTGAACCGGGACTTCTCTGGGTCTTGGAGCACCCGATTATCTCGGTTGTTGTCGTTGTCGCGTTGGTGTATTGGTCGGTGAGAGGATACCGTATCATGTGAAGGGTCTTTCCCAACCAAAGGAGGAATGAACGATGCCTCTAGTCTCCGCGTTAGCGGCAAGCCATGCTCCCAACATTCTTCTCGAACCCGGCGCCGAGTGGGAAGATTTTATGAACCTTCACTACAGTATGGCCCCTCAGGGTTCCGCCACGAGGCCCACGCTAGAACAACAGAAGAAGCTCAGAAAAGATGCTGAAGAGGCTTTTGCCGTGCTTCGCGCCGATATGGAGCAAGCGAAACCGGATGTACTGATCGTCGTGGCCAACGATCAGTTTGTGAATTTTTTCTGGAACAACATTCCGACTTTTTTCGTAACCCTAGCTGACGAGGTCAAAGGACAGTTCACCCGGCACAAGTTTCACTATCGAAACCACAAGGAGCTTGGACGCGCGATCGTGCGCGCAGGGATGGACAAAGGGATTGATCTATCCTTTGGCGAACACATCGAGTTGCAGCACACGCAAAACGTGCCGCTTTATTTTCTTTTGCCTGAACCCAAGATTCCGATTCTACCCATTTACGTGAACACCTGGGTTGATCCGGCGCCGACGCCTAAGCGCTGCTATCAAGTCGGTGAGCTGATCCGAGAGGTGGCCACGAAATCGCCGGAGCGCGTGGCAATTCTTGCTACCGGCGGTTTATCCCATTTTCCAGGCTCACCACGCATCGGTGAGATCGATACGCAATTCGATCATAAACTTTTGGAAGTGATGCGACAGGGCAAGGGACCAAACCTGGCCGACTATTCTGTCGAGGAACTGTTAAAAGCGGGAGATAGCGAATTTCTCAACTGGATGGTAGTGGTCGGCACCGTTGGCGACGCTAGAGCTTCCTATACCTCTTACATGCCGGATCTCGTAGCCACGGGTTGGGGGTTTGTCAGTTGGAAACTCTAGCAGGCTGCTGAAACAGCCTCACATGCTTCGTTGCGCTCGACCGATTTCGCGTCAACGTACAGGAAGAGTACGCCTCCGCTCATCGATCTTCGCGCGCCTCGCCTCTGAGTCTTTTGAGCAGCCTGTAATCAGAACCTGTAGACTAAGGAGGCGATTATGAGTTGCTATCATCTTAGCCGTTTACTCTTTGACCTCAAAATGAACGAGTCGTGTTTCAAGAGAGCTCTCACGGATTTCGAAGCCGTAATGGGGGAATACGATCTCACCGCCGAGGAAAAAGCGGCCCTGCGAGCCGGCGATCCCCGAAAGTTGCGCCAGCTGGGAGTGCACGGCATGCTTTGTCTTTACATCAAGCGTCTCCATCCCGAGTTTCGCGACAACATCTACTGGCAGCAGAAGTGAGATCAGAGGTCAGAAGTCGGAAGTCAAAAATCATACCGAGCCGCGATGAAACTGAATTCAGCTAAAGACTTGGACGTGTACAAGAAAGCCTATCAGTTAGCAATGACGATCTTCCGACTTACCAAAACATTCCCTGACGAAGAGCGTTTCGCTCTAACTAGTCAACTTAGACGCTCGTCACGCTCCGTTTGCTTGAACTTGCGGGAAGCATGGTCGAAAAGAAGATATGAGGCTCACTTTGTAAGCAAGTTGACCGACTGTGACGGTGAGAACAGCGAGACCGATTCGTCTTTGGATTTTGCAAAAGACTGCGAGTACATCACAGTTCAGTGCCACACAGAACTGACCGCGCTGTCCCAGCATATTGGCAGCAGAAGTGAGATCAGAATCCCGGCCCATTTCTTAAACGCTGATTTCTGACCTCTGGTTTCTTTGCGACACGACCTCTGACTGCGGACCTCCGACCTCAGGTTTACCTACCCTTTTTGACCCACTCAGATTGGTCTGATAGTATCCGGCACACTTCAAAAAGTTAGGGGGATCGAGGATGGATCTTGGACTGAAGGGGAAAGTCGCGCTGGTGGCGGGCGCGAGCCAGGGCATGGGACGAGCCACCGCCTTGGGCTTCTCGCGTGAGGGTGCGAAGGTCAGCATCTGTGCCCGCGGTGAGGCGGCGCTGAACGAAGCCGCTGAGATGATTCGAAAGGAAACCGGTGGAGAGGTCTTGGCGATGGTGGCCGACATGAACAAAGCGGCAGACATCCAGAGATTTGTCTCCAAGACAGCCGAGCACTTCGGCCGGTTGGACATCGTAGTGAACAACGCCGGCGGGCCGCCTCCCGGAGAATTCATGAAGTTCACCGATGAAGATTGGGACAACGCCTTTCGATTGAGCTTCATGAGCACGATGCGAATGACTCGTGAATCGGTGCCGCACATGCGCAAAGTCGGCGGAGGCCGCGTTATCAATATCACTTCCTATTCGGTCAAGGAGCCCATCGCCGGTCTCGTTCTCTCCAACGCGATTCGCAGCGGCGTCATCGGCATGGCGAAAACACTGTCACGTGAGCTGGCGAAAGATAATATTCTGATCAATAACATTTGCCCGGGACGGATCGACACGGAACGCGCGCAGAAACTGAATAAAGCGCGCGCGGATCGCGTGAAGCGGCCTGTAGAAGAGATCAACCGCGAGATGGCTGCAGAAGTTCCGTTGGGGCGCTATGGCACAGCGGAAGAAACTGCGGACCTCATTGTGTTCTTGGGGTCGGAGCGCGCCAGCTATATCACGGGTACGACGATTCAAATCGACGGTGGCTTAGTACGGGGGATTCAATAATGGTGCATTTCGTCATTCAATGGGACCTGCCCGATCAGAAGGCGAATCTGACTATTTACGCGAATAAGGCAAAGAACGACTGGTTGCCGGCCACGCTCGCTCATAAGGGCGTCATAGAGATTCGCAATTACCGAAACCCACTCGAAGTGTCGCCTCATGTCGCCATCACCGTCGATTTCGAGACGCTGGATAATTGGCGTGACTTCATCGATTCGGCTGATTATATCCGCATCATGCGCGAGCTGCGTATCCTTGGCTGTCGCAACTTTACCGTAAACGTCTGGGCGCCATCGAAGTATTTTCCAGAGTCGATGACGCCGGAAAAGAAATGAAACGGCTGAGCGCACTGCCGCTAAAAGGTTGAGATCGGTTACTAAATCGAGTTAAGGCAAAACCGTCTAGACTAGACTAGCAGTTGCTCAAAAATGGTCGGAATGCTTCGACAGGCTCAGCATGAACGGGAAATTCTTAATAGTTTGAACTTCCTTTCCGTTCGTCCTGAGGCCCTCGAAGGATGAACGGCAATTTTTCAGCAACCTGCTGCACCGATAGTTAACGGAGAGCCAAGGGGTTTGCGGGTTAGCGGGGTTTTTTCTTGCCGCCCCGAATCAGGGAAAGTTTTGCTCTTTTTCTGCTTTTAATTTCAGCTAGGAGGCATTCCCAGTCGATTAGGACGAGATAGTCTTCCGGTGTTCCGGACTCGCAATCGTAACCCCTTAGTAATTTAGCGTAGCTGCCATATTGTTTCTCATAGGTCTTGATGCTTTTTTGAATTTCCTTCAGCGAAAGGGCAGCGTAATCGACTTCTCTTTCACCTTCGGTTCCCTTGATGGCTAGGATGCGGCTCATCGGATTATCTCCCTAAGTTCCGGCAATATTCCCTCGATTATTCTGCTGAGCTCTGCTTCACCTTCCCGCGAATCCTTAAACGGCGTGCCGAGCTTCATGTGCAGGTGAGGTGCGAGGGTCTTCCTTCCTCTTCTGATTTCGTGGCTGTCATAACGGACCTCATCATACCATCCATTGCGCTTCCGGTAGAAATGGATTTTGTATTCGATCACGGCGCCCGACTCTTTATCCGTGACAGAGATATTCAGACGCTTCCAATTGTTGTTATCGGCTGCTTCCGCCACGCTGTTAGTATTTCGCTTCGTTTGATGCCGTAACTTCTACAGTTTAGCCCGCCTCATCCGGAGGCGTAAGGCCAGATTGTCCTAAGCCGCAGGATATAGATCCCCAGATTCTTATCACTGATGTAAATACAGCCACGCCGATCGACCAAAACGTCTTCCGTTTGCGCAACTAGCCGGCTAGGCTTGGTGCCGATTCTTATCTTTGGATCGGGCGGTATAAAATAGCCGATCTCTTTCGGCGCGCGCGCGTCGCGGATATCGTAGACCCTTAAGCCGGCATTAAAGTAAGTCAGATAGGCGATGTCGTCGCGGTCCTCCAGGCAAGGTTGGTGATTTGGATGGTGCTGATTGTGGGGCCCGAAGCGGCCGCCTTTTTCGTAAAAGTTTTTCAATCCGCTTTCCGGTGGCGGCTCGGGAAGGGGAAAGAGCGAGATCAATCGGAGCTGTTTCTCGTTGCTGGTATCAACGATACCGGCCAAGTTCAGATCTTCATCGCCGTGCTCACGAATGGCTTCGTCATTGATCAAGGCGATCTTGCGGCGCGGCAATGGAAGAAAGGTATGGATCCCCTGAGTCGCGGTAATGCCGCGAAACACGAGCTGGCTGATCATCCGCGGATTCTTAATGTCCGACAGGTCGAGAATAATACCGCCGCCGTCGCCGTAGGGCAGATAGGCTCTGTCAGCCTCGATATGAGCCGGTCCGTGGAGCGATAGCTTGGCCCCGGTCTTAGGCGCGCCGTTCTTTTGCTCTTCGAGCGCGAAGTAGGAAAGTCGCTCGGGTTTTGTCGGATCCGAAATGTCGACGATGTGGTAAATCTTTCCATCGTAGCCCGGTGCACCGCCGGCAACATGCATCAAGTTTCCGCCGTCATAGAAATTTCGATGTGTCCCCGTGCTGCCGGTCGGGTAGTGGCCGAGTTGTCTGGGTTTGGCCGGCGCGCTTACATCCCAGATCAAAACCCCTTCGGCGTGCTCTTTTCCTTCGACACCACCCCAGCCGGGTGCGATGCGCTCCAAGGCGGTAATCATCTTGCCGTCGGCGACTTGGATTTGGATCGTCCAGGTGTTTTCCGGGCCGGGTGTAAAGGCGACGAATTGCGGCGCCGTTGGATCGGTGACATCGAGAATACTCCAACCCTGGTGCCAGAGATGAGCGAGGTAAAGATACCAGCGGCCGTTTACTTCCTGCATTGCCAGTTTGAAGGCGGGCTTGCCGTTGAGATCGTGGTAACCGAGAACCTCGGTGTTGTGGGCGAAATATCCTTGCGGGATCGGTTGAGCCATGGCTAGCGGCTTATCGTAACGCCTTTCTTAGCGCAATACCTTTCCACGGGACACTGGCTGCAAACGGGCGAGATCGGGCGGCAGAGATGCTGGCCGAAGCTCACCAATAAGTCGTTGTATTCAATCCAGTATTGTTTAGGAAGCTTGTCCCTGAGCGCGAACTCCGTTTTCTCCGGTGTCGGGGTTTTGACATAGCCCCAGCGATTGGAAATTCGATGCACATGGGTGTCCACGCAAATGCCCGGCTTGCGATAACCGAGCGTTACGACGAGATTGGCGGTTTTCCTTCCAACACCTTTGAGCTTTAGCAGTTCATCGATCTCGTTGGGAACTTTGCCTGAATAATCCTGGATCAAGATACGGCAGATCTCGCGAATGACTTTCGCCTTGGTGCGATAGAAACCGACCGGAAAAATCGTCTTCTCGATTTTTTTGGTCGTCAGCTTCATCATTGCTTCTGGCGAGTCGGCAAGAGCAAAAAGACGATGAGACGCTTTCGCCGTAGTGGAGTCCTGCGTGCGCAAGCTCAAGATGCAAGAAATAAGAACCCGGAACGGGCTCTCGTAAGTTTCTGCCATTAGAGTCACGATAGGGGTCTCCCATTTGGGAACTTCCCGACGCAAAATGCGAATGATGGCATGAATGTCGCGATCTCTCACGGTACTGGTCTTTTCCGGGGCAATTGGTTAAATTGGACCCGTTTCATATCACAGATCGTCAGCCGGTCAAACTTTTCTTCAACATGGTTGCCGACAAGATCGCCACCGTCTTGCAATCCCGTTCGCCAAGGAATCTCACGGGCGATCATTACAAGCTCGCCGCGGTCTTAATGCCCATCCAGGAGCGTGACGATGGGGATCACCTCGTGTTGACCAAGAGAGCGGAGCTACTCAATCATCATCGGGGGCAAGTGGCCTTCCCTGGAGGCCGGGTAGATGCCGAAGACCGCGGCGAATTGGAGGCAGCTCTACGGGAAAGCCATGAGGAGATTGGCATCGATCCCTCCCACGTGCGGGTGTTGGGACGACTGGATCAGGTGACGGCGGCTTATGATTTTGTCGTTACGCCGTTTGTTGGAGTGATCCCGCCATTTTACGAGTTCCGCTTGAATCCCGCGGAGACGGCCGCGGTATTTTCCGTTCCCATTGCAAGTTTGCTGGAGCCTAAGTGTGTGGTGATGGCTGACCATCTCTCATCCCATGGCGAACCGGTTTATCACTTCTACTGCAACGGCTGGGACATCTGGGGCGCGACGGCAAGAATCATCGTGCAGTTTCTAGACTTGGTTTATGGCTATCAGATTAGGAAGATTTAGCAGCCGCACTTTCGGGTTTTTTGCTTTGTCTGTCTTTTTTGCCTGCTCCCCTGCATCGCAGATTTCTCTCCAGTACGGCACGGAACTCAAGCAAGCCGAAGTTAACAAAGTGTTGGCTGAGAACCCGCTCGGCGCGAGCGAAAACATCAAGATTACGACTCTCGGCCAAGGGCAAGGCGTGAGCCATCACCTCGTGCAAGTCCGCGATCGGGAAAAACCACACGTTCACAAGATTCACGATGGCACAGTGGTGATGGTCAAGGGTGGAGGTTACTTGATGATGGAGAATCGCCGCATCGATATGTCAGCGGGCGATATCGTTTATATCCCCCGTAACGCCGTCCACTACTTTGTTAATACCGCTAGCGAACCGACGGTTGCCTTTGTGGTTTTTTCCCCGCCCTTCGACGGCAAAGACACGGTGCCGGTGGAAAAGCCGTAAGAAGCTTTTATCTTCTGGTTATCTCGGGTTTCCTGTGAAGAAGTATTCACCGCAGAGGCACAGAGTACGCAGAGACTTATCATTTCAAAGTCTCCCCTCTGCGTCCTCCGCGCCTCCGCGGTGCAATCTCCGAGCCCTGCTTCACATGAAAGCCTGAAGATCCTATCTTCTTTCTCCCAAAACAAACTTCGGTTTCAACAGGGCGATAAGGGCGGGTAGCAGCAACAGACCCCCGAGCATGTTCATCGTCAGGATAATCAGAAGTTGGTAGCCCATCTCAGCTTGGAAGCGGAGCGGTGACAAAGACCAGAACGCGATCCCCGCCGAAACCAGGACGGCGGTGTAAAGCACCGCCTTGCCAGCGGTGGCCATACCTTCGATCACCGCTGAAGGAAGATCGGTTCGGTTCTGGCGTTGGTATTCCTCAATAATGCGCGAAACGATATAAATCCCGTAGTCCTCGCCGAAACCAATTCCCAGACTGATCACCGGCAAGGTGTTGACGTTCAGTCCCACGTTCCAGTAGGCCATGAGCGCCATGCCAAAAGTGTTCGACAGGAGAACCACTCCAACAAAGAAAAGGCCGGCGATTAACGAGCGAAAGCCGATGGCGCAAAAAACCAATTGGGCCAAGAGCATCAAACCGAGAGTGAGCTTGTCGGAGCGGGCGATAACTTCGTTGGCCGCCGCCAACACGCCGGCATAGCCGCTGGCCAGCTTGAATTCGGCGCCCTCCAAGGGATGGCTTTGAATGAATTCCGTGGCACGATCGATCACGTCGCGGAGGGTATCTCCCTTATGATCATAAAGAAAAAAAGTCACCCGGCCATGCTGAAAATTGTAATTGACCCAGCGGTCGAAATCTCCCGGTTCGCTGCCGTGCTCTGCCACCATCACAATACCTCCCACGTCGTCGGCCGAGCGCGGCAGCAGAGACCAGCGGGGATCGCTGTTATGCAGGACGGTGTTGATCTGGCGCGTCAGGTCCACCAGAGAGTCCGTGCCGCCGACATGAGGCGAGCGCATCATGTGACGTTGAAAGGCCTCGACTGTCTCCAGCACCTGCGGCGACTTCATGGTATTTTCCGTCTGGCCCTTAACGATAACGTAAAGATGGTCCGTACCCTGAAATCTTTCGTTGATGTGGCGCACGCTCTGGTTGTAGTTCGAATCGGGCCACAATAGCGGAGAGCCCGGACGAGAATCGCCGACGGTCAAAAACTGATACCAGTAGACGCTCCACACGGCGATAACGGCGAAACAGGCCGTGACGAGCAGTCGCCCCGGCCGACGGACGCAGAAACCGCCCAGGCGTCGTAGCGGTGTTTCTAGCCAATGCCCTTCGCCTCCCCTGGGAAGGTGGCGCGGTGCCGGAAAGTAACAGCAGAGAATCGGATCGAGAATGACCACGGTCACAAGATTGCTTAGCACCCAGAAACTTCCCGCAATGGCCAGCTTGATAAGAATCGGCATCGGGGCCACCAGGAGAACCGTAAGGCCGATGGCGTCGGTGACGATGGAAACGCTGCCGGGCATCATCAGCCCTGTCGCTGATTCGATGGCCGCTTTCTCCTTGTTGCCGTAGCGTTCCAACTCCTCGAAGAATCGTTCTCGGAACTGTATGGAGTGGCTAATGGTCCGCGCTGCAATTAGAAACGGCACCACTAGGATCAGTGGCTCGAAATTGTAACCCAAGAGGGCGGTAAATCCGGTGCCCCAGATAAAGGTGATCACAGCGGAAAACGCCGGAATCAAAACCCCGTTGAGATTGCGGTAGTAGAGAACGAGCAGCGCAATAATGCTGAAGCAAGTAAGCGCGATGATCAAGCCGATTTGGCGCAGATAGTGGTAAATCCAACCATAGAGAATGGGCTCGCCGGCGGTAAAAATGCGGGCCTTCCCATCTTCGATTTCTTTGATCGCTTGCTGGATGCGCTGGAACAAGGCGCCATAGTCGAGCCGCTCTTCATGGAAGGCGGCGGTGATTAGAGCCGCCTTGCCATCCTCTGACACCAATCGTCCGACGATGGTGGGATTGGCATAGACGATATTCCGTAATCGCTCAATCTCCTCCGGGCTGCGGGGAACATTGGGCCACATGACCGGTTGGACCTCGATCCCCCAGGCGGTGGCGCGAACGTCTTTCACTTTCTGGCGCGCGATGGAGAAGATCTGGTAGTTGTTGACCCCCGGGATGCGCTCGATAGTTTCCGTGAGTTTCTTCACCTTCTCCAGAACCGCCGGGTTGAAGATGTCGCCGTCGGTGGCCTCGACGGAGATAAGAACGACGTTGGCGCCGCCAAATGTTTTCCAAAACTCGTTGTGCACGCGAATATAAGGATGATCCTTTGGTAAAAGATCCGAGAAGGCGGTATACATCTCGATTTTCAGGGCGTGGTAGAAGAAAAAAAAAGTGACCAGGATGATGATCCAAAGGATAGCGGCGCGTTTTTGAACGATGAAAGTTGCGAGACGTCTCATGGGATCCGGCTTAGTCTCTTTCCCTGGCCGTGGGGCGCGATCTTAAGCCGCTTCCAGGTTGTCCCTCCGTCCTCGGTGCGCAAAATGACCCCCCGATTGCCGACGATCAAACCAAAGCCGTCTTTGCCGAAGGCGATGCCGTTCAAGCTTAGACGCGGAGTTTCCGCTCTGGCCTGGCGCCAGTCATTGCCGTTCGCGTCGGAGTGCAGGAGAGTGCCGCGCTCGCCCACGGCCCATAGCCCGCCGTTGAATGCGGCCGCAGCGAAGAGATGATTTGCTCCCGGAGAGCTGCTGGTTTTTTCCCTCTGGCGCACAACTTCCCAAGTTGACCCAGCGCGGGTTTTGAGGATGACACCGTCGAGACCGAAGGCCCAACCGTTCTCCGGCTCAGGGAAGAGCAGGGCGAAGAGGTTGCGGCTTTCTCCGCTTACAAAGGAGACCTCCACTGGACTCTTTTGCTTGATCCAGTTCTTGCCTCCGTTTTGGGTTTGGAAGATGACGCCGAACTCGCCGACGATCCAGCCTCTAGTTGAGTTGACAAACGCGACGCTGCTCAAAGCAAGGTCTTCCGATAGCGATGAATCGCTCCACGAGCGGCCGCCATCGCGCGTATGAAGTATGGTTCCTCGACTGCCGACCGCCCAACCCGTTTGCTCCCCTACAAAAGTAAGGCCAAAAAGGTGCTCAGTCGTCCCGGTTGCCTGCGCGCGCCAATTTTTACCGCCGTCCGTTGTGTGGAGCACGGTGCCGTAGCTGCCGGAGATCCAGCCCTGTCCGTTCAGAAGCCGGACTTGGAACAGGGAGTTTCGCATGGGACTCTGCTGGATCTCCCAAGTTAAGCCCTTGTCCTTAGAGTGCAGGATCGTCCCGTAATAACCGACGACCCAGGCTTGGCTGTCGAGGATTTGAACTCCGTAGAAGTTTTCTTGAAGCGCGGGCTCTTTCGCAAGGGTGGCGGCGTGAGCAGAAAAAACCGGCGGGGCCAAACCAAGGATCAGCACCGCGAGGCAAGAAAATACAAAGCGCATGAACCTATTGAAGCCCGCGGGCTAACGAAAGAACGCGCGATCGGCCCTGCTCGCCCGCTACTCGATGGATCCTCCGCGCATGATGCTTTGCAAAGTCGCGAGGCTGAACATGCTCGCCGAATAACCCTGGTTATAGGCGCGGGTCGCTGTAACGATAGTGGATCGACCGTTTTGGACATTGACTATCACCACGTCTCCTACGGACCAGACCTCGCGTCCGTCGGCGAGTTTCACCGGAGTAAAGAAGCCGAACTGTTCTTTCCAGTATTCTCCTTTTTGGTCCCACATCAAAGTCCAGTGAGTATCAAAGGTGGCCTTGTTGAGATGTAACAGTTTTCTCGGATAACAGTAGCTTGGATCTTTGGGCGTGATCTCGAGAACGTACGTGTCCACGACTTCCCATTTTTCGTCCAGGGGCAAGTAGTCGCCCTGCTTGCGAGCAAAGGGTAAATGCTCTTGGCTGATATTAGCCAGGATTTTCTTATCGCCGAGGTACTTGTAATTGAAGTCGGTGATTTTGCCGTTGAAGCTATTGATGTCGTCCAGAGTGAACTCGCTCGGAGCCAGGGTCTGGCATCTCTGAGTCGTGGTGGCCCGGCGTATTCTACGAATGCTGGGAAGGTAGATATGCAGATCGTCGGCTCGACTTGGATCTTTATACCGCATCTCCAGAGTCGTTGTGCCGGAGGCGTC
>Ga0209842_1000132_pt1 | contig 12783 bp, 12 predicted proteins | sample GWRWS3_10_20_FD_187220 | JGI IMG/M metagenome (GOLD analysis project Ga0209842, IMG submission 187220) | Riverbed sediment microbial communities from areas with vegetation nearby in Columbia River, Washington, USA - GW-RW S3_10_20 (SPAdes)... | ecosystem: Environmental > Aquatic > Freshwater >...
TGCTCTCCAGGGGAAAAGCACTTGAGCCAGCCCGGTCATAACGAAAGGATAGATCAGGCCCGTTAAGACAAGGGTGACAATTGTGGTTCGGATAGCAATGGTCATTGTCTTCATATTTCACTCCTAACACGCGCGAAGTTCGCATATGGCTGATAGCTTATGGCATATAGTTTGACCGCACGAACCATACGCTATAAGCCATACGCCATAAGCCAACTGGAGCGAGGCGATTGAGCGCAACGAAGCCTATGAGCTTTTTTCAGCAGCCTGCTAGGGGCTAAATATAGGAGGCGGTAATGGATTTCAACCTGACGCAGGAACAGCTGCAGATCCGCGAAGAGATAAAAAAAGTCTGTAAGGAGTTCCCCGACGCTTACTGGCGGGAAATCGACAGCAAGAAAGATTATCCGGAAGCCTTCGTGCGCAAACTTTCCGAACTCGGTTGGCTGGCGGCTCTGATACCCGAGGAATACGGCGGCACCGGCCTGGGCATCACCGAAGCAAGCATCATTTTGGAAGAGATCAACCATTCCGGCGGCGTTGCCACGGTATGTCACGCCCAGATGTACACCATGGGAACGCTCCTTCGGCACGGTAATGACGAGCAAAAGCGGCGCTATCTGCCGAAGATCGCCAGCGGGGAGCTCCGACTGCAAGCTTTCGGCGTCACCGAGCCCAATGCCGGATCGGAATCAACGCGCATCCAAACGACGGCCACGCGAAAAGGGAATCGTTACTTAATTAACGGCCAGAAGATTTTTATTTCTCGCGTGCTGCAATCGGACCTGATGTTGCTGCTGGCGCGCACCACGCCCTACGATGAATTGAAAGACAAAACCAAAGGTCTTTCCGTGTTCATCGTCGATCTAAGAGAAGCTAAAGGAAAACTTGAAGTGAAACCGTTGGATCTCATGATCAATCATCACACCAACTCGCTCTTTTTTGACGGAGTTGAAGTTCCAGCTGAGAATTTGATCGGCGAAGAAGGGATGGGCTTTCGCTATATCATCGACGGTTGGAACGCCGAGAGAATTCTCGTGGCAGCCGAAGCCATCGGCGACGGGCGTTGGTTTATCGAACGGGCCGCGAAATACGCTTCCGAGCGCATTGTCTTTGGCCGGCCCATCGGCTCGAACCAGGGAATTCAATTCCCCATCGCCAAAGCCTACGCCAACGTCGAAGCCGCCGATCTAGTGCGTTACCAGGCGGCGACAAAATTTGACCGCAAAGAGAAATGCGGTGCTGAAGCCAACATGGCAAAACTGCTCGCCTCGGAAGCGGCATGGGAAGCGGCCAACGCTTGTCTGACGACCCACGGTGGCTATGGTTTTGCGGTGGAGTACGATGTGGAACGGAAATTTCGCGAGACCCGCCTCCTCACCGTCGCGCCGGTCAGCAACAATTTGGTCTTGGCCTACTTGGGACAGCATGTGCTGGGTATGCCAAAGTCGTACTAGGTACAGCCTGCGCTGTCGCAGTTTCGAGTTCCGGGTTTCGCGTGTCGAGACGCACCACCCCGCAGCAAGCTGCAGGGTATCAGAACGATCGAGAACCATTTACTCAGCTGTCCCCCGCATGTCTCTAGCGGGGGTCCAGTCCGAACATCTCCTGGATTCCCGCTAAAAACATGCGGGAATGACGGGCTTCGGTAACGAAGCAAATTCTAAGTAGCATGCTGCGGGAAATCCAACCCACTGAGATTGAGCAAGACTGATGGAACTGATTAGCGTTGCTGCGCGAACTTGACCAAAACCGGTGAACCCCAGGGAGCCGATGACGAAGACGCCGCCGATGCTGGTGGCCTAGGCAATCAATACGCCGATGGAGGGACCCAAGATATTGGCCAAATCGCCGGCGGCGTTATAAATCCCCGAGGCCAGACCGCGCTGGACCTTGTTTATCCACGTCCTGCACCAATCCTACAGCATTGGCCACGATGACGATGGCGCGCATTAACCCCGACAAAACATAGACCGCGAGGATTGTCATTAAGAACGGCGGGATGATCGTCGTTGCAGAATTACTTTGTAGAGTGATCGCAACGATGGGCACCAAAGGTTTCAAGGTGCTCATTTTCACATTCGTTCTTTTATTCTCTAAAAATTTCCTGACCGCAACCGGTTCGGCGACGAAAGTTGGAAACATAGACATTTTCTTGTGCTTCAGGTAATGAAACCAGCGAGGAGAAAAAAACAATGGACTTAAAGCGATCCTGGATGTTCGTCCCTGGTCACAGGCAAAAAATGATCGACAAGGCCCTTGGGCTTAACACGGACGCCATTATGCTGGACATCGAAGACGGCGTCGCACCCAGCGAGAAAGATACCGCGCGGCAGCTTATCGGGGAGGCCTTGGATCGTCCGAAGGCGCCGAACTCACCAGCGCGCTTTGTGCGCATCAACGCCATCGGCCACGCGCGCATGGATGCTGATATTGACTCCGTGGTTCGACCCGGACTCGAAGGCTTGGTTCTGCCCAAAGTTGAAACGCCAGAGGAAGTGATGAAAGTCGACGCCATTCTCACCCAGCGCGAACGGCAACAAAAGATGCTGGCAGGCAGGGTCAAGCTACTCGTCGCTATCGAAAGCCCCCGAGGTTTGCTGAACGCGCCCGCCATCGCTGCTCGTTCGGCGCGCGTCTGCGGCTTGATGTTTGGCGCGGAAGATTTTAGCCGTGAGCTGGGACTGCCAACTTCCCGCGAGGGCGAAGCGCGCGACTTGCTCTACGCTCGCTCCGCCATGGTCATCGCTGCCGCTTCGGCTCACGTTCAGGCGGTGGATGGAGTCTGGGTCGATCTCAAAGACACGGAAGGGCTCGCCGGTTATGGGCGACAATCACGTCGTCTCGGCTTCTCGGCCATGTCTTTGATTCACCCGTCGCAGATCGACCCCATCAATCAGATGTTCAGCCCGACAGCCGAGGAAATCGACTACGCCCAAAGAGTCATCCAGGCATTCGAAGAGGCCAATGCACGAGGGGATGGTTCCATAGCCTTCGGCGGCCAGCTTATCGACAGACCGATTGTCGAGCGCGCGCGTAGAACAATGGAGATGGCAAAGGCTTTAGGGATCGTCGCAAGTTAGATAAGCAAGCAAGAGTGACTTTCGGAAGCTATGCTGATAACGCCAATCAAAAAGAGTAGTCTTATGTCCATAGTCTTGGTAATCGCATTGACGTTCGCGTTCTCTTGGCGTTCACATGCGGCAAGTGCGCCGGTAAAGATGACTCCTGTGAAGGTTGCCGACGGCGTTTACATGTTCGAGCATTCCCAGGGTTCCGGCAACTCGACGGTGATCATCACGGATGAGGGCGTGGTCGTTTTTGATTTTCACATCGACAATGCAGATCAAACGCTGGCGGGGATCCAAAAACTGACGGACAAAAAGATCAAGTATCTCATCTCTTCGCACAGCGCCGGGGACCATGCATCCGGAGCGTGGCACTTCCGCGAGGACAAGCCGACCTACATCGCGACCAAGAACCAGGTACAGGACATGTTCATGCAAGAGGGAGAAAACTTCAACGAGCGGAAGAATTCCAATGACCCGCGCTATGCGGCTTACAAAAAAGGGCATCTCGTGCGGCCTGATATCGGGTTTGACGGAACTATGAATCTCTATTTCGGCGGGCTCACCTTTCAGATAACAGGGGAAGGCAGGGGTCACAGCACCGGGGATCTGACGGTCTACATTCCTCAAAAACGGGTCATGCTCATGGGAGATCTCCTCAACACGGAGATTCATCCCGGGCAAGGCGAGTCGGCCGGCGTCTTCTTTTCCAACGTCAGAGGTTGGATCCGAATCCTCGATAGCATCATGGCGCGCAACCTTCCGGTCGATACTTACATTCCCGGTCATGGGCCCGTGCACATCGGTAGAGGCGTTAAGGACCTCGAAGAGCAAAAGCGCTACTTTGTTATTATGAGAGACGAAATCGGGAAGATGATGCAAGCCGGCAAGAGCCTGGAACAAATTGAAAAGGAGTTTAAAGTGCCGCAGGAGTTCGCCCATTACAAGCGGCCGGAAAGATTGAAACAGTTTTTCAGGCTCTTCTACTATCAGCTGACCGAACAAGGGTACTGATCAAGCCAAACGACAATTTCTCGATGGAGGCACACGATGAAACTGTGGACAATAATCGCCGTTTTAATCTTCAACCCACCTATGTCCGCATGGGCCCAGAGCGGCAAGCCAGCGAAGCTCGAGGATTTAGCAGCCTATAACAAGCCCGACCGCGAGCAGGTTCTATACGCCGGAGCCAAAACCGAAGGCAAGATTACCTGGTACACCTCGCTGGCGGGCGGCTCGTATAAAGAACTCGCTGCAGCTTTTGAAGCTAAGTATCCTGGCGTCAAAGTGGAGGCGTATCGCGGGACGCGTCACGAGCTCGGGGCGAGGATCCTGGCGGAAACCCAAGCAAAACGACACATCTTCGATACGCTTGAGAGCACCATTCCGCTCGTGAAACTTCTTCGCGACAACAAATTGATAACGCCTTACTATTTTCCGACCCAGGCGAAGTATCCGGATAGTGTAAAAGAAAAAGGGCCGAAGGGGCTGTTCTACTGGTCCATCGATCGCGAGTCCCACATTGGTCTCGGCTACAACAAAAACTCCATTCCAGCGAGTTTGGCGCCCAAAAATTACGACGGGCTGTTGCGTCCCGAGCTCAAAGACAAGATCGGTTTCGCCGGCAGCGATACCGGTGTGACCGTGGTAGGAACGATGCTGAAACTGAAGGGCGAAGAATATATCAAAAAACTCAAAACGCAGAATCCCGCTGTCCATAATGTCTCGGGCCGAGCTCTGCTTGACATGGTTATTCCCGGAGAGATTGGAGTATCACCGACGATTTTCCGCAATCACGTCGAAGTATCGCTTAAAGCCGGTGCCCCGATTGAATGGGTTCCGATGGACGTGGTTCCGACCAACTCCGGATCGACGGCGGTTTCGGCTCATGCCCCACACCCGCATGCGGCTCTCCTCATGGCGGATTTTATTTTGGGTGAAGGCGGGCAGAAAGTTCTCGAGCAATATGAGTACGGAAGTCCGACGAAGGACTACGGTTTCAAGCGCTGGTATCCAGAACAGGGACTGACAACGGAACAGTATGAAAAACTCGATGAGCAATGGAATAAACTATTGCGCGAGCTGGGCCGGAGGTCCTTTTAGCGAGGTAACCATGCACACCGGTTCTTATATCAACGGCAAATGGTTTCATCCAAAATCCCAACGGCTCGTCCGCAACATCAATCCCGCGGATACCGGCGACGTGATCGCTGAGTTTCCTGCTGCGACCGCCGAAGACGTCCAACGCTCCATCGACGCTGCGCAAGCGTCATTCAGAGCTTGGAAGAAGACACCAGGCCCGGAGCGGGGGCGCGTACTCTGGCGTGCTGCAGACATCGCGCGCCAGCGGGCCGACGAGATTGCCCGCACGCTCACGCGCGAGGAGGGTAAAGTCCTCAAAGAAGCCAAAGGCGAAGTCATGAAGGGCATCTCGCTGCTGGAGTTTTATGCCGGCGAGGGCTTTCGGATGCATGGTAAGACGCTCCCTTCCGAGGCTCGCGATACATTCACCTATACGATCCGCCGGCCGCTGGGTGTTGTCGGCTTGATTGCACCATGGAATTTTCCCTGGGCCATCCCCGTCTGGAAGTCAGCGCCTGCACTGGTTGCCGGGAATACCGTCATCTTCAAGCCCGCGGAACTGACCCCGGCGACGGCGACTTTGCTCACTGCAATCTACGAAGAAGCAGGTTTGCCGGCCGGGGTATTCAACATGCTGGTCGGGTCCGGCTCGGTTGTCGGCGAAGCGCTGGTCAACTCCCCGGCGCTTCGAGCCATCTCCTTCACCGGCTCCAACGAAGTCGGCGGCGCGCTTTATGCGAAGGCCGCTCTGCGCGGCGCTAAAGTCACGTGCGAAATGGGCGGTAAGAATGCCGTTATTGTCATGGCGGACGCAGATCTCGACAAAGCCGCTATTGCCATTCATGGCGGCGCCTTCGGCTCCACCGGTCAACGCTGCACGGCGACGTCCCGGGTGATTGCGGCGCCGTCTGTCAAGGACAAGTTATTAGAGCGGCTGGTTGAAGGAGCACAGAAAATCAAGATTGGCTCGGGACTGGATGAAACCGTCGACATGGGACCGGCCGTGGACGAAAAACAATGGAAGACCGACCTCGACTATCTTAGGATCGGAGGAGAGGAAGGCGCAAGACTCGTGATCGGCGGCAAGACGCCCGAACATCTCGGCAAAGGCTATTTCGTTGAGCCGACGATTTTCGACAACGTGGGGCCCCATATGCGCATCTTCAAAGAGGAGATCTTCGGTCCCGTATTGTCCATCACGACGGCCAAGAGTCTCGAGGAAGCGCTCCAATTCGCCAATGGCGTGGAATATGGCCTCACGACGTCCATCTTCACTGAGAATGTCGATACGATTATGAATTTCGTCGAAGAGGTCGAGACCGGCATGGTCCATGTTAACGAGCCGACCATCGGCGGTGAAGCGCAGCTGCCCTTCGGTGGAACGAAAGCCACAGGCGTCGGCGAGCGTGAAATGGCCGAGGAAGGGCTCAACTTCTTCACCGAGCTCAAAACCGTTTTCATCAACTATTCCGGTAAGGCCGAACGATTGATGATCCGATGAAAGAAGTTCAAAGTTCAATGTTCAAGGTTAAAGCCTAGACACCCGTCATTGAACCTTGAACGTTGAACCGAATTTATTTATCCAACGGCGCTGCTCCCTGCCAGTGGCCGATATCGATGATGATGTCCTCGGGACCGACGAATTTGTCTTCGTAATAAGCAGTGCCCAAATTAATCGCTCCGGCCTTTCTGGCGCCGGCAGCTTCCATCAAACGAAACTGTTCTTGATCGTTGTCCACCGAGAAGCCAATATGGTCGATGCCCGGCTGCTTGATCGGCTCGCCTTCCCGTGTGCCCGCGCGCAACGGCAGGACGGTAATATTAACCGATCCATCGCTCAGATCGATAGCGTTATTCTTGCGTTTCTGGATCATCTTCATACCCATTGCATCGACGAAAAACTTCGCCATAGCGTCAACGTCCGTCGCCCGGTAAGCGATATGTCTAATCTTAGCCATTGTGCGTCTCCTTTTTTCTCAAGAATTGTTTCAGCAAGTAATTCGCCCGCTCAAATCGGCAAGCGGCCAACATCCAGCGATTGGAGTTAACTCGAGACCCGAAACCCGAGACTCGAAACCGCGGCGCATCGCGCCGCTATCCGCCGTAAAAAACCTTGTCGCCCAAATCTTTCATCGCCAGAGTCGCATCGTCGGGACGCCCCGATGGCTGCACCGCCACCCCAGCGTCTTTCACCTCGCCGACGAAGATCGAATGATCCCCTCTTTCAATCGTATCCACGAGCGCGCACTCGACAAAGGCCGGAGTCTTTTCCAAAATCGGCGCACCCAAGCTGCCCTTACGAAACGCCTCTCCGCCGATACTGTTACCTTCCCGTTCCAAGGGTTTAAAAAATGTAAACGCCATCCCTTTCTGATCCTTGCCGAGAATATTGAGAGCAAAGACTTTCGATTCTTTGATGACCGCGTGGGCACCCGAATCGGCCTTCACACCAACCACTACCAGCGGTGGCTGAAAGGCCGTTTGGGTCACCCAGTTGACCGTCGCAGCGGCAACCTTACCGTCCTTTCCCTCGGCTGTCAGAACGTACAAACCATACGGAATCATCCTTAAAGCAGTTTTCTTAGCATCTGCGTCCATCTTGAATCATTCCTTTCATCTTGAATTCCTATTCGACTCGCGATTTCCCTGTTCGCGAACCGATTCTATGGGAGTGAACCTGAATCTGCAAGCCTTGCCAAACGAGAGAAGAAGACTCACCTCGAAGGAACGAAGTTCACGAAGAAAGAAAGTTAACCACAAAAGGCGCAAAAAGCTTTTCAATCAGAAATATCCGAAACCTTCGTGTTCTTCGCGACCTCCTTCGTGGTGTTAAAGTCTTTCGTCGAATGGCGTATTCCTGCTAATCGACCACCCAAAAAATTTGTGCATACTTGACCAGTCGAAAACACTTTAAACAAGAGACTTGGGCGGCACTCGAAAGGCCAGGATAACATAAACGTTACCCTTCAATTCGAAGTCGCCCACTTCGGTCATCCCTAATCCGGCGATGTGAGCATTCAGAGAATGGGGATTGCTGCGCGAGACAAACGCCACACCGACGTCGAACTGCCCCGCGAGGTCTTGCTTCTGTGCTTCGCAGAGTCCTCGCAGCAATCCCCGTCGGCGATAAGCGCGATCGATGCAGACCGGACCGTAGATATAACTATTGCAAGAGCTGAGCGGTTTACCGTCGAACTTTACCAGATCGTAGGTATCAAGCATCTTCGCGATCACAGGCGATCCGTGATGGAACTCCCCACGGAACGCGCACAAAAACGCCACCACTTTAGCGTCCACAGCAGCGATCGTCGTCCCGAGATCTTCCGCCAACTTAGCGACCTGCTCGCGCGAAAACTCCGCCGAAAGAAACCCTTCTTTCCGCTCCTCCTCATCAAGATTTCCAATGAAGTTTTCGGATTGCAGCCGCAGAATGGCAGGATAGTCTTGGGGTTGAGCGCGTCTAAAAACGACCGATGCCATTACCGATTCCGTTCAAGTTCCCGGCCAGCTTCTCCCACTCTGAGGATAGCCCCTGCCAAAGCCCTTAAATGCCTCCGCGAGGAATCCACCCAACGCCCCCGCAGGAATGATCGCCAGAACGGACAGAAATCTAAACCATTCGGGAAGCGACGTTGACTCTTCCTGCAACGATTGCTCAATAAATGATACGATCAGCGAGCAAAAGCCCACCAGCGCCCCATGTTTAATTTCCAGTCTTCCCGCTTTTTGCGCTGCAACGAACCCACCTAAAGCTGTTCCCAGGACGCCGATCACGAAACCGATCATTAGGCCCTCGGGAGAGGTCATGTAGTCTCTGATTTGATCTCCCGTTACCTCGCCCTGTTTCGATAATTGCTTCGCTAAGTAAATGAAAAAATAAGCATATGTGCCGGCGTAGGTGGCGATATAATCGACCACGACGCCGACGATAATCGGCCGGATCTGGACGCCGGTGAAAAACCCCGTGGGCTCCACGGGCGACGGCGGCTTCCCGGTTTGTCGTGTGTCGTATTGCATGCTTGCTCCCTAGTCGCTAACTACTCTCACCCGCATATTAAAGTCCCAGCACCCATATCCGATTCTAGAATTAGGAACCCAGATGTTTTCTTCAGGCAAAATCCTCAAGCCCGACGTTCCACCTAAGCGTTGTCGGCTCAAGCTCCGATTGCTCCGGAGCTGGATAACTCGCCTATTTTTTCCAGCGCGGCACTTTCTTCCGATTCGGAATGCCATCGCCGAGCAAGGTTCTCCCTCCAAGCGGAAAGTCTTTCGGCGGAATCGCCCCTAGAATCATATAAACCACATCCTTTTTTGAGTCGTTGCCGAGCGCTCGATAGACCGTCGGACCGACACGTATCATCGTCCCCTCGGGCATCGAGATCCGCTTCCCGTCCAAAATAATCGAACCGGTTCCCTGCAAAGTAATGAACACTTCTTCCTGGACTTTGTGCCGGTGCACGTAGGTCGCGCCCTCACCGGGTTTGTAGCGTACGAAACTGAACCCCACAGCCTTGCAACCCATCGGGCGCGAGAGAAACTCCTTTTCTTTAACCTTGCTGAGGGGCATAAATCCTTTGGTATATCTGCCTGCGGCCATGGCGATCTCCTCCGTTAGTTAGCAGCGTCCGTAGCACCATCCTATTTCTTGCGTTATGGTTGACCTCAAGCGCCACGAATAGGAAAATAACTTTTCACCAGGGCAAAACGCAAACGCCTTGATTATGTTTCATCACTATCGGCACGAATCCGACATCTATCCGTCCTTGAGCCGGATTCCTCTCCACGTGCGTATGAAGCTTGACGTGACTGGAATCAAGATATCGCTGAAAGACTGGCTGGCTTTCAGCATTGAAGAACGCACCGCTCTTTGCCACCTGCCCGTCGAAACTGAAGAGGAAAAACAGGTTTTTTCGTCCTACCTCGACTTCCTTTCACGGCGATACCGCGGCGCGCCCGTGGCGACGACGGCCGCGATGAGCAGCTCCGTCTGGGAAAGCGCGCACCAGGTGCCCGTACCGGTGGCTGGCAAGAGCGCGCCGGAGATCCCTCCGGTAACCATCGAAGAGTGGCGGCACTGGCAATCTCATCAGCGCTATGCTTTGTACAAGATGGCGCTTTCGCAAAGCGAGCCCGAGCAATTCTTTGCCGTGCTCAAAGAGTTTCGTGAATTGAAAGACTGAACATCCTCCCATGGGTAAGTTGAGATCTAACGATAGCTGGCTTTCCCGCCTCATTCCTTTCGGCTTGGTCGGCCAAACCAAGCCGCGTCACTATCGCGAGATGCTCGGCGTCCTGTGGGAAAACAAAACGGAACTTCCCTACGCTTGGAACATTCTCAAGCACGGCGTCTGTGACGGTTGCTCCCTCGGTCCCTATGGCTTGCGCGACAACGTGATGGACGGCGTCCATCTGTGCATGACCCGGCTCAAGCTCCTCAAACTAAACACCATGGGCGCGCTTGATATGTCGGCCACCAGAGATATCAATGCGCTCCGCGCGCTGAGACCGGAAAAGCTCCGGTCCCTCGGACGGCTATCCTACCCGATGATTCGTCGCGAAGGCGAACCGGGATTTTCGCGCGTCTCGTGGGACGATGCCATCAACATCGTAACCAAAGCGATACGCAGCACGCCGTCCCATCGGATGGGATTCTTCGCGACATCTCGCGGACTGACCAATGAAGTGTATTACGTCTTCCAAAAACTCGCCCGGGTGCTCGGTACCAACAACGTAGATCTCTGCTCTCGGCTTTGTCATGCAGCCAGTGTTTCAGGGCTCAAAGCGACACTGGGCATCGGTGCGCCGACCTGCTCTCTGTCGGACTTCATCGGCACCCAGCTGCTGGTTATTTTCGGCTCCGATCTTGCCAACAACCAGCCGGTGACCACCAAGTACATGCACTATGCCAAAAAACAAGGAACGCGCATCGCCGTCGTAAATCCCATGCGTGAGTATGGGCTAGAGCGCTACTGGGTACCCTCCGTCGCTACCAGCGCGTTGTTCGGCACCAAGCTTATGGATGACTTTTTCCAAGTGCGAGTCGGCGGAGACATCGCGTTTATTAACGGAGTGATCAAGACACTGATTGCGTTGAACCGCGTCGATCAAGAATTCATCGCCAAACGCACAACCGGCTACGAAGATCTCAAGGCCGCGCTCGGAGGCCAATCCTGGGAGATGCTCGAGGAACGTTCCGGGTTGTCGCGCCAGGAAATGGAGCGGTTTGCCCTGCTTTACGGTCATGCCCGCAGTGCGGTCTTCGTCTACAGCATGGGGCTGACCCAGCACGAGTTTGGCGTGGACAACGTGAAGGCGATCGTGAATCTCGCTCTATCCCGCGGTATGCTCGGACGCGACAAGTGCGGCATTATGCCCATCCGTGGTCACAGCGGTGTCCAGGGCGGCGGTGATTGCGGAGCCGAGCCGGACAAGTTTCCCGGCGGATTTTCAGTCAATGACGAAAGCGCCCGCCGCTTCTCTAACCTGTGGCGCCACCCGGTCCCTTCCAGGCCGGGACTCAGGGTACCGGAGATGATCGAGGCGGCGAGTAAAGGCGACCTTAACTTTCTCTATTCCATCGGCGGCAATTTGCTGGAAACCATGCCGGACCGAAATTTCATTGCCAGAGCACTGGAAAAAGTCGCCTTAAGAGTGCATCAAGATATCGTTCTCAACAGCTCCATGCTGCTCGACGCTGAGCAAGCGGTGCTCATCCTTCCCGGCCAGACCCGTTACGAGCAGCGCGGCGGAGGAACGTCTACCAATACCGAAAGACGAATCCGTTTCACCCCTGAGGTTCCGGGACATCAGATTGGCCATTCGCTGCCGGAGTGGGAGATACCCACCATTATCGGCCGTCATGCCATGCCCAACGGAGATCTTCTGTTTCCCTATGAGAACACGAAGAGCATCCGTGACGAGATGAGCCGTGTCATGCCGATTTATCAAGGGATCGAGAAGCTCAATAAAGAAGGCGATCACCTCCAATGGGGCGGCCCGTTTCTCCACAGGGCTGGACAATTTAACAACATGCCGAACGGTCGCGCGCTCTTCAGTGTTCTAAACCCGCCCGACCGTCGGGCATCCGCCGGAAAGTTTTATCTCGCCACACGTCGCGGCAAGCAGTTCAACAGCATGACCTTTGGAGCTGCGGACCGGCTCATGGGTGCCAAGTCAAGAGACATCATTTTTATCTCGCCCGAAGACGCCCAAGAACTTGAGTTGGCAGACGGCGCGCGCGTGGTGGTCCGTTCGAACACCGGAGAAATGAACGGAGTCATTCAAATCGCTCCGGTCAAGTCCGGAACGCTCCAAGCTTATTGGCCGGAGGCCAATATCCTCATAGCCCGTCGCACGGACCCCGTTTCCGGGGAGCCGGATTATAACGTAGAAGTTTCTATTGAGAAGATCATCGGCTGATAGCAACATTCCGTCCGCCTTATAGTAGTGGTTCTTCTGGATTTAGTGTGGAGGAGTACTGACCACGAAGTGATTCATGATCTTACGCTCGCCCGCAGAACATGAAAATGCAGATCCTCGTCATGCCGGCATGGATTGCCGGCATCCAGGTTCGCAAGGATGCGTCCGGAAACGTCCATGTCAACCTGGATTCCAGCACTCCATGCTGGAATGA
>Ga0209842_1000133_pt1 | contig 12757 bp, 12 predicted proteins | sample GWRWS3_10_20_FD_187220 | JGI IMG/M metagenome (GOLD analysis project Ga0209842, IMG submission 187220) | Riverbed sediment microbial communities from areas with vegetation nearby in Columbia River, Washington, USA - GW-RW S3_10_20 (SPAdes)... | ecosystem: Environmental > Aquatic > Freshwater >...
GTCCCCCTATAAACATGTCTTGACCAGAGGCGTGGGCGTTGAGGCCACTGTCGAGGTGGAACTGGGTGAGGTCCCGGTCATGAATGGGGATCTCCTGGTGCTGTGCTCTGACGGGCTGACCTGTGGGGTCAAGCCGCGTGACATGCTCCAGGCTGTACGATGTGAGTGGAATCCGCAGGCCATTGCGGACCGTTTGGTTGCCAGGGCCAATGCGGCAGGCGGCGAAGACAACACGACCGTCGTGGTCGTCTCTCTGGGGGAAGAAACGCGACAAGGAGTGTGGCGACGGATCTGGAATCGGATTCTGCGCCGGCGGTGAAGAGGTCCTGGGACCGAAAGGAGGAAGGGTCATGTCAGAAGTCATGACGCAAGGGCCAAAGGTCATCTTGAAATTCAATGAGTCCATCCTGAAAGAGATAAAAATCACGCAGCCTGAGTTCACGATCGGACGAAGACCCGATAATGATCTCGTCATTGACCATGCCGCAGTCTCTGGGCGTCATGCCCGGATCGTCCAGGTGCAAAGCGTGTTCTTTCTCGAAGACGTCGGGAGCACCAACGGGACCTTTGTCAACGACAGACGGATTGACCGGCGGCAGTTGCAGGACACGGATGTGGTGACCATTGGGAAGCATCGGCTGATCTTCCGAGATGAAGTCAACAATGGGTCGCCAGCGGGTCAGCCGAAATTCAGCGACCTGAACGGCACGAGGATTATGACTGGTCAGAAGGTGCGTGAATCACGCGCCGAGCAGAAGGTCGGGGTTGTACAGATCATTTCGGGCAGGACGGACCGCAAAGAGTACAAGCTGACCAAACGCTTGACCATCATCGGATCACAGGATCAAGCGACTATCAAACTCACCGGATACTTTGTGCCGAAAATCGCGGCCATGATTGGTCGTCGAGGGGAGGGGTATTTCATCAGCACCTCGGAAGAGGTAAAAACCATTCACGTGAACAACAAGGCGGTGAAGGGGCAGGCTGATCTGAAAGACGGCGATCTCTTGGAGCTCAAGGGCGTGAAGATGTATTTCTACTTGAAAGAGCCCAACCAGCCGTGACGTTACCTCCCCAGCGGTCGATTCTCCAGGGCTCGATAGCAACTGTCAGACAGGTCATTCGATCGGTCTTCGAGGCACTGCAGAATGAGCCCTCCTGGCACTTGCGGGCAGAGTCGTCTCGCATCTGCGTCGCAGGCAGCCTTAAACTGTTGCGGTCCCTCCCTCACCTGGAACGCCTGCGCCTGTAGCTTGACCTGGCAAGCTGGAGAGAGATTGCCCAGATTATCCTGGAAGCATTTTCTGCGGCGACCGCCGCCGGGCGGCGTGCCTTGGCATAGCGTCTCAAGCACCGCCAGGCAGTTCCGCTCCTCCTCACGGCCAGCGCGCGGCCCCTGAGCGATCGGAGGAGGCGGAGGCAGTGTCGGACTTGGAGCAGACCCATGGAGCATCGTGCTTGGGGGAGGCGACGGTGAGGCGCTTGGAGCAGGGAAAGAAGGGTCGGCTGCCGAAGGACTTGGGGCAGCGGGAATTTCCAGTTGCGTCGGGAGATTATGAAGGACCACGGTCCACACGATGCCAAGGGCAAAGATCGTCAAAATACCAGCGACGAAGGCAGCAAGTGAGCGGGGTCGTCGAGCCAAGGGTCTCCTTCCTTTTCCTTCCCCTTGTGGTTTTGTTCTGTCGAGATCATACTCAGTCTCAACCCAAATGGCAAAACTTTCGCCAGTTTGTGGCTACGGCGAGAGGATTCGATTGACGATCAGATGGTCCAGCTGTTAGAATCATTTCGGGTCATAGCGTGTTGGAGTTCGGCGGGCTTGCCCCGCCGTTTAATTTAAAGAGGGATTCAGAGGGAGCGATATGGCGGTTCCAATTTCCCAGATGTACACGGTCGCGAAGTATGTCCTCACTCAAAGGCTAAAGGGCGTCAAGCGCTATCCACTCGTGCTCATGCTCGAGCCACTCTTCCGCTGCAACCTGGCCTGTGCTGGGTGCGGCAAGATCCAGTACCCGGATCACGTGCTGGACAAACGCTTGACGCCGGAACAATGCTGGGCCGCGGCCGAGGAGTGCGACGCACCGATGGTCAGCATCCCGGGAGGGGAGCCCCTCATCCACCCTGAGATGCCGGACATCGTGCGGGGGTTGGTTGCGCGCAAGAAGTATGTCTATCTCTGCACCAATGCGATCCTCCTTGAGCGGAAACTGGACGACTATACGCCCTCCAAGTACCTGACCTTCAGCATCCACATGGACGGCCTCCTGGAGGAGCACGACCTGGCGGTGTGCCGGGACGGGGTCTATGACGTGGCGGTGAAAGCGATTCGTGCGGCGCTCAAGCGGGGCTTCCGGGTCACGACGAACACGACCCTGTTTGATGATGCCAACCCTGAGCGGGTCCGCGCCTTTTTCGATGAGATGATGAAGCTGGGGGTCGAGGGGATGATGATTTCCCCGGGCTATAGCTATCAGAAGGCTCCGGATCAGAAGAACTTTCTGAAACGCAACAGGACCCGCGATCTGTTCGCCCGGATTCTGAGCGATCGAAATCGGACATGGCGTTTCAACCAGTCCCCTCTCTTTCTGGAGTTTCTCATGGGCCAGCGCGAGTATCAGTGCACCCCCTGGGGAAACCCGACCTACAACATTTTCGGCTGGCAGAAGCCCTGCTATCTTCTCCAGGAAGGCTATGCCAAGACTTTTCAGGACCTGCTGAACGACACGGAGTGGGACCGCTACGGGACCGGGCGCAACGACAAGTGCGCTGACTGCATGGTGCACTGTGGCTATGAGGCCTCGGCTGTCGAAGACACCTTCGGTTCCTGGTCAGGATTCGGCCGCACCGTCAAGGCGACGCTCCTTCCGAATGCCCGGTAGTGCCCTTCGGTACACGTCCATCGCACAATACAGAGACATCGGCTCCTCTCGTGTAACGTTTAACGATTCACGTGTAACGGGCTTCACGCGCCATGACCGATGACAAGTACAGGGCTCCCGAGAGCATGACCCTAGAGGGGCGCATGTTCCGCCCGGCGACCTTGGCCGAACTGGCCGAGGCGGTGGAGCAGGCCTTTGACTATCGGGGGGACGTGACGCTGGAGCTCACCTCTGGCGTCAAGATCGAGGGCTATGTCTTTAACCGGTATCCATCCGGCCCACGACCGTTCCTTCAATTATTTGCCAAGCAGCAGTCTGGGACCATCGAGATTCCCTATGCCGACATCACTGCCATTGCCTTCACCGGCAAGGATACGGCCTCCGGCAAGTCGTGGGAAGCCTGGGTGGACAAGAAAGAGTCGCAGCGTCGCACTGAGGCCGACCAGGCAGAAGCGGCCGCCAAGGCACGCGGGCACCTCTAGCCCTACTGGTTCACTTTCCTGCCGTTCAATTTTCTCCTCTCAGAGCCCCCCCTCTTTTCACGTCCCATTTTGCGGGGCGACTCGCAGGCTATTCCATTGATAATCCTTTGTTGCCGACCTGCCAGGTACGGCCATGCGATCGTTGACAAAGAAAATCATCTGTGCTAGAAGTGTCGCGCCCTAAACCAGGCGCGTCGTGTTTTTTCAGGGTCTTGCAAGTTTAAACCCCGCTGAGCGTTGGAGCGAAGACAACACAAGAGCGGTGACGCAGGCGCCGAGGTGGATGGGGCACGGATAAAGGGGGACCACAAGAGGACCGGTTTCGTAACGGCGCTGAGCCTTGCGGCTGCTGGGCTCGGGTGGAGCGCGTATCTTGCCGCTCCGGCGGTTGCGATGCACGAGGTGGACCACCGATTCACGGTTGAGGGGTATGTCTGTGGGGCGGACGGCCGTCCGGTTACGGACCACGAAGTGGTCGTCAAGGATACGCGAGTCTCGGTTGGAGCGACGGTGTTCACCGACAGCCGCGGCTACTACAAAGCAACCCTCCATCTCCATAATGATAACTTGGGCGATCCAGTTCTGGTGACTGGCCGTGACGAGCAAAAAGATACCAAGGTTCAGTTCGACCCCAAGGACGTTCGGACAGAACGAAGAGTCACGGTTAATTTTGGAGCGGGCTGTGAGGTAGGTACCGGAGAGGCCCGCTGGGCCTATTATGGCGCAGGGCTTGTTGTTGCGGTAGCAGCAGCGTTTGCGGGGGCGAAGCTTATCCGGAGTCAGCGTCGGCGCTCCCAGAAACGAGGAACAGGGCAGCGTAAGCAGCACCGGTCATGATGGTCCGCGGGTCGTCCACGTACCTCGCCGGATCGGTCGAAGAGGTAGGTGGAGTGGGCAACCGCGTTACCTCGGGGTTCTTTCTGTAACGGCGCTTTTGTTTGAGGCCAAGAAGGCCTGAGCGAAAGCGTCTTTTTTGTCACAGCCCTGTTGAGATCGGTGGCTGATCATCGCTGGCGGCAGAAAACCAGGCGGACGGTAGAGTGAAAATCGGAAGAGAAAGGAGCAGGTGGCTTTCTATGACGCGCATGGCATGGCTTAAGACAGCTCTCTTTGTCGGTGCGGCAGGATTAAGCGTGACGGTCGCAGGATGTGGTGGGGGAGGTGAGGGACCAATTGTGGCGCCCCCGCCGCCGCCGGCTGAATATGCCGACAAGCATATGCCGGCCGGATGGTGGGCGGATGAGAAGATCATCGAGGAAGGGCGCCAGATCTTCATCGGCGCGAAAAATATCGACGTGAATTGCGCGAGCTGCCATGGAAAGGACGGGAAGCCGGTCAAAGCCGGAGCCCGGGATTTCCGCAACACCGAACGTATGAAGCTCTACTCGGACTCGGTCTGGCTCTGGCGTATCTCCGAAGGTGTGCCCAATACCAAGATGAAGCCGTGGAAGAGTAAGCTGCCCGAAGAAGACCGATGGAAGGTGATGGCTTATGAGCGCACCTTCGGACTGAAGGGCAAGGAATATGATGTCGCCAAGAAAGAATGGGTGCCGATCGGGGGCGCGGCGGGAGGCGGGGCCCCGGCTGCCACAGGGAATATGAAAGATGGAGCAGCAGCGCCGGCGGGTGGTGCTGCCGCCCCGGTGACTCCGGCCAAGCCGACCACTGGTGGCAAGTGAGTGGTTTGTCGTCTATGTGAAGAGGGCGGCGAGACATTATGAGTACATGGCAACGTAGTCTTCTGATCATGCTCGGCCTTCTGGCGGCGTTCGGGACTGCGGCCTATGCCCAAGCTCCGAACGCGCCGGTCGCCGAGTTTCCCTACACAGGGAATCGGACGGCGGTCTGGATCGTCGCGCAACTCCATATCCTGTTTGCCGCCTTTATCCTGGGAGCCCCGATCTTTGTCGTCATCTCCGAATGGCTGGGGTATCGAAAACAGGATCCGCGATATGACCGCCTCGCCAAGGAAGTGACCAAGGTCACGGTGATTCTCTACAGCATGACCGCGCTGACCGGCGGCCTGTTCATCTTCGTGCTGTTAGCCACCTATCCCCAGTTCACCACCTGGTTCATCAACCACTTCTTCCTGATCTTCGCGATCATCTATCCTCTCCTCTTTATCGCGGAGACGATTGTCCTGTACCTGTATTTCTACACGTGGGATGCCTGGAAGGGCGATAAGAAGGGACGCCATATTGCGCTGGGCGTCCTGTTGAACGTGATCGGGACGGTCACGCTCTTCGTCATTGACGGCCCCACCTCGTTCATGAATTCACCGTCCAAGGCGATCGAAGGACTTTCGCTGGCGGATTACATCCAGACCGCGTCACTCTGGGACAAAGTCTATAACTACACTTGGATGCCGCTGAACCTGCACCGGCTGGTGGGGAATGTAACCTTCGGCGGATTTATCGCCGGGCTGATCGCCGCGTATATGTACATGGGCGCCAAGAGCGAAGAGGAACGTTCCTACTATGACTGGATGGGCTTCGTCGGAAACTTGATCGGCGTCGGGGCGCTGCTGTTTCTGCCCTTTATGGGCTACTTGCTGGCCTACGAGCTCTGTGATTACGACGCTTCGATTTGTCCCTACATGATGGCGGACCAGCTTTCGATGTTCTTCGAGATGCAGGGAGCCATGGTCGGGCTGATCTTCCTGGCCAGCAATTATTACATCTGGCTCAGCATGAAGCGCATCGAGGGGGTCGAGCGCGTCCGGATGTCGGCCCTGACTCTGGTGGTCATGGTCGCGATCCCATTCGTCATGACCTATGTCTGGACGGTGTTCCCAGTGCCAGACCCCGTGTCTCTGGCTGTGCTGATCCCGATGGTCCTGGCTCCCTGGATTCTCGGCAAGATCATCCCGCCGCTGGGCCGCATCACCGTCTCCTCACGAACCTGCATCAAGGTCGGGTTCCTGATGGTGGTGGTCGGCAATGCCATCTGGATGACGCCGCACGGGTTTGTCGCCACGCAAGCCTTGGCGACGGAGCAACTCGAGCTGCCGTCAGACTGGGGATTCCTGGCGCTGATGCCGGCCAAGAACTCGGCGGCCTTCACGCTGGTCTTCGTGACGGTGGTGAACTACATCCTGTATAACCGTGCGATCCGGCAAGGGACGATTGTGTGGGGAAAAATTGATTTTACATCCCAGTTCGTGCTGATCTTCCTGGCCTTCAGCGCGATCTGGACGATGGGGCTGATGGGCTCGGTGCGGTCGCTGCTGCGCAAATACTTCCACACCTATAACCTGATGCCCGACTTCACCGCCGAATCCTTTACCCCTACGCTCGCGTATGCCGCCTGGTGGATCACCGCCATTACGCTGGCCTTCTACGTTGTGGTGAGCTTCGCGATCCTGGTGACCCTCCGGGTCTCCGAGGCCAAGGCGCATGCGCCGGAGGCCAAGCCGGTTCCAGCCGGAGCCAAATAAAGGGGGGATGGGGTGGTCGGGCAGACACCCGTGCTCGCGCACCGCGCACGATCGGAATGTGCCGGGTACCCGTTGCTCGGGGTGCCCATTGCTTTTTTGATTGCAATGGGCCAGTGCAACGGGTGATGACGCGCGCAGTAGGGCGTCCACCCGACCACCCCGTCTGGAAAGTCATGGTGAGTCAGACTGAGGAGAGAAACGCTTGGCTGAGCAGCCGGGTCTGATCAAGAGCATCATTAAGAAGGGCGTCGTTGGCGCGATCGTTGGCGCGATCCTGGTAGGAGTGGCCAAGGCGCTAGCGTTCCCACCAGTGTTTCAGGTCATGTTCTTCGCCTACGCGCTGCTGGGAACTGCCGTCTTCATTCTCTTGGATGCGCCTCCGGTCAAGCCTATCAGCGGGCCGAAGGCGCTGGTCGTGCTGCTGGTGTTTTACATCGTGCTCTCCGGCGTCTATATCGGCGGCGCCTCGCTTTGGCCCCAGTACGATCCCGAGGATGAGAAGGGGAAAATTGAAAAACTGTTGAAGGCCAAACGGGCGGCCACAGAGCAGGGGAAGGCGGAGGAATTGCTGGCCCGGGCCAAGGCCCTGTCCGAGAAGGCCGACGCGATCATGCAACGGCTGCAGGCAGTTGGCGGCAGCACCGTTGGCGAGGGTCCAGCAGGGGCAGACAGCGCGAAACCGTCTGGCGCGCCGATCGCGGCCGGCGATTTGGTCGGGCTGGGCAGGCAGCAGTGGGACCTCCAGGAATGCTACAACTGCCACAAGCTGGAGGGCAAAGGCGGGAAGAAGCGCGGGCCGGAGATGGACAATATCGGGAATCTCATGAAACCGGAGGAGCTGAAAGAGAAGGTCCTGGACCCGCGGAGCTGGATGGCCGAGGGATTTGAGAAAGAATACGAAAAGAAAAAGATGCCGGACAAATATAAGGAACTGATGGAAGACAAAGAAGTGGACGCGCTCGTCGCCTTTCTGTCGACGCTGAAGAATACCTCGGTGAATACGCCCAAGCCGGTCAAAAAGAAATAACGTGCAACCCAAGCTCAAATCCAAAGTCAGGTGCACCGACCGGGAGGTCGGCGAAGTCACGAGGATCATCGTCGATCCCTTGTCACGCGAGGTCAGCCACATCGTAGTGGGACGGAATGGCGCCGGTGTGCCCGAGCGCCAGATCCCCGCGTCCACGATTCAGGCAGTGACGGACGATACGGTCGAGCTGCGGGCCCCGTCAAGCGAGTTGAATCAATTCCCGGTCTTCCGGCGGGATGAGTATGTGACTATCCATGAGGTGGAGATCGCGCACCTCGAGGATCATCTGCACGTCCAGCCTGGCGAGGTGTTGGTGCCGCTGCCCGAGCTGGAGCGCAACGTCAAGCGCCGGACCTTTTTCACCAACCTGACGCATGCGATCGGCGCCTTGATCGCCCTCCCGCTGGTGTATCCGGTTCTCAGGTACTTGATGAAGCCCATGTATGCGCCGTTCGACAACCGGTGGCTCAAAATCGGCAACGTGAACAGGATCAAAGCGGATGATGTAGGCGTCCAGTTCAAGTTCAAAAAGACCGTCAAGGAAGCCTTCATGCCGGAGGCTGACGTCGACAAGAATGTCTGGGTCCTGAAAGCCTCGCCCGCGGTCCTGGAGGAGGTGTACGGAAGCAAGGATATGGAGTTCCGCGATCATACCGGCGGCGTGATCTGGACGAACAAACGGGACGTTCCCTATGTGGCCTATTCGGGCAAGTGCCCTCACCTGGGGTGTGGTTACAAGTGGCGGAACGTGCCGAAGCTCGGTCGGCAGATCTTCCTGTGCCCCTGTCATCTGAGTATCTACGATCCCAGCGGAAAAGTGCTGGATGGGCCGGCTCCTCGCCCTCTGGACCCTGTTCCGATCCGCGTGGCGACCAACGGTGACATCGAAATTATCGATGTCGAGTACAAGGCTGGTACGAAAGTCCAAACTCGGATCGTCTGATGAACAGCCAACCGTCCCTGCTGGAGAAAGTGTTCGCGTTCGTGGATGAGCGGGTAGGCCTGAAGACCCTTCAGGCCAAGATGCTCAATGAGCCGGTGCCCGGCGGATCGCGCTGGGCCTACGTGTTCGGCTCCTGCCTCCTGTTCATCTTCATCATGCAGGCGGTGACCGGCATCCTGCTCATGTTCTATTACGTCCCGAGCGCGGACCACGCCTACGCCAGTACCCAATACATCATCCACGAAGTGGATTATGGGTGGTTCCTCTTGAGTTACCACTTCTGGGGATCGTCGGCGATGGTGGTGATGGTCTTTGCTCATATGTCACAGGTCTTTCTGTGGGGTGCGTACAAGAAGCCGCGCGAGATGGTCTGGCTGGTCGGGCTGGCGCTGTTCGGTCTCGTGATGGCGTTCGGCTTTACCGGGTATCTGCTTCCGTGGGATCAGCGTGCCTACTGGGCGACCACGGTCGGCGTGGAGATCATGGACAAGACGCCCGTTGTAGGCGACTTCATCGCCCGGTTCCTGAAAGGCGGACCCACTCCGGGCCAAATGACCCTCAGCCGGTTCTTCGTGATTCACGTCATGATCCTTCCGGCGGCGCTAATGGGACTGGCGGGGCTCCATCTCTTTCTGTTCCGGAAAGCTGGCCCGGCAGGGCCATTTCAAGGGAGCGTGGAGGAGCTGAAGGCCAAGACCGACTACTTCTTTCCACGGCAGGTCTGGAAGGACGTGGTCGCGATGGCCGCGGTGTTCTTCACAATCTGTAGCCTGGCCTTCATCGAGCCGGTTCAGCTGCTGGAGGAAGCGACCCCGGATCCGGGGGACTATCACCCGGAGCCGGAGTGGTACTTCCTGTTTCTGTTCCAAATGTTGCGCTTGAAGATTTTTTCCGGGGAGCTTGGGCAGTTCCTGGCCGGGGTGGCCATTCCGAATGCCTTCCTATTGCTGCTGGCCGCGCTGCCATTTATCGACCGGAATCCGGAGCGGAATATTTTCAAGCGGCCGATCGCATTGGTCGGCTGGATCGTCGTGATGGCCGGCATTCTGATTTTTACTGTCTCGGCGATCATTAATCGAGAGTTCTTGGACTAGTGCCGTCATTCATCCTGCAACCTTCATAATTTGAATCGTGGTATGACCGGTCAGGCCTCGAACATGTCGTCAGTAAAGCTGGGTCTGGCTGTCGCATGGCCGGCTTTCTGGACGGGCGTTCCGATCAAGGTTGTCATAGCCCTGCTGCTCCTGGCGACGGGCCTGCATCCGTGGGAGATGCCCGGGCTGGCATTTCTGCTTCTGCTCTCCATTCCCATCGACATCTGGGCCCTTGGTCTGAGCTCTAGGACGGTCTTCCTGGAGCGACTCCACCTTCAACCACCGGCCCTGATCGGACTGACTCTGTGGTGGCAGGCGACGCTGTTCAATGCCCTGTATCTGCCGATTGCCTACCTCATCGAGAGCCAGGCGGTCGCCGGCGCCAAGGCCGTCGTGGGCAGAATTCTTGAACTGGAACTACTCAAGAGCCTGCCGGTGCCGGAGCGGATCGGGATCGAGCTCACCATGTGGGGCAGCGCTGCCGCCGTGATCTTGCTGGTCCTGGCGCTGGGATGGTTGTTCGGATTTGGTCGGATTGTCGGTAGGCAGGTGGCCACAGCCAGGCCGGCGGCGGAGCCCTATCAGGCACTGGTCCGTCAGTGGGACCTTCTGAGGGTTCCCGCCGACCAACCTCTTGTCTTGACTGTGCTCGTAGCATCCGGCGTGACGCTGGTCGTCTTGTTTTGGGCTTTCATGCCTGTCACCACTCCGCATCCCCACGAACTGTACGAAAAGCCGCAGGAGAAGGTCGGGCCGCCCCTCAAGCCGGCTGAGGCCTTGCAGAAGACCGAGAAACTCATCGCTCAGGCAGAATCGGCTGTCCAGGCGCTTGAGGCCAAGGCGAAAAAGGACGTCAAGAACAAGGGCAAGAACAAGGGAACCGGAAAGGGAGCCGCCCCATCGAAAGCCGGCCAGCCCAAGGTCGGCAAGACGGAGACGACTCCTGGGGATGCCGCTGCGCCGACGCGTTGAGACCGCACAGCCCTGCCCCTTCGGGCGGACGAGGAGATGTCCATGACTACCCACGGCGAACATCCGAGGCGACTCATCAGCTTGCTGCGCGGGCGGGGATCGTCGCTCGCGGGGCTCCTCTCACTCGTCGGTCTGCTGCTCGCGCCTGCGCTGGGCTTGGCGCAGGAGGCCTCGAGTGCGGCGGCAGTCGCCTATCGTGATATTCCTCAACTCGGCGGCAGCCGGAACATTATCTGGGTCATCGCGCAGCAGCATCTGCTCCTGGCCGGATTCGTGCTGGGGGTCCCGATCTTTGCGTGGGTCTGCGAGATAGTAGGCTGGAAGACCGGTGAGAAGCGGTACGACAAGCTCGCCAAGGAGTTCACGAAGCTCCTCACCTCCGCCTACGCCACCACCGCCCTGTTCGGGGGGATCCTTCTCTTCCTGCTCATCAGCTTCTACCCGAAACTGATGACCTACCTGACGGACATCTTTTTTCCGTCCTTCGTCGTGTACTGCGTCTTGTTCCTTCTGGAAACGGTGACGCTCTATCTCTACTGGTATGGCTGGGACACGATGCAGGGAGGCGGCATGAAAGTGCTGCACCTGTTTCTGGGCTTTCTCCTGAACGTGTTCGCGTTCTTCATCATGATCGTCCCGAACTCGTGGGCCACGTTCCAGGCCAGCCCCGTCGTGATCACGGAAGGGTCCAGCCTGGCCCGTGCCTGGGCTGCCACCTGGAACCCCACCTGGTGGCCGGTGAATGTGCACAGACTGATTGCCAATGTCGTGCTGGGTGGCTTCATCTGCGGCGCCTATGCTGGCGTTCGATACCTGTCGGTGACCACAGCAGAAGAGCGCGAACATTACGACTGGATGGGCTATGTCGGGAACTTCATCGGTGTCTTCGGCATGCTGCCGCTGCCCTTCGCCGGATACTGGTTGATGCGCGAGGTGTATCAGTACAACCAGCAGATGGGGATTACGTTGATGGGCGGGTTCCTCTCCTGGTTGTTCATCCTGCAGGCCGTGCTGATCGGCGCGCTCTTTCTGGGCGCGAACTATTATTTCTGGTTGGGGATCACGCACCGCATCCCGGGGGCCGAAGCCAAATACCGCAAGCCGATCATGGCCATGCTGATCATCCTCTTGCTCTGCCTGGGTGTCTGGATGACCCCCCATTCCCTCGTCGCCAGCCTGGAAGAAGCTCAGAAAATGGGCGGGACCCATCATCCCCTCTTGGGGGTGTTCGGGGTGATGTCGGCCAAGATGACCGTGGTCAATCTCATGATCCTGGTGACGTTCATGAGCTTTGTCATCTACTGGCGAGCCGGCAAGCAGGAGACAGCCACCTGGGCCAAAGTCGCCAATGCGGTCATGGGCGGTGTGCTCGGCATCGCCGCGATCGTGGTGATCGTGCTGGGCGTCTGGGGGTACTTCGTACCGGCCATCGTCCGGATCAACACCTTCTCGGTGGCCCAGGTGTTGATCGTCTTGTTCGTGATGCTGACGATCACGCCATTGACCGCGGTGCTTTTGCGCAGCGCCAGAACCACCACTGAAATGGTCTGGGGGCGCATGCCGCCGAGGGCCGGCTATGCGCTCGTCATGAACGCGGTCATGGTAATTCTGCTCATGACCCTCATGGGCTACGCGCGGTCCTCCTCCCGGGTGCACTGGCACATCTACGGGGTGATGCGAGACTCTTCGCAGTACGCCTATTCGCCGGCGCTGGGCTATGCGGCGGCCTTCATGTCTCTCAATACGTTTATGTTTTGCATGCTCGTGGCCTTCATTTTCTGGGTGGCCACAATGGGGGATAAGGGAAAGGCGATGGACTCGGGAGCCAAGGGGAAAGTTCCTGCGGGCGCGTTTCCGGCCATGGCTGGCGGGTCGCCCGCGCTGGATGAGACGGGGCGAAAGGGCTGATCCCCGTGCTCGC
>Ga0209842_1000136_pt1 | contig 12706 bp, 11 predicted proteins | sample GWRWS3_10_20_FD_187220 | JGI IMG/M metagenome (GOLD analysis project Ga0209842, IMG submission 187220) | Riverbed sediment microbial communities from areas with vegetation nearby in Columbia River, Washington, USA - GW-RW S3_10_20 (SPAdes)... | ecosystem: Environmental > Aquatic > Freshwater >...
ACGTCGCGACGGACGGCGTCGAGGCCGTCGCCTCGGCGACCGAGTTCCGCCCCGACGTCGTGCTGATGGACGTCTCGATGCCAGGGATGAACGGGCTCGAGGCCACGAGGCGGATCAAGCAGTGCGACCCCGAGGCCGCCGTCGTGATCCTGTCCGGACACGACGACGAGTACATGCTCGCCCGGGCCGTGCAGGCCGGCGCCGCCGGTCTGCTCCGCAAGACACAGGCGGTGGGCGACGTGGTCTCGACCGTACGCCGGGTCCATCGGGGCGAGGCGATCCACGACGAGGGCGAGGTCGAGCGCGCGCAGCGGCGGCTCCGCCACCGACGGGACGTCGACGGGGACGTGCGGGCCCGGCTCGAACGGCTCACCCCACGCGAGATCCAGATCCTCGAGGCCATGGCGGCGGGCCGACAGCCCGAGGAGATCGCTGCGCAGCTCGGGATGAGCCCGAACACCCTGCGGACCCATACCCAGAACGTGCTGACCAAGCTGCGAGTGCATTCGAAGATGGAGGCGCTCGTCCTTGCGATCCGCCACGGCAAGGTGGCGACGGTCGACCTCACCGAGATCGCCGACCGGGATTTCTAGCGCGTCTCGCGGTGGAGCGTGTGCCGACGCTGCCAGCGACAGTACTTCCTGAGCTCGATCCGGTCCCGGTCGTTCACTCGGTTCTTCACGGTGACGTAGTTCCGCCGCTTGCACTCCGTGCACGCGAGGGTGATCGTCGGCCTGTTGTCGCCCTTGGCCATCTCGTGGTCCTCCGACCCATTCCGTGTCCGACTCCGTCCCGGCGCGTTCCCGCTGCTGTTCGGGGGCTCGTTCGTAGCGGGGGCGGGAATCGAACCCGCGACACAGCGATTATGAGCCGCTTGCTCTGCCTCTGAGCTACCCCGCCCTTGCTCTGCCTCTGAGCTACCCCGCCCCGGTGACGAGCAGTCTACCGGCCGCCGCCGACCTCGCCACCTTGACCTGCGGTTTCTCGGAGCCGGAGAGGGGACTCGAACCCCTGACCCCCTCCTTACCATGGAGGTGCTCTGCCGACTGAGCTACTCCGGCGTATTCCTTCGGCTTGTTCCTTCGGCCCGTTCCTTCGGCCTGCTGCTCGGCGCCGGCCATGATACCGAGAGACCATCGAGCCCCGACCCTCCCCCGACCCATGGGACGATGGATGGATGCGGCTCGCCCCCTTGCTTCTGCTCGTCGCTGTCGCGTGCGGATCGGCCGAGCAGGCCCCGGACCCGAACGCGTCGGCCACGCTATCCATCCGGACCGAAGACGGCACCGTCTCGCTCGACGTCCAGGTCGCGGACACGCAGGCCGAACGCCAGACCGGGCTGATGGGGCGCGAGAGCCTTTCCCCGTACGACGGCATGGCGTTCGTGTGGGAGGAGCCCGTGGTGAGCTGGTTCTGGATGAAGGACACGCTGATCCCGCTCTCGATCGCGTTCTGGGACGACCACGGCCGGATCATCTCGATCCTCGCGATGGACCCGTGCACCGAAGACCCCTGCCCCTCCTATGGGCCCGAGGAGCCGTTTGTCGGCGCCGTCGAGGTCGGCCGGGGGACGTTCGAGCGGCACGGTGTCGCCCTCGGCGATCGGGTCGAGCTGACGGTCTCGAACGGATGAGCCCAAGCGGATGAGCCAGGACTGCCTCCTCTGCCGAGCCGAACGGGTGACCGACTGGCATTTCGAGGACGAGGAGTGCTGGGTCACCGACTGCATCGTGTGCCGAACCCCGATGATCGTCTGGAGACCGCACGGTCTTCCCGAACCCGACCTCGAACGCCGGCTGCTCTCGCACTTGGAACGGATCGCGGCCGAACGCTACCCCGATGGGTTCTGGATCGACCCGGAACGCCGTCGGATCCCCGATCACTGGCACGCCCACGCGCGACCCGCGAACGGCTTCTTCGATCCGACGAGCGATCTCTACGGTCGATTCGGGTGAGCGCTCCGTCGATCGATTCGACACCAGACAGGCGCCCGCCTAGATTGGTCCGCGGCACCTGACCCCGGTCTGCTCGGGTGGATCCGACCATGGAGGCTACGGCTTCGGTGAGGCCCCACATCGGCGTCCGCGAGAGCTAGGCGCGTGAGCACCCCCGGCTCGAAGCCGGTCGGCGATGAGGTCACTCCTCCCGGGGCCGACGAACCATCGAGCTCAACCTCGTTGCCGACGTGGTTCCCGCGCGCCCTCCGCCTCGCCATCGGGTACGTGCTCGGGACCCTCGCGTTGCTCTGGTTCTTCGGCCAGACGCGCGACCTGCTCGGCCTGGTGCTCTTGGCCGCGCTCTTCTCGCTTTCGCTCGAACCGGCGGTGAATCGGTTGCACCGACGCGGTTGGTCTCGCGGAGCGGCAACCGCCTCGCTGTTGTTCGGGGTCTTGGCGTTTTTCTTGATCCTGGGGCTGATGGTGATCCCCATCATGGTCGAGAACATCGGGCAGATCGCGGACGACGTCCCGGGGTGGATCGCCGACGTCAACGACTACACCCATCGGGAGCTCGATGTTCAACTGATCCCCGACACCGCCATCCACCCCTCCGAGTCGAGCGTTCGCGTCGCGAAGAGCTTCGTGTCCGATTACGGCGGCGCCCTGGTCGGCGCCGTGGGGGGGCTCGTGGGTGCGATCTTCGCCGTGTTCACGATCGCCCTGTTCACGTTCTCTATGACATCGAACGCCCCGAGGATCCGCCGCTCGCTCGTGTCCCTTGTGCGCCCCGAACGTCAGCGAGACGTCCTGTGGGCATGGAACGTCGCGATCGAGAAGACCGGCGGCTACCTGTACCAGCGCATCCTGCTGGCGCTCATCAACAGCTCGCTGATGCTCATCGTCATGCTCTTGGCCGGCATCCCATTCGCGGTGCCCCTGGCCGTCTTCACAGGGTTCACGGCGGCGTTCATCCCGATCGTCGGGACCTACCTGGCCGGGATCGTACCGATCGTCGTCGCCCTAGCCGCGGCCGGTCCCGCTCGCGCGACGATCCTGCTGGCGTGGATCGTGATCTACCAGCAGCTCGAGAACTACCTGCTCGAACCCAGGCTGAGCCAGCAGACGATGAACCTGAATCCCGGCATCGCGCTGGGCGCGGCGTTGGCAGGCGGGTCGGTGGGAGGCCCTCATTGGCGCCTTCTTCGCGCTTCCCACGGCCGCGGCGATCCAGGCGTTCATCACGACGTATGCCACCCGGTACGAGGTCGAGGACACGGAACTGACCAGGGTCGACGAGGCGGCCCAGCAGGCGGCGGGCTCGCTGCCACCGGCGGAGGAGGGACCTGGACGATAACCGAGTCGCCATCGACCCTCTCCCGATCCGATCAGAGAGTCCGGGGAACGTGTCGAGGAGCCGCCAACATCTCGGGTGGACCCGCCGAGCGAGTTTGATTCCGTTGCCCCGGAGGACATACGGTCATGCACGCTCGCGAGGACAGGCCCGCGGGAGCGAGGAGGAGGGGGACGATGAGCACAGAGGAACGCATGATCGTCCGGGAGGGGGCCCGGTACTGGTGGGTCTTCCTGTTGACGGGGATCGCGTGGCTGCTGATCGCCTGGCTGGTGCTGCGCATGGATATCACGTCGATCGCCGCGGTCGGCGTGCTGCTCGGGGTGGTCTTCCTCGTCGCGAGCGTCAACGAGGTCGGGCTGGGGAGCCTGATGTCCGGAGGCTGGAAGATTCTGCACTACGTGATGGCGCTCATCTTCTTCATCGGGGGGCTGTGGTCGCTCGTCCGGCCGGTCGACAGCTTCTTCGCGCTCGCCTCGGTGCTCGGACTGATCCTGATCTTCTACGGCACGTTCGAGATCGCTCGGGCGTTCTCATCCCGAGACGTGAACCCGTACTGGTGGATCGGGCTGGTCACGGGCATCCTGCTCCTGCTGCTGGCCTTCTGGGTCTCCGGATCCGACCGGGTCTACGCCCTGGCCCAGCGCACGTACCTGATCCTGTTCTGGGTCGGCTTCTTCGCGCTGTTCAAGGGCATCACGCAGGTCGTGATGGCGTTCGGGATCCGTCACGCCGGGAAGGTGGCGGGCGACCCCCTGACGGCATGACGTGACCGGGGGATCAGGAACGGGTCGGCCTCCGACCCGTTTCTGGCCTGTGGTCGGTGCGGGCTTCTTCACCCAACCGACACGTTGAAGAGCTCCCACTCGCCGGGGACGCCGCGAAGGCTCACCGAGCCGAGCGAGCCGAAGGCAAGGTCCGTTCCCGTGGCGAGATCCCGGACGGTTCGGGTCACGACGACCTCCCGATCCGCGGCCTGAGCCAAGGCCCGCGCCGCGATATGGACGCCGATCCCACCGACGTCGTCCTCGCGGATCTCGATCTCCCCCGTGTGGATCGCCGAACGGATCTCGAGTCCGACGTCGCCAAGAGCGTCGGTGAGGGCGAAAGCGCAGCGGAGCGCGCGGGTCGGCGCGTCGAACGTCGCCAAGACCCCATCGCCGGTGGACTTCACGAGCCGTCCTCGGAAGCGGTCGACCTCTTTACGCGCGACCTCGTCGTGCCGATCCAACAGGCGACGCCACCGTTGGTCGCCGATCGCGGCCGCCCGCTCCGTGGACCGCACGATGTCGGTGAACAGGATGGTCGCGAGCACCCGTTCCGCGTCCTGCGCCGCCTGCCACGAGCGCATGTGCTCACCGGTCCAGGCGAACGCCTCCACATACCTGCTCGACGGCGCCCGATCCGCCGGGCGGTAGGTCAGCAAAGAGACCCCCGACTCGAACGTCCTCGTGTCGACGAGCCCCAGGTGCGTCGTGTCGCTGGTCTCCTTGAACAGGCGCTTGCCGGTTCCGAGGAGGACGGGGAAGACCATGATCCGGTACTCGTCGATCACGTCGACCCCGATGAGGGAGTTGAGGAGATCGCAGCTGCCGAACAGGAAGATGTCCCCACCGGGTTCCTGCTTCAGTTCGGCGATCGCCTCGACGGGGTCGCCCCTGATGACGGTGGAGTTCCGCCACGACGGGCTCTCCAGGGTCTTGGAGATCACGTACTTCGGGACTTCGTTCATGCGATCGGCGAACCCCTCGTCCCTCGGAGCGGTCGGCCAGAACGCCGCGAAGATCTCGTAGGTCACTCGCCCCAGCAGGATCGCGCCCGCCTGAAAGACCTCATCGGCCTTGAAACGCTGCTGGTCCTCGCTGGCGTGCCGCAAGGCCCAGGCGTTCCTCCCGTCGGGATGGGGTTCGTGACCGGGTGCCTCCATCACACCGTCCAGCGTCACGAACTCGGACGCGATCAGTCGTCGCACGGACCCTCCACGAGGCACCCGACGCGTCCCGGTACGCGACCACCCGCTCGGTGAGTCGGTCGGTTCGCTGGTGGTCGAGTGTTCTCAGAACCCGGTGACCAGGGCGTACGAGATCGTCGCCGGAGAACGCCCATAGGTGAACAGGGGTTGTACCTGCGGCCCTTCTCGGCGCTCGTGACCGGGAACGGAGCCCGGCACTGCGGCGCCGGGCTCCCTCCACGGGTCCCGTTCATGGAGTTGTGGCAGCCCGCTCGAGTGCTTCGAGAAGGACATTGGCCTCGTAGGAGTCGTCGTGGCGGACACCGTTGATGTAGAAGGTCGGCGTCCCGTTCACCCCGCTCCGCACCCCGCTCATGAAGTCCTCGTGGACGCGAGCGGCGTGCACGTGTTCGGCCATCTCCTTGTCGAAGCGCTCCACGTCGAGCCCGAGCTCCTCCGCGTACGCGTGGAGATCTTCGTCGACCAGGTGCCGCTGGCGCTCGTAGAGGAGGTCGTGCATCCGCCAGAACTCGCCCTGCGCGTCTGCCGCCTCCGCCGCTTCCGCCGCGTGCTCGGCGTGTGGGTGCGAGGTCGAGATGGGAAAATTGCGGAACACGAACCGGAGCCGATCCCCCATCCGGGCCTGCACGTCCTTGATGATCGGGTAGGCCTCGCCGCAGTACGGGCACTCGTAGTCGCCGTACTGGACGAGCGTCACCGCCGCCGAGGCCGCTCCTTGCACGTGATCGTGTTCCTCGTCCACCGGGAGGGTGAGGACGGCCTCCCACTCGGTCCTGCTCATGTGGTCTCCTCCTCCCTTGCGTTCAGCTCCTCCAACGCGCGGAGGATGCCGTCGGCCCCCGGGTTGACTCCAACCGGAGAGACGTAGCTCCACCGGATCACGCCGTCCGGGTCGATCACGAACAGCGCTCGCTCGCTCGTCCCGGCGATGTCGCGGTAGACGTGGTACGCGCGTGCGACGTCGCCCTTCGGCTCGAAATCGGCGAGCAGCGGGAAGTGCAGGTTCCGATCCTTGGCGAAGGCCAGGTGGCTCCAGGCGCTGTCCACGGAGATCGCGATGAGCTCGGCGCCGAACTTCTGGAACTCGGGGAGCACCGCCTGGTACAGACCCAACTGGTCGGAGCAGACCGGGCTCCAGTCCTCGGGGTAGAACGCCAAGATCACGGGCTGTCCCCGGAAATCGGAGAGCATGACCTTCTGATCCGGCGTCGAGGGGAGCTCGAAGTCAGGAGCGGGATTCCCCGGCGAGAGCGGGGAGCCATGGCGTGCGATGTCTGCCCCGCTCATGAGCCCTCGGCGTGATTGGGTGTACTCAAGGCCTCTCGACCCGAACGTCTAGCACATCATGCAGAGTAGTACCCCAACAGATTAGGGCCCGACGCACCCGCTGCGGATCCGCCTTCCCAGTCCCCGCCCCGGCAGGCGCGAGAACCTCGTACGGCGTATGGGCGTTCGGCGTTCAGTCGTTCGGCTTCGTGGCCTGCAGTTCCGCGACCTGCGCACGAGCAGCAGCGACGAGTTCCTCGTTCGTGTTGGCGTGGCCTGCGAGACCCCACCCGCCGTCGGGCGGCTCGGTCAGGAGCACCCAAGTGCGGTGGGCAATCGGCGAGTCACCGGGCGCATCGGCGACGAGGGTGGTGAGTCGGCTAACCAGAGCGCGAGTTGTCTTGTCGCGATCGAGGGCGCCCGCGTTTGTGAGGACTTGGACGCGAACGTAGCTGCTTTCTCCGTCGACGTTCGGGGTGCGAGACCCGCTTCGGCGGGTCTCTGTCTGTCCTGCGTAGTGGGAGGAGGAGGATTCGAAACCTCCGTAGGCTTATCCGGCGATTTTACAGTTCGGCCCCGTATGTGTGACGCGCGACGCCTCAGGTCTATGCAGTAAGCGTCTTCGCAGGTCACGCCCTTTCCGTCGCATCCGTGGACAAAGCGTAACGAACGTACTCGCTTCAGGTGAGTGTGGGCAAAGTGTGGGCAGCGGTCTAGCCGAGGAACTCGAGCCGCTCCTGGGACGATCCGACCGACAGGAGCTTGCGCGGGGATCGCTAGGTCGGCCACCGAGGGCTCGGTGTCGAGCGTTGGCCAGAGCCAGGATCGCGATCTCGCCCGGCTGGATAGTCACTCGACCAAGCCCAATAGGCCATCTGCACGTCCTGCGATGGGTCCTCGATGGCAGAGAAGTATCGACCCGCTGAGACGACGTCTACCCATCGTGTGCGATAGGACATCCGAGGGGCCACGACTACAATCCGTCGCGTGAGCCTGACCAGACCGGATGTATCGCTGCTGTCATCCGCGTACCCGAGGAGGGTGCGAGCGAGGAGGTGCTTGTTAGGCTGGTCGCGCGAAGATGATCGACCTCATCTGATCCGTTGGCATCCGTGACGTATCGGGAGATCGCGGGATCGTCGCGTGCCCTAGACGCCAGCTCGGCGAGGACGTACGTATGCATTTGCCGACCTAGACTTGAACCTGCTCGACGAAGTATGCTTCTCTTGGTGTTCTGCTGCATCAAAGTCCTCGCGGCCGGTGTCTATGAGCGGTGCGCCTATGTGCCACCGCCCATCGTCATTGCTTGCGATAGTCGAGTGTGGACTTGGCGCGTTGATTGACCGTGGAGCACGAGCAGCGTCCTCCCGGTCCTCGCGACGGGAGGACGAGCGCAGCCTCATTGTGTTGCTGGGTGTCGTGGTGGCAGCAGCGCTCCTTCTGGTGTCGTCAGGCACCATCACCGGCGCGGATGGGCCGGCGGTGTACGAGGTCGCCAGGTCGGTCCTCGAAGAGCACGACCTAACCATCCCGGCGCCACTCGGTTACCGCAGTGCGGACGACCGCCTCTATGACGTCCATGGATTCGGGCTCGCTCTGATCAGCACCTTTCCCTACGCTGCAGCTCGCCCAGTTGCCTCTCGGACATCGAATCCGGAACTGATGACCCGAGCCGCCGTCGCATCCACAACCCCGATCCTCGCGGCCCTCGTCGTCGTGGCCATGTTTGCCCTTTGCCGGCAGCTGGGAGCGGCCGTAGGGCGGCGCTCTTCGTGGCCCTGGGAGCGGTGGTGGCGACGTACTTCCTCCCGTACTCGAAGGACTTCTACAGCGAACCGCTGGCCACTCTGTTCGTCGTCGTGAGCATCCAGCAGACTTTGGCCGGAAGGACCGGTTGGAGCAGGGTTGTCACTGGCGGCGCCGCGATCACACGGCCTCAGACGATCGCTCTCGTCCCGGTCGTTCTCGGGTTCGTGTGGCGGGACCAGAGCGTTCGGGCCCTCCTCCAAACAGCGGCTCTGGCAGCGAGCGGGGTTGTCATCGAGGCCTGGTACAACTTCGCTCGATTCGGTGACGTTCTGCAGTTCAACCCTTTGCAAGGGGGATTGGACTTCGGGAGCGGGTGGGGCGCGAGGTCGGCCGGCAATGCCGATCTCGGGCGGCGGCCTCTTCTCCGTGTTCTTGCTGGCAATCCTCTAGTGGGCGCTGAGGCCATCACGTCCGCTTCAGACCCGGATCGATTTACGCGAGAGCAGGCGAGAGACGGTTGTTTAGGCTGGTCGCTCGAGATGACCGAGCTTGGTTGACCCTTGGGGTCCGGAGCATCCGACAGGGGTGTCACGCGTTCCTGCCGTCGTGTTCGGATCCGGCGTTACCGCCCTCGGGGTCGTCCGCGCTCTTCGTGCGGACGGCGTCACGACCTACCTCGTCGCGCCTCCCCACGATGTCGCGGCGCGATCGAGGGGGGTGCGCTTCCTCGTGGATGGTTCGATGGTGAGCAGGTCGAGGGAGGGGCTCCGGAGTTTCCTCTCATGGTCCGATCTCGACCATTGCGTCCTCATCCCGTGCTCGGATGACTGGGTTCGAGCGATCGCCGATCTGATGGATCACGACGCGGGATCGGTTATGTCGACTACGCCGCTACCTTCCGTCGTCGAGCGTTTGGTTGACAAACGTGCGTTCGCCCAGACACTTGATGATCTCGACATCGACAGACCACGGACGTTCGAAGTCCGTTCTGTGGATGATCTGGCGCAGATCGACGATGACGAACTGCCATCCTTCTTCTTGAAGCCTCACGATTCGCAGCGTTTCGGGAAGGAATTCCACATGAAAGCGTTCCCTCTGACCACCCGTGAGGAAGCTATGCGCCTTCTCGAGCGTTCGCTCCGCGGGGGACACGAAGTGCTGGCTCAGGAACGGATCTCCGGTCCTCCGCAGAACCATGTGTTCCTCGACGGGTTCGTCGACCGCCGAGGCCGTGTCGCCGCGTTGCTCGCCCGGCGGCGGATCAGGATGTTCCCCGCCGGATTCGGCAACAGCACCGATACTGTGACCATCCCTTTGCCGGAGGTGACGGACGCGGTCGAGAGCCTGCACCGTCTCTTCGCTGGCATCGGGTTCCACGGCATGTTCGACGCTGAGTTCAAGCGCGATGGATCTACTGGACGACACAAGATCATCGAGGTCAACGCGCGGCCTTGGTGGCAGATCGAACTCGCCCGTGCTGCGGGTATGGACGTCGTGCACATGGCCTACTTGGATGCTCTCGGCGTTGACGTCGACACGGCTTCCGGGTATCGGATCGGCCGAAGATGGGTTCACACGTTCCCCGATCTGCGTGCCCGATGGGAGAACCCGCGCGTTCGGTCCGACTCCAGCCGGCCAGAGGAGGGATGGTTCTCTGCCCGACACGCCGTCTTCCAGTGGTCCGATCTTCGCCCCGGCCTCGCCGAGATCGGTCGGGTTGCGCGGCGCGTAGCGTTCAAGCTCACGTTCCGACGAGAAGCCCCTCCCGATCGCTAACTGGCAGCAGCAGCGTGAGGGCGGGACGGCGTGGCGGGCTGGCTGTCGTGGCTCGCTCAGGTCGTTCCGCTGGCGGCAGGTCAAGAGCCTGATTCACGCTCGGCCGACGACACGATCAGCGTCACAGTGTGATGGCCTGAGGCGCGGGTCGCGTGTACCCGATGTGTACCGTCTCGGCGTTCTTTGGGCTCTCTCCAGCGCTCTCGGGCACTCTGATCTCATCCTCCTGACCTCGGCGTCGAGCAAGGGCGCAGGTGACGGGCTCGCGGCGGGCGTGCTTTGCAAGCAGGATGTCGCGGGTTCGAGTCCCGCCGTCTCCACGGTAGATCACAGCACACCTAACCCCCCAGGCACCCGCACACTCCGCTCATCGTTGCAGGCAGCTGGAACCGATTCTCACGATGAGCGCATACTCGCCCGATGGCCGACGACGATCGGCCGCTCCCAGGCCGGACCGACGGCACGGAACACGTCCACATCCGGACGTTCCTGATCGCCGACGTTCGCGGCTACACCCTGTTCACGCAGGAGCGTGGCGACGAGGCCGCGACCAAGCTGGCGGCGCGCTTCGCCGACGTTGCCCAGGAAGTGGTCAAAGAGCACGGCGGCTCGGTGATCGAGCTTCGTGGAGACGAGGCGCAGGCGATCGCCGACGCGCTCGGATCCACTCTCGGCGACTGAGTGTGGGCAGCATGTGGGCAAACGCCCCGCATCGCCCGGACTTTACTTACGAAACCGCTGGTGGGAGGAGGAGGATTCGAACCTCCGTAGGCTTAGCCGGCGATTTTACAGACCGCTCCCTTTGGCCGCTCGGGCATCCTCCCGTTACGCGGAAGGATAGCAATGGGGGTTGCGCACCTCCACGATAGGATGGCCGCCATGGCCAAGCAGGACTTCTCGTTCGACATCGTCTCCGAGGTCTCGATGCCCGAGGTCGCGAACGCCGTCGACCAGGCCCGGCGCGAGATCGCGCAGCGGTTCGACTTCAAGGACACCGGAACGAGCATCAGCCAGGACGACCAGCTGATCGAGGTCCGCTCCTCGACGGAGGACCGGCTCAAGGCGGCCGTCGAGGTGCTGAAGGAGAAGGCCGTCCGGCGCCAGGTCTCGCTGAAGGCACTGCACTTCGGACCGATCCAGCCGGCCGCCAAGGGGGCCTCCCGCCAGTCGATCAACCTGAACGTCGGGATCTCCGAGGAGAAGGCGCGCGAGCTCGTGAAGTTCGTGAAGGGGCTGAAGGTCAAGGTCCAGAGCCACGTCCAGGGCGACCAGGTCAGGATCACGGGCAAGTCCAAGGACGATCTCCAGGTCGTGATGAAGGCCGTCAAGGACCACGACTTCGACGTCCCGCTGCAGTTCGTGAACTTCCGGCCCTAGGGTGCAACCATCGGCTCCGTTGCCCACCGCGGTCCGCCTGGGTAGATTGGCGCACTCGACGGGAGGTGCAGCGTGACGGATGTGGAACGCCTGAAGTCCAGGGCCGCCGAGATCGCCGAGCGCGAGGGCCGCAGGCTCCTGGATCGGACCCCCGGCTCCGAGAGCCTGCACCAGCGCGCCCTGCGCAGCCTCCCGAACGGCGTCGCGTCGAATTTCCAGGCCGGTGACCCCTATCCCACGTACCTGCGGCGCGGCATGGGCTCGAAGGTCTGGGACGTCGACGGCAACGAGTACCTCGACTTCCACGGCGGGTTCGGCGTGAACGTCGTGGGCCACGCGCATCCGAAGATCGTCGAGGCGATCCGGGCCGTCGCCGATCAGGGCATCCACTTCGCGGTCACGACCGAGACCACGGTCGCCCTCGCCGAGGCGATCTGCGAGCGGTTCCAGCTAGAGCAGATGCGGTTCGTGAACTCGGGGACCGAGGCAACGATGGATGCCATCCGCGTGGCCCGGGCGGCTACGGGCCGCGACACGATCGTGAAGATGGAGGGCTCGTACCACGGGCACCACGACTCCGTCCTGTTCTCGGTGGTGCCCGAGGCCGACGTGCTCGACATGCGGTTCAAGGTCGGCGCGGAGGGCCGGGTCTGGTACACGACCGAGCCCACGTCCAGGGGCATCCCGAAGGTCCTGACCGAGACGGTGATCATCGTCCCGTTCAACGACGCCTCCGCGGTGGAGCAGGCGTTCGCCGACAACCCGGGCGAGATCGCCGCCGTGATCCTGGAGCCCGTCATGATGAACATCGGCCTCGTCGTCCCGCAGCAGGGGTACCTGCAGGCGCTCCGGGACATCTGCGAACGGAACGGGGCCGCGCTGATCTACGACGAGGTCAAGTGCGGAGGGACGATCGCGTACGGCGGCACGACCGAGCGCTACGGCGTCCGTCCCCACCTCGCCGCGTACGCGAAGGCCGTAGGCGGGGGCGTCACGATCGGTGCGTTCGGGGGCGAGGCGCGGTTCATGGAATGGGTCACCAAGGGCGCGGCGCAACAGGGCACGTTCAACGGGAACCCGCTCTCGTCGGCGGCCGGACTCGCGGCCCTCACGCAGGTCCTGACGAAGGACGCCTACGACCACCTGGGCAAGCTCGGGACGATGCTCGCCGAGGGTTGCCAGCGCGCGATCGACGAGCACGACCTCCCGGCGCACACGATGGACCTCGGCGCCAAGGGCTGCGTCTCGTACCGCAAGGAGCCGCTGGTCAACTAC
>Ga0209842_1000139_pt1 | contig 12689 bp, 13 predicted proteins | sample GWRWS3_10_20_FD_187220 | JGI IMG/M metagenome (GOLD analysis project Ga0209842, IMG submission 187220) | Riverbed sediment microbial communities from areas with vegetation nearby in Columbia River, Washington, USA - GW-RW S3_10_20 (SPAdes)... | ecosystem: Environmental > Aquatic > Freshwater >...
CGATGGAGCCGGGCTCGGCCTGTTCATCGCCCGACGAGTGCTGGAGGCGCACGGGGGATCGATCTCCCTACGCCCGTCCAAATCGGGAGCGACGTTCGTGCTCCAACTCCCGGCGGAAAGGTGGCAGCTATCCGCGTCCTGATCGTCGACGACCACGCGCTCTTCGTAGATGCGTTACGACCGACTCTGGTCAGGCTGGGGTTCGACGAGATCGACCACGCCACCCGAGGAGATGCGGTCCTTGAGGCCGTCACGGCCGCCTCACCCACGCTCGCGCTCGTCGACCTGGGCCTGCCCGACAGGAGCGGCCTCTCGGTCGGGCACGACATCCTGGAAGCCTGTCCGGAGACGAAGGTCGTCGTGCTCACGGCCCTGAACGATCAACGCACGGTGCTTCGAGCGATCCAGGCTGGGTTCCACGGCTACCTCACGAAAGACACGCCTGTGTCGTCGTTCACGAGCGCCATCCGATCGGTCCTCGACGGGCAACCGGTCTTTCCGAACGGCTCCCGTAACGGACGGTCTCGCGACGGCGCCGAACGCGAAGCTCGGATGCTCGCTGAGCAGCTGACCGCCCGAGAGCGCGAGGTCCTGAGCCTCCTCGTGCAGGGACTGGGCGGAGACCGTCTCTCCCGGCGGCTGGGGGTCAGCCCGAATACCGTCAGAACGCACGTTCAGAGCATCCTGACCAAGCTCCAGGTTCACTCGCGACTCGAGGCGGCGACCTTTGCGGTGCGACACGGGGTCACGGATGTAACGGAGAGGCGTGCTGCGGGTTGATCGGCGGTGACCTGGCACCGTCTGGCTACGCATCCGGGGGCGGACTCGTCCGTTCACCGTACGCTTCGTACCGCGCGGAACGCGTGCAGCGTAGCTCGGCCAGGCGTACCATGCCGCTTTCCGTGCGTCGATCGGGCGATGCAGCGAGAGGGAGGCATCGATGAGCGAGGAGGCCGTGAGGGTCATGATCGCGGACGAGCATTCCCTCTTCCTCGAGTCGATGCGCGTGGCCCTCGAGAGCGAGCCGCAGTTCGAGGTCGTCGCCGAGGCGCACGACACGATGCAGGCCGCATCGGAGGCCGCACGGGTTCGGCCAGAGGTAGCGGTCGTCGATGCGAACCTTCCCAACGGGGATGGCATCCGCGCGACGATGTTGATCCGGCAAGCGGCACCCGGCTGCCGGGTCCTCGTACTGAACGACGACGAGGATGTGCTCACCCTCGTGGCTGCCCTCCAAGCCGGAGCGTCCGGCTTCCTCACGAGGAGCGCGCCGCTCCAGAGTCTCCTCGAGGCGACGAAGACGATCCATCGTGGAGAAACGTTCGTGCCGCAGAGGCTCCTGGGTGACCTCTTATCGTGGCTCTTGCGCAGACGTGAGGAGCAGGGAGACGCATTGCGTCGGGCGGGACAGTTGACCAGGCGAGAGCGAGAGGTGTTGACCCTGCTCGCGCAAGGCGGGGACAACGACGCGATCGCTCAGGCGCTGGTGATCAGCCCACAGACGGCCAGGACACACATCCAGAACGTGCTCGGGAAGTTGGGGGTGCACTCCAGACTCGAGGCCGCGGCCTTCGCGCGCCGCAACGATCTCATGGACGACGTGGCGGGTGCTCGCCGCTGACGCGCGCGAGATTCGCTCATTCCTCAGACGCTTCGAGCAGCCCGTGGCGGGCCACGAGTCGAACGATATCCAGCCGGCTGTGCACGTTCAGCTTCCGATACAGGTTCTGGAGATGCGTCCTGACCGTGTGCTCCGAGATCGAGAGCCGATCGGCGATCTCCTCGAACTCGAGTCCCCGGCCGAGCAAGACGAGGACGGCGCGTTCCCGCTTCGTCAGGCTCTGCAGCTGGGCGACCTCATGACCTCGGGCATCATCGCGGGCACGAGGCGACTGGCTTGGGGAGGTCGCGAGCGCCTCCAGGATGGCCGCGCCATCCGACGTCACGGAAAGCATTCCCTCATCTCCCGCGCCGGATCCGAGTACGACGACCGGCAGCGTTGGCCACCTCGCGATCACCCTGCGGGCGAACGCCGAAGCCGGCAGACGTTCGGGGTCTCCGAGCACGAGGACGGCCCGCGGCTGATGCCGCGCGATCGTCATCAGGGCACCCAACCCATCTCGCTCCACGAGCGTGCTCTCGCCGGTCGCCTGTTCCACGTATCGGGCAGCGGACTCGAGGAACAAGCGATCCGCCGAGGTGATGAGGACGGGTCCCTCCGGTGTGGTCATCGATCTCCGAGTGGTGGCCCCATGATCCGCATGACCGAAACCTCCGCCTCAGCGCCGGCGCGAAGCGCGACCCGCGCCGCTTCGGCCCGGCTGCGAACCCCCAGTTTGCGAAGGATGTTCGCGACGTGCGTTCGGACGGTGTGGGTGCTGAGATGAAGGCGAGTTGCGATAGCGTCGTTGTCGAGCCCCTCGCTCAGCAAGGCCAGGATCTCCCGTTCCCGCAGCGTCAGATCGATTGGGTCTGCGGTGACCTCGCTGGCCGGAGCACCCGAGGCCGCCCGCCGGAGGGCGGCCCCGAGTCGCATGGGGTTCACGACGAACCGGCCGGCGCCGGCATCGGCGATCAGCGCGCAGAGATCGCCGACGCCGATGTCGTGGCCGATGCAGCCTGCCGCCCCCGCCGCGGCGACCGGCAGCAGCGCGTCACCTTCGTGGCCGCGGGTGAGCACGATCACCTTGGGCTCGTCGTCGCTCCGGTCGAGAGGACCGAGCGTAGCCGGCGTGGCGAGCTCGAGATCGCACAGGACCACGTCGGGCCCGAGGGTCGACACCAGCCTTCGCGCGTCGCCGGGATCGGCCGTCCAGCCGACGACCTCCAGCCGGTCGTCTTCCTCGAGTGCCCGCGCCAGCGACTCGGAGAAGAACGGCTGTGGATCGACGACGAGGACGCGAACAGACATCATCGCTATCGTACGGGGCTGGACCACCGCCGTGCCGAAAGAGCCGACACAGATCGCACGGAAGGAGGGGTGATGGTCGAGGAGCAACGCCTACCGCTCAACGAATGAGAGGAGAAGCTCGAGCGGCTAGGTTGGGTCGCTGAGGATCACTATGCGATCGAGGGGATCGGTTTCGCCGTGCGCTCAACCGATGAGGGCTTCCTCGATCTCACCCGCAGGTATCTGGGATCGTTCGTGGTGCCCGAGGGCTCCTTCGAGGAGAGGATGGTGATGTCCGCCGACTGCGGTGTGGAGCGACGGGCCGGCCAGATGCAGATCCACGGGATCAACACGCTGTACCGAGGAACGCTGTCCCTCTATCGGGGCCGCGACCGGCGCGAGATGCTGGGGAAGATCGTGTCCAGCGCAAGGGATTCCGCGACGGCTCACTCCAATCAGTTCGTCCGCGTCCGCGCCGCCGCGATCGAGATCGGAGGCAAGGCGATCGTGCTGCCGAGCCTCCCCGAACCCCGTCTCCCGACTCTTGCGGCGCTCCTGGTGCGTTCCGGAGCCGGGTATCTCGGCGATGAGGTGGTGAGCTTGGACCCGATCCTGCGGAACATGCACGGCATCTCTCTGCCCCTCCTGGTCGACCTGAGCGACCTGCCGCTGCTCCCGGAGATCGAGGAGACGCCGCCTCGAGGTCGCAGGCGTCCTGGACCCACGGCCGAGCATCTTCGGGCGATCACGCCGAGATGGCCGGTGTCGGTCGACGAGCTGCAGGGTCGGCTTGCAGACCCGACGGAGATCGGATGGATCGTGTTCCCGGAATTCCAACCTGGGGCGAAGACCGAGATCGTCGGCGCAAGCGGTTCGGAGATGGTGTTCAGGTTCACGCAAGCGATCCTCAACCTGAACATCTGGGGCGAGCGCGCAGTGTTCCTGCTCCGTGAGCTGATCGAGTCGCTCCCCGTCGCGCGCCTCGTTGTCGGGTCCGTTCCGGAGGCCGCCGATCTGCTCATCGACTCCGCACGGAGCCTCATGGAAGGGGCTCGATGAGCGCGCAGCCCAACCCCTTCCCCGATCGTGACCAGACCCGTCCGGGGGGTGGCTGACGGGATACCTTCGACCCAGGTTGGGTCGCACAGGATCACTACCGACTGCTCTCCCTTCCCTTCTTCGTCCGCAGCACCGATGCGTCGTTCGCCGAAGCGCTCCGATGGCATCTCGAGCCCTTCCGCCGACGGCAGTTGGGAGCATGGCCGGTCCAGATCTCCATGTTCGTGCTGGGCGAGGATGCCGAAGGGGATCCCCCTCTGTACTCGTATTTCCGTGGGGACGAGCTCAAGATGAAGAGTCGGGATCTCGGCCGGATCCTTGCTCACGCCGTGTGGGACATCCCTGCCTCCGTGCCCGAGAAGACTCGCGACTTCCTGCTGCTGCACGCGGGCGCCGTCAGCCGCGATGGCTCGTCCATGCTCATCCCGGCCGAGGCCGGCGTCGGGAAGTCGTCCCTCGTCGCCGGATTGCTCAACCTGGGGTTCCGCTACCTTTCGGACGAAGCGGGCGTGATCGATCCGGTCACCGGCCGTGCATACCCGTTCCCCAAACGTCTCTCCCTCGACATGGGGACGGTCCGGCTCTTTCCAGGGCTGGAGGATCGACTGCAGGACCGAGGTACCCCGCTGTCGGATCGGCTCGAAGGTCGTTTCGTGCGACCCGAGGATCTGGGCGGCGAGGTCGGGGCACCGACAGGGATCAGGTGGCTCATCTTCCCAACGCCGGAGCGCGACGGCCCTCCGAGGCTTACGCCGATGCCATCCGCGGAGGCCGTCCGCCGGATGGCTCGATATGCGTTCAACCTCTATCGATATGAAGCCAGGGGTGTGGTGCTCCTTTCGCGGATCGCCGCCGATGCCGAGGCATTCGAGCTCGCCGGTGGCTCCGTACAGGAGCGCGCGGGACTCCTCGCGTCCCTTGGGCCCTGACCGAGGAAACAGCTCCACAGATCAGGATCCAGGCCATATGCGGACGTACGAAACGGGCCGCCCTCACAGCTGGCGGCCCGTTTCGTAGCTAGATCCCGATTATCCGCAGATGAAGATGACCTCGTCGGGGTCCGTCGCGCTGCAGCCCCAGCAGGCTGGGTCGCAGTACTCGGGAGGACACGCGTTTTCCGGCAGGTTGCAGGCCGGACCGCAGATGTCTTGACACGCACCGTCGGGGGGCCCACAGACGGTGTCGTCCTGAAACTTGCAGGTCTCCATACAGCCGCTGAGCTTCCCCTCATCCGCGTCGATCGAGTGGAAGCACCCGTCGGGTTGCGGCGTTCCGTTGGTCGTGGCGAAGGCCGGTGACGCAGACACCGTCTGGATCACCGGCGCCGCCCACGCCGCGGCGGCGGTCGTTACCGCAGCCCGGCGCAGGAACTCCCTCCGGTCTAGCCCACTGCCCTTGTCGGCCATCGGCTACTCCTTCCTCTTCTCGAGATGACCGGGACCATAGGCCACGTCCGGCCTGCGCGCGATACGCGGCTCTCCGTAATTGTCCGACTAGGACGCATGGCTTCAGAGCCTCAAATGCCCTGCTCAGAGGCCTAGAACCACGTTGGCTACGATCGGTGAAGTAGGTCAGGCCGGGGGTGATTCGTTCCTGGCATCCTCGACGAGACCGAGGGCGTCCAGTTCGGCGATCACGGTGATGACCTGCCCGACGATGGTCGCGGGGTCGAGCCCGTATTCCTCAGCGATGTCGAGAGCGAGCTCTTGGGCGCTTCCGGACCCATCGCACAGCTGCCAGATCACGGTCGCCGACGGGTTGAGGTGGTGCACCAGCATCCCGTCGCCGTCGTAGAGGATGGCGCCGTCTCCCATGTCCAGCTCGAGCACGTCGGGTCGCTTTCGCGCCTGGTAGTCCACCGGCACGGTCAAGACGTCGGGTTCCGAAGCGTCCCCTGGTGTAGCCACGATGTCGAGCTCGATGGGCATCTCCTTGCGAGGTGCCTTGGTTTCGTCGTCGGGTAGCGTGCCCGGCTCGATCGGTTGTTCGCTCATCGTAGCCAAGTCTCTCGGGGCTCTGTGAACCGAACATCGGCCCATCAACGTAATTGAAATCCCGCAAACGCATGAGGCGTTGCTGCGAAGAGGTCCTGATCGGACGACAGCAAGGCGGATACGAGATCGACGTCGTGACCGGAGGAACTGGGACGTGGACGTCGTGAAACGGAGGGCGTCTCAGATGGTACGTCGAACGACGTATGCAACGTACGCTCTGCGCTCGATGAGGGTGCATGCCGGCGTCCCTAGACTCGGTATTCCTGGTTATGGAACCCTTGCCCCTTTCTGAGCCGAAGCATGCCGGCGGGACCACATGGCTCGCCAAGGTGGGCTCGCGCCTGCGACGGAACCTGCCTCTGCTCCTGCTGGACATGGTCATTGTCTTTGCGGCGTACCTTGCGCCTCTGATCATCCGTTTCGAAGGCGACGTCCCGGAGCGCTACTGGCTGAACTTTCGACTCTTCGTCCCGGTGTCCCTGGCCATCTATCTGCTGTCGAACGCGCTGTTTGGCCTCTACGGCGAGATGTGGAAGTACGCAAGCGCCGAGGAGGCTCGACGCGTCATCCTCAGCTCGATCACGGCCGGAGGCTTCATCGTCGCCGGGAATGCCGTGGTAGGTGGGACGGCGAGCCCGTTGCCCCTGTCCGTCGTGGTCTTCGGCGCCGCCCTGTCGCTGATGGGTTTCGGGGCCGTGCGCTTCGAGAGCCGCCTGTTCGCCTTCCGCAAGCGAGCAGATGCCGTAGCGACTAAGCGAGCCCTGTTGGTCGGTGCGGGCTCTGCCGGAGCCATGATCCTGAAAGACCTCAGAGCGAACCCGTCTCTCGGGCTCCGGCCGGTCGGTATCGTCGATGACGATCCACGGAAGATCGGGCTCACGCTTCGCGACGTGCGCGTGTTGGGCGACAGGTCTCGGATCCCTCAGCTCGTGGAGAAGCTCGACGTCGATCAGGTGCTGCTCGCCATCCCCTCGGCGACGAGCGAGGTCGTTCGCGACGTGGCCACCCTGTGCGAACGCGCACACGTGAACCTCCGGGTGCTTCCATCGGTCCGCGAGATCGTCGGCGGTCGCACGCTCGCTCGCGACTTCAGGGACCTGCAGATCGACGACCTGCTCGGACGCCAGCAGGTGCAAACCGACCTCGAGGCGGTTGCCGCGATGCTTCGGGAACGGCGAGTGTTGGTCACCGGCGCGGGCGGGTCGATCGGCTCCGAGGTGGTTCGTCAGGTTGCGTCGTTCCAGCCGGCATCGATTTTGCTGCTCGACCACGACGAGACGCATCTGCACGACGTGATGACCGAGCTGGACACGACCACATCGGTGGAGACGGTCCTCGTAGACGTGCGGCAGCAGGACCGTGTGTACTCCGTGTTCACGGACTACAGACCGCAGGTCGTGTTCCATGCCGCGGCCCACAAGCATGTTCCTCTCCTCGAGGCGAATCCGGCGGAAGCCGTGTTCACGAACGTCATCGGGACCGCCAACGTCGCGGACGCGGCGGCCGCCACGCACGTCGAGAGATTCGTCCTCATCTCCACCGATAAGGCGGTGAGGCCGGCAAGCGTGATGGGTGCCTCGAAGTGGTTCGCGGAACAGATCGTGCGGAGCCTCCAAGGCAATTCGTCGGTCTTCTGCGCCGTGCGATTCGGGAACGTCTTGGGGAGCCGGGGAAGCGTGATCCCAACGTTCCTTCGGCAGATCGCACACGGGGGGCCCGTCACGGTGACCGACCCTGCGATGACGCGCTACTTCATGAGCAACCAGGAGGCCGTACAGCTCGTGCTGCAGGCAGCTGCCCTGGCGAAGGAGGGCGAGGTCTTCACCCTCGACATGGGCGAGCCGGTGAACATCGACGAGCTGGCCCGGCGAGTCATCCGGCTGTCGGGGCACGTTCCCGGCAAGGACATCCCCGTCGTGTTCGTGGGCGCCCGCCCCGGGGAGAAGCTCAACGAAGAGGTCGTGGACCCGAGCGAAGAGCCCCTGCCCAGTGAACACCCCGGGATCGTGGTTGCTCGGCCGGCGGTGCCGGACCGAGCGGCCCTGCGCCGCGCGATCCGTGAGTTGGAGCTCCTCGCGAGGGACGACCGTCCGGACGAGCTCACCACTCGGATCAAGGCTCTCGCCGGTAGTCCCATCGAGGCCCCGGTCGCGGAGCGTGCGGTATGAGGCCGAGGACCGTCGTCATCGTCCATCGCGACGCCATGGTGGCCGAGGGGCTCGCGGCGGCCCTGAGCGGCTATCCGGAACTCGTCCCCATGCCGACGACGACGATCGCCGAGAGCCTTCGTTACGGCGAGGTCGCCGACGCTGTCGCGGTCGACACCGAGTTGCCAGGTGCCGAGCTCGCTGCCGCCCGGCTGCGCCGCCAGGGCGCACGCGTGATCTTCCTCGGTGAACCAGCCATCGAGCGTGGCGCGTCGGACACCGAAGACGAGGCCCTGCACGTTTCCATGGGTGGATCCATAGGATCCCTGGCGTCGGCGCTCGTCCCGGGGATCACCATGCTGAGACCCGTCAACGGCGCGCTGACGAATCGAGAGCGGGAGGTCCTGTCGCTGATCGCCCGCGGGCTGGCGGCCAAGCAGGTCGCAAAACACCTGGGCATCAGCCCGAAGACGGTCGAACGCCACAAGACGCGGATCTTCTACAAACTGGGGGTTCCCAATCAGGCGGCAGCCGTGTCCGTGGGCTTGACGAATCGGCTCGTTGGGAGTGCGCCTTGGATCTGACCGACTACCTCCGGATCCTTCGCGGCCGTTGGCTGATCGTGCTGGCGACCGTGATCGTCGCCGTGGTCGCGGCGTGGGTTACGTCCTCAGTCGCAAACGTCGGAAGTCCAACCTCGTCGTACCAGGCAAGCACCGTGCTTCTCAGCACGGAGCAAACGGGCGGGCTGGCTCTTCAAACCGTCGCGTCGCTTGCGAAGATCGAGCCGGTCGCCCAAGCGGTCGCCCAAAACATAGGCTACGCGGGAAAGCCGCTCGATCTGGCAGACAGCATGAGCGTTGTGGCCGATGAGACCGCTACTACGCTCAGGATCACGGCAACATCCCAAGAGTCGGGTGATGCCCGGCGTCTGGCCGATGCCTGGACCACAGAACTCATCGATTATCTCAACGATCGCAAGCTGGCATCAGCAACATCGCGGGCGGAAGCGATCCAAGAACAACTCGACGAGCTCACCGATGACATCGCATCGCTACAGGGCCAGATCGCTGCCACTCCCGACACTCAGGACGATCTGCTGGAGGCGGAGCTGACGGCCAAGAATAGTGTTTACGGGAGTCTGTATCAGCAGCAGCAGTCCGTGCTCTCGTCAGGAATCGAACCCGTCGGGCTCGAGATTGTCCAGCATGCCACTTCCGTTCCTGTCGCAACCAGTGTCTTTCAACCACCCAACTCTCGGATCGCCAGGATGCTGATCGGTCTCGTCATTGGTCTCCTGTTGGGGGCCGGTCTGGCGATCCTCGTTGAACGCAGCCGGTCGCCGATCCGGACGAAGCAAGCAGCCGAACAGCACTTCGGATATCCGGTCATCGGAGAGGTTCCTCGGTCCGGGAGCCAGCGGCGGCGTGAGACCGTGATGACCGCCCGACCGCAGTCGCGGGCGGCTCACGCGTTTCGACTCCTCGCGGCGACGCTCACCAGGCTCGGGTCGAATGACCATCCCGGGGAGCACCAGGGTCGCACGCGAAGGATCCAGGGTGCCCAGACGATCCTCGTGACTAGTGCCGGGCCTTCGGAGGGGAAGACGACCGTTGTGGCTAACCTGTCGGCGGCGCTGGCCGATCTAGGCAGGCGCACCTTGGTCCTCTCTTGCGACTTCCACCGACCATTTGTCCATCAGTATTTCGGAGTGCCAGGCGAGCCCGGATTGTCAGATGCCCTCGCATCCTCGAACGGGCAGAGGGTCCTGGAAGGACGTGTTTGGGCCTCCTCGATAGAAAAAGTAGCAGTCGTGCCAAGCGGGCGGCGCCCGGCGAAACCAGGCGAGCTCCTCAGCTCGGGCCAAATGCGAAGGGCTCTCCAGGAAGCCAAGGAACTCGCCGACGTCGTGATCCTTGATACCGCTCCGCTCCTGGCGGAAGGAGATACCGCGCACCTCCTGCCCGCGATTGACGACGTCTTAGTGGTCGCGAGGGCGGGCAAGACTTCGCAGGACGTCGCCCAGCGCGCACACGAGTTCCTCGAACGCCTAGGGGCGCATGTGATCGGCGTCGTTCTCACGGACGCTGCCGAGAGCACCCTTCCGCGTAGGTACTACGGGTATGACTTGCCCGACGATGAGGTCGAGGCTGAACCGGAGTCTGCACGGAAGCCCGTGGCTAATCCAGCGCCGGAGGCCTCGGACGTGGGGGATATCCCTGACTCGCGTGACACCGGGGGAAGGTCTAATGTCTAGGGTTGGGGGGTTTCCTTCTCTTGCACACGCCGATCAAGTGATCCGCTGCCTCCTCACCTACACCGACTGGTGGCAGCCGAACACGACCTCTGTGTATTACGTTGGACGGGCGGGTCGAGATCGAGTGCTCGCTGAGGGGATTCGACCCGGCCTGCTTGAGCATCTGGATGAGCGTTCCGAACTGTGCAAAAGGATGCAGAGACTCACTGACCGCGACAGAAGGCTTCTCTTCCTTTGGTACCTCGAGCAACGCGCGGTCGATGAGATCGGGAAGGAACTAAAGATCTCTCGGCGGCAGTGCTTCCGTCGCCGACGAGAAGCGATCCAAGCGATCATAGAAGCAGGAAAGACGGACCAAGCAGCGTGAGCCGTCGCCTTCCCTCCTTGAACCGGAGATCGTATGCCTAAGCTCCCCTCTGATGGGTTCGCACCCGCAGATGCTCGCGTCGACCAAAGGAGCTAGGAACACTATTCAAGCGACACGGAACGCTCGTTGAAGTCGTGGTGCTGGAGGGTGATGTGCATGGACTTGGCAGGCTGCCCGTTCAGGACGCAGTGATCGACACCGTCACTTCCTGGATACTCGAACATGCACGGGCAGGCCGGCCACCGAGAAGAATGGACGACTGAGTTGAAAGACACCGCACGACTGCGCCGCCTCATCCTGTCACGCAAAGCCTCGCTGGCGGTCATGGGGCAGGGGTACATCGGTCTATCCGTCGCGTCTGCCGCCGCCCAGGAGGGATTCTCGGTTACTGGCATCGATGTAGACCGTGCGCGTCTGGAGCGACTCGCGACAGGCGACCTGTCTGTTCCCGGAGTTGCTGAGGATCTCTTCACTTCGGCGATAGGGAGTGGGCGTCTTCGCTTCGCGACGGAACCGTCTCCGGTTGCCCGTGCGAACATCATCATCATCGCCGTTCCTACGCCGCTTCGCGATCACACCCCCGATCTCTCCTTTGTGGAGAACGCCTGCCGTGATGTGGCCACTCACCTCAGAGCAGGGTCACTTGTCATTCTCGAGTCCACAACGTACCCCGGAACGACGGAGCAGCTCGTTCGGCCTATTCTGCAGTCGAGCGGGCTCATAGCAGGTCGAGACTTCTTGCTTGCGTACTCGCCCGAGCGGATCGATCCTGGAAACAGCGAGTTTGGCCTGCGCAACACGCCGCGCATCGTTGCCGGGCTCGGGGCAGAAGCAACGGGTGTCGTGGCCCTCTTCTACGAGCAACTCATTGAGAAGGTGGTGGTGGTCTCATCGCTTAGGACGGCAGAGCTTGCCAAGCTGCTGGAGAATACCTTTCGACACGTCAACATCGCACTGGTCAACGAGTTGGCAACACTCTGCAACGACATCGGTATCGATGTCTGGGAGGTCATCGATGCTGCCTCCACCAAGCCCTTCGGGTTCATGGCCTTTCAACCCGGACCTGGCGTTGGAGGCCACTGCATCCCACTCGACCCGGAGTACCTAGCCTGGCAAGTCCGCCGAGATGCCGGTCGTCAGTTCCGGATCCTGGCTCAAGCGGAAGACATCAACGCACAAATGCCCGGGTATGTCGCCAGTCGCATCGGTGACGCCCTGAACGATCACGGTCTGGCCGTGAAGGATGCCCGGATTCTTTGCCTGGGCCTCTCGTACAAAGCGGATGTCGGCGATCTCCGCGAGTCACCCGCCGTCAAGGTTCTTCAGCACCTCTACCGGCGCGGCGCTCATGTCGAGTTCCACGATCCGTATGTCGAATCGATCGGGGTCAACGGCGTGTCGTTGCTTCGAAGCGAACTCACACAACGAACATTGGCCGGCGCGCAGTGCATCGCGCTGCTGACTCCGCACCACCTCTACGACCTCGACTGGATCGCGCAACATGGCACCCTCATCTTCGATGCGAGAAACGCGTACAACGCTCAGCGCCAGGCGAATGTGGTGAGGCTGTGACGCCTCGAACGACCTATTGTCAATCCCCGCTCGTGCTTCAGCGACGGGTCGGACGAGAGGTCGTCATCACGCGCGTCGACTATGGTGCCTTTGATTCGCTAGCCGGGACCGCTTACGATGCATGGAATCTCTTGGGGTGCCCACAGACTTCCGAACAAGTCGTGGCGTCCTTGGCAGAACGCTACAAGGTGGATGTAGGGCGCATCCAGCAGGACGTGGAGCGTCTGTTGGAGGAACTTGTCAAAAGGCAGTGGGTGACGAGTCTTGAGCGACCTTAAAGGTTCCAGTCCACTTGGTTCCGTCATCGTCAGGGCAGGTCTGATCGACCAGCCGCTGCAGCAGGCGATGTCAATCGATCAGACCGAATGGCCGCGGGTCCTAGCGGAGGTCACTAGGCAGCGCC
>Ga0209842_1000140_pt1 | contig 12675 bp, 8 predicted proteins | sample GWRWS3_10_20_FD_187220 | JGI IMG/M metagenome (GOLD analysis project Ga0209842, IMG submission 187220) | Riverbed sediment microbial communities from areas with vegetation nearby in Columbia River, Washington, USA - GW-RW S3_10_20 (SPAdes)... | ecosystem: Environmental > Aquatic > Freshwater >...
GGTCACCCCATCATCAGGAATCGTCACCGGCGCGAGAGCCAATAACGAATTCGCCGCCACTGGCGCACCCGGAGTCACCGTCAACGTCGACGGAGAACCACCCACATCAACCCCACCGATAGTCGCACGAATCGCATACGCACCGGTCAACGTTGACGTTAACGTCACCGAACACGTCCCAAAAGCAGGACCCACAACCGCGCTCGTCGTACACGACAAGCCTGTCCCTGCCACACCCGCCACCACCGGGAACGACACCAAAGCCCCGGGAACCAGATTCCCCGACGCGTCCCTCGCCGTCACCGTCGCTGCCGACGAGGTCACCCCATCATCAGGAATCGTCGCCGGAGCGAGAGCCAACAACGACTGCCCCGCCACCGCAGCACCCGGAGTGACCGTCAAAGTCGCCGGAGAACCACTCACATCAACCCCACCGATAGTCGCACGAATCGCATACGTACCGGTCAGCGTTGATGTTAACGTCACCGAACACGTCCCAAAAGCAGGACCCACAACCGCGCTCGTCGTACACGAAGTCCCCGTCGACGTCACCCCCGCCACTACCGGAAACGACACCACGGCCCCGGGAACCAGATTCCCAAACGCATCCTTCGCCGTCGCCGTCGCCACCGACGGAGTGGCCCCATCAGCAGGAATCGACGCAACCGACAACGCCAACAACGAATTCCCCGCCACTGGCGGGCCGGGTGTGACGGTCAGTGTTGCTGGGGAACCACTGACGTCAGTGCCACCGATAGTCGCACGAATCGGGTACGCAGCCGCGACCGTTGATGTTAACGTCACCGAACACTTCCCGTAAAGAGGACCCACAACCGCGCTCGTCACACACGACGTCCCCGTCGACGTCACCCCCGCCACTGCTGGGAATGACACGACGGCATTCGGAACAAGAAACCCGAGAGCATCTTTCGCGGTCGCCGTCGCCACTGACGGAGTGGCCCCATCAGCAGGAATCGACGCAACCGACAAAGCCAACGATGACTGTGCCGCAACCGCCGGACCATAATTAATAGCGAACATGGCATACTGGCCGGTACCAATACTGTTCACCGTGATGCCAGCAGGCAACGTGGTCATTGCCGTTGGAACGAGCACGTTGGCAGTCGAGCCATTGCCCTGCACATTGAGACCACCGTAGCCCCAGACGTAAACTTTGCCGTCTGAGCCGATCGCCCCAGTGTAATAATATGAAGGCTCCAGTGAGGTAAACGTCACTCCGACCGGCATCGTCGTCAGAAGTATGGGCACAAGCGTACTTGTGGTGTTTCCGGTGCCGAGCGCACCGGAAGAGTTATCCCCCCACACATAAACAGCACCCGTTGATGTGATCACCGTCGTGTGATATCTCCCGTACTTGAGCGACGTCACCTGGGTGCCTGCTGGCAGCAGCGGGGCGGTCGCCGTGTTGACACTGGCGGTACCCCCGTTCCCGTAGTTACCATTCGCGTTGTACCCCCATGAGAGAACCTGGCCGGGCATTCCGCCGCTGGTTGTATAAACAACGCCGGCGGTAGCAGAACCGTATTCCACCGCGGTGACAGTTGCTCCAGCGGGAAGAAAACTATTCACCTGTACTGGACTGATGCGGTCTACCGCAGAACCGAGCTGACTGTTGTAGTAAGAAGGACCCTGGCCCCATTGGTAGACAGCTCCGCTCTGAGTCAAAACCATGGCGCCACGGTCGGCGGCTGCCAGTTGGACAACCGGGTCGCCGGCCGGCAGAGGAACAACGACGGGATAGGGCTGGTTTGCAAGACTGCCGTTTCCAATGTTGTCGGCGCCGCCCCAACCCCACGCCAACACCTGCCCGCTAGCATTCAGTGCGTAGCCCGTGTAATACCCGGTGACGATGGCCGTGATGTTGCTGAGCTGGCCCGCCCCGCCAACACCCTTCACGTACACCGGTGCGTTTCGTTGGATTGTTGTGCCGTCTCCCAACTGGCCATAACCGTTATACCCCCACGCCAGGACGTTACCGGTAGTGGTCAGCGCCATAGCAAACACGTTTTCACCGCCGTCAACCGCGGTGACCTGCACTCCCGCTGGCCACGTTGGCGTAGCCGAGATATTCACCGGGGTCGAACGGTTAGTTGTCGTGTTGTCACCAACAGTGCCGTACGTGTTGTTGCCCCACGCCTGCATGTTTCCTTGCAGTCCTGCGGACACCGCATCGGCTGATTGGACAGGCACGAGCGCGACGACCAAGAGAAGAAACGCCGCAAAAATGGCCAGAAACCCACGATAAACAGCGCCCATTTTGCGCACCATAACGGTTCCACACCGTTGCCTACCCAATGCACCCGACGTTGAACGAACAGCGAAACGGTCTCGCATGCGAGTTTCCTTCCCCCAAAGGCAACAACCAGTGCTACAGCACCAGCAGTATGTTCTCACACATCTGAGAGTTTTATAGGAACATTTTCATTTATTTCATTCCATGCTTTAGATTTGTGGGTTCCGCCTGGGGGAATCTTCAATGACCTTGATCACCCCATTGAACAGCAGCTAGCGAGGTAGCTGACCTCAGATCTTCTCAATCGGGGCGATCTTAATGAGGAGCTTCTTTGCCGCACCGGAGTCGAATTCGACGTGTGCGATGCGTTTCGCTCCCTCGCCCGTCACACGCGAAACGCGGCCCTCACCGAAGTCGAGGTGCCGGATCCGACCCCCCGGAGCCAGCTCAAGGTCTCCGTTGTCGCGCGCCTTACTCGTGATGCGGCTTGTCCACGCGGTCTTCGGCTCTGACGTTGACGAGGCCACATCAGTTTTCGACGAATCGCGCCTGTTGTGACCAAAGCGATCCCGAGGGGGATTGAGCGCGCGTGATCGCGTCCCTCCATGACTCGTTGCCGCTCCCGGCGATTGCCGCCACTCGATGAGGCCGGTGGGGATTTCTTGCAAATATCGGCTCGGCATCGCGACCGAGGTTTCACCAAATTGTGCGCGCGTCATCGCAAGTGACAGAAAAAGGCGCTTTCGCGCACGCGTAATTCCGACGTAAAAAAGCCTGCGCTCTTCGGCGGGGCCACCGGGCTCACCGGCCGACATACGATGCGGCAGCAGGTCTTCTTCAACTCCCGTGAGAAAAACGGCCTCATATTCGAGACCCTTCGCAGTGTGCAACGTCATAAGTGATACAGTGCCGCTCGAGTCGTCGAGCTCGTCGGCCGCGGCCACGAGCGCCACCTCGGTAAGAAAGTCAACGAGCTGGCCATCCGGATTATTAACCGCGAACTCCCTAGTGACGGCAACAAGTTCGTCAACGTTCTCGGCGCGTGTCTCATCTTGCGGATCCTTGCTCGCGCGCAAGGAATCAATGAATCCACTGCGTTCAAGAAGAAACGTCAGCACCTCAGCGATTGACGACTGCCCCGCCGGGTTGTCGGGATCGAGCATGGCCGACGCACCGTCAAGAACCGTCGCGAGTTGCACGATTGCGCCCGTAATTTTGGGGCCGAACCCGAGAGCCGAAGAGTTGCGCAGCGCCTCACGCAGACTTATCTCGTTCGCCTCCGCAAAACGCGCAAGCTGTGTTTCGGTCGCGGAGCCGATTCCTCGCTTCGGCACGTTCACAATGCGTCGGAGGGCGAGCACATCATGAGGGTTGGCCACCGTCGCAAGATAGGCAAGCGCATCTTTTATTTCGGCGCGCTCATAAAACTTGGTTCCGCCGAGTACCCGATAAGGAACCGCAGAACGGATAAGAATTTCTTCGAGCGCACGCGTCTGTGCGTTAGTGCGATAGAAAACCGCCATGTCCCGGTAGTCCATACCCACCTTATGAAGAGCCGCGATCTCATCGGCCACAAACTGCGCCTCATCGTGACCCGAAAAACCGGTGTAACCAACGATCTTTTCGCCATCCCCGTCGGCCGTCCATAACTTCTTGTCTTTGCGGTCGAAGTTGTTCGCAATCACGGCGTTTGCTGCCGACAAAATATTTTGCGTTGACCGGTAATTTTGTTCGAGCAGAACGACTGATGACTCAGGAAAATCGCGTTCAAATTCGCCGATGTTGCGACTATCCGCACCGCGAAACGCATAAATCGACTGGTCGGAGTCACCGACGACCGTCAGCGAGGCGCCGATGATGCCACCGTTGCCATCATCGGCAGAACCACGCACCACCGTTTCGAATCCCACTTGCTCAACAACGTCACGGGGCACAGGCCGGGTCAACTCGCGAATCCACGAATACTGCGCGTGGTTGGTGTCTTGATACTCGTCAACGAGCACATGGCGAAATCGACGCTGATAGCGGGCAGTAACAAGCGGAAAAGCTCGAAATAAATAGACCGTCTGGCCAATGAGGTCGTCGAAGTCGAACGCGTTCGACTCGCGAAGAACCCGAGCATATCGGCGAAAGATCTCGACAAACATGACCTCACGTGGGTCATCGAAGTTCGCCTGGCGAGAATAGCCATCGACGTCAATGAGGTCGTTTTTGAGCCGAGAAATCTTTCCGGCAACGCTCGACACGGTGAAACCCAGGGTGTCAGAGCGCAGATCTTTAATAATGCGCTTGATGACCGTGCGTGAATCGGCGGAATCATAGATCGTGAAACCCGATGTCACACCGAAGTGCTCCGATTCGCGGCGCAAGATTCGCACACACGCCGAGTGGAAGGTTGAAATCCACATGCCCTCCGCCGATTGCCCCAGCAGCTGTTCGACACGCTCGCGCATCTCAGACGCCGCCTTGTTGGTGAACGTAATGGCGAGAATCTCGCTCGGCCACGCCTCATTGTTTTCGATGAGGCGTGCAATGCGGTGGGTGAGCACACGCGTTTTACCCGAACCGGCACCGGCGACGATGAGCAGGGCGGGGCCACGGTATTCGACCGCGACCCGCTGTTGAGGATTCAGGTCGGCGAGCAAGCGGTCAGATTGCCCGTGGGATCCGTCATCGGACTCAAGGATCGTGGCGGGCACAACCACGTCTCGCCCGGTGTCGTAGTCGGGATCGAACGCGTCACTCATCTCGGCAGTAAGTCTAGGCGTTTCCCCATGACAAAAATTGCTTCTCATCCTCATTCGGGGGATATCAGCAACACGGTCACTCCCACTCAATGGTCCCCGGCGGCTTCGACGTGACGTCGAGCACGACGCGGTTGACACCGGGGACCTCATTCGTAATTCGGCTTGAAATACGCGCGAGCACGTCGTCAGGCACCCGGGTCCAATCGGCGGTCATCGCGTCTTCCGAGCTCACCGGTCGCAACACGATCGGGTGACCGTATGTTCGCCCGTCGCCCTGCACACCAACCGACCGAACGTCGGCGAGAAGCACAACGGGGCACTGCCAAATATCGGCGTCGAGCCCCGCCTCCGTGAGTTCAGCTCGCGTGATCGCATCCGCCTTGCGCACCAGGTCAATCCGCTCCGCTGTCACCTCGCCAACGATACGAATGGCCAGACCGGGTCCGGGGAAAGGTTGTCTCCCAATAATCGTCTCCGGAAGTCCAAGTTCTCGACCCAGGGCACGCACTTCATCTTTAAACAGGGCACGCAACGGCTCGACGAGTTCGAACTGCATGTCTCCTGGAAGACCACCCACGTTGTGGTGGCTCTTGATGCTGGCAGAGCCGCCCCCTCCGCTCTCGACAACGTCAGGGTAGAGGGTTCCCTGCACCAGAAACCGAACAGTCCCCCCGTCAGTCTGCGCCTCGCGCACAAGCGTCTCAGCGGCGTCTTCAAACGTGCGGATAAACTCGCGACCGACAATCGTGCGCTTCCGTTCCGGATCGCTCTCTCCCGCCAGCGCGTTGAGGAATCGCTCCTCCGCATCAACCGTGACGAGTCGGACCCCCGTCGCCCTCACAAAGTCGTCCTCGACCTGTTGCCGCTCGCCCTCACGCAGCAGCCCGTGGTCGACAAAAACACACACAAGCTGATCACCAACTGCGCGGTGGACAATCGCGGCGGCGACAGCTGAATCGACACCACCGGAAAGACCACAAATAACCTTTGCGTCTCCGATCTGGTGGGTAATCGTAGCGATCTGGTCGGCAATCGTATTGCCACTCGTCCACTCCGCTGATATTTTCGCGGCGCGATGAAGAAAGTTCTCGAAAACCCGCTGCCCATACTCCGAGTGCTTGACCTCGGGGTGCCACTGCACGCCATAGAGTCGGCGTTCATCATTCGCGAAGGCGGCGACCGGGGTTGCGGGGGAGCGCGCAAGGACGGTGAACCCCGGCGGCGCCTCAACAACAGAATCACCGTGGCTCATCCACACCGTCTGGGCCGCAGGCTGCCCCCCGAAAAGCACATTCGCCTCATCGGTCACGGTCATCTCGGTTGATCCATACTCGCGTCGTCCCGTGTGCGCGACCGCACCCCCGAGCGTTTGCGCCATGATCTGAAAGCCGTAACAAATGCCGAACACCGGCACACCGAGATCGAGAATAGCCGAGTCGAATTTCGGTGCATCCTCTTCGTAGACACTCGCCGGTCCACCGCTGAGCACGATGGCCGCCGGGTCACGTACCAAAACGTCGGCGGCGGTTATCGTGTACGGAACGATTTCGGAGTAGACCTGTGCCTCACGAACGCGACGGGCGATCAGCTGAGCATATTGTGCACCAAAATTGACAACGAGGACCGGGCGTGACGTGCCGCTCTGCTGGCTAATGGAGAGCCTCCTGGGGTTTAACCGACCGCGCGTCCTGTGCGCCGAGGAAATCGCGCACCTTTTTGGAGACTCGCGACTCGATAATGAACGATAAAAATGGCACCACCCCCCCGCACGCGATGAGCGCAAAAGAGCTAAACGGCCAGCGCATAAGTCTCCACAACTGGAAGTCAGAATAGAGGTAGATCACAAACACCCAACCGTGCGCGATCAAGACCCCCGTGCTCAGGTTGACGGCTTTCACGCTGCCCACGGGAACGAGGGTGAGGAAACCGCGCGAACCGCCGAGTTCAAGTTCGATACCACCAGAATATTTGGCCACGACCTCGACGACCACGAGTACGAGCATGATTCCCGTGACGTATGCACAGACTTCGTAAAAAGCGCGAGCCGCACGGATTCGGGGAAAGTCAGCGACTTGTGGCTCCAAAGACATGCGTCCATTGTATGGTCGGGTCGAAATCAACCTCTGCCCCCTCGACGTGCCCCCGATCAATCACTCCGCTTCGCGTTCGCGTTCGAAGGCATCGCGTGCGAGTCGGTACCAGAGGAAAACAACGAATCCAGCGAAGAGCACCCACTCTGCCGCGTAGAAGACGTTGAGCCAATTGAGCACAGCTTGTGGTTGCGGAGCGGGTGAATCAATGGCGACAAGTCCCGGTGGGGGAACCGACGACACAACGTACCCGCCGTAGACGTCGAACCCGCCAAACGGTGTCCACCGATTAAGGAGAGCGGCGACGGACATCGTCATCATTTCTCGTGGGTCGCTCTTGTTCTTAGGAGTTTCAGGTGCCTCCGTCGCCATAAAGCGACCGACGACACCGTACGAATCTGTTTCGGCTGTCCGAAGCACTTGCGCTGTCTCGTAAGCGATTTCCCGATCCGGGGTCCATCCGAGCGCGACCGCGAGACCCACCTCGGTCGCGTCACCAGCGGACTTCACGGCCAGATGTCCGACAACCCAGTAACCGTAATCACCACGATTGAGCCGACTAGTGACGACGTCGAAATCCGATGCGATGAAACGACCGGTCGTCATCACCATTTGCCCGTCGTCCACCGCGCGCACCGCGGTATTGGGCGTGATGATCGAGCTGAGCACGACCGGTTCTTCTGTGGTTCGTGAGACAACTGTGGCCGAGGAGAGAGCGCGTTCGAATTGCCATTGGCCAAGCCACACAAACCCCGCAGCAATGGTCAGAGCGCCAAGGAGAGCGAGCACCCACCGAGGGCGCACCAGGAATCGGCGCATTCTCTTCTTTCCTCGCAAACAACTCATCTGCTTTCAGATTCGATGTCTCACCCTAGTATTCGGGGTCGCGCGTGCGCGAAGTCGCCTCATCAGACGGCCGACCTGATTGCTCCGCCGGGCGATGTGAGGTGGGAGACCCCGCAGCTTCGTCTGCGGGCACCTCATCGGCAACTGCCGCTTCAACGAGCGCAATAAGTTCGTCGCGCGTCAGGTCACCCGAACGCAAGTTCGCGACCGGAGGTGTGGTACGCAACACGAATGCGCCGATTCGCTCCGAGTGTGCGGCGAGAATCGGTCCCACGATAGACATTAAGAGCACGTAAAGTCCCGCGAACGGCTGAATTCGCGAATCAAGCCCCGCGGCGAGCGAAAGCGTCGCAAGGATCAGCGCGAACTCCCCCCGGTTTTGCAGAATCATCGCCGCGTTGATCCCCGCTTGCGCCCCCTGCTTGTTCAACCAGGCGACAAACTGCCCGGCTATTTGATTGAGCAACACCGTCATAATGACCGCGAGGATGACGGGCACGACGACACTGGGGAATTGGCCGGGGTTGAGGGCGAGACCAAAATTAAGGAAAAAGAATGCCCCGAACACGTCGCGGAGCGGAATCGCCACGTGTTCAATCTTCGCGCGATAACGCGTCGCACCCAGAACCAGCCCGATGAGAAAAGCGCCAATCGCGTCGGTCACACCGAGGACCTCGCCTATTCCCCCCGACAAAATTGCGAGACCAAAAAACAGGATCGTGAATAACTCGTTATCTTTCGTACGCAAAAGTCGCCCAATGAACCGCGCACCCCAGCGTGCAACCGCGAACATTACCAACAAGAAGGCGAAGGCAACCGCAAGCTTGCCAACGACCGACCACGGTTCAGTCTCACCGCTCAAGGTAACCGACACGATTGCCAAGTAGAAGGCGATAAAGACGTCCTCGACGACCGTAACGCCAAGAATCATCGGTGTTTCCCGATTGGCCAGCCGTTTAAGTTCAATGAGCAGCTTTGTGACAATTGCACTCGACGACGTGGCCGTCATACCCGCGATGATGAGCGCCTCACGCGTGCCCCACCCAACAAAGAAACCAAACGCAAATCCGACGCTCATATTAACGAGCAGATAGGTTCCCCCCGAGATAAGAAGTTTGCCTGCGTTGCCCAAAAACTCGTCTTGATCGAACTCAAGTCCAAGATTAAATAAGAGCAGTATCAGACCAAAAACCGCGATGAGTTCGATGTAACCACGGTCAAAATCGAGCGGGAACAAATCGAAATGCGGACTCGCCAACAAACCAACAAGCATATAAACGGGAATCGCCGGCAATCCAATGAGCTTGCCTAGGCGGCCAAGAATGTAGGCGACGACGAACAAAATGCCGAGGACGATGAGGTCGGGGCCAACGTGCACGATTAGCCCCCGGGCGGAGAATCGACGCTCGCACGCGTCGAAGTCATTTCGCCCGTTCGAAAGAAGGCGAACGCTTTTGCAACTTTTTCGGGACTCCCGGCGACCACAAGGGTGTCGCCCGGCAAGACCGTGAAATCAACCGCGGGAGCCGGATTCGTTGACTCCCCGCGCACAACGGCGACAACGGTCAACCCCACAATGTCTCGAACACCCGGGTTACCGAGCGGCTGGCCTGCAATGTGATCCTCAGCATCAACCGTGAACCAGTCGATGCTGAGACCAGGAATCTGGTCGAGCGCGGTCAATGACTCGGTGATCTGGGTACCGCCAAGAAGTTCGGCGAGCGTGTGCGCCTCGTCTTCGCTGAGTCGGAGTGACACTTTGTTGGCGTCTTCTTCGTCGGCGAACGTGATGAGGTCGCTGTGGCCAGAACGGTGAGCAATCACCCCAACTTTGCCCCCGTCGTCGGCGACAAACGTGTGCAAGACACCAACGCCGGGAAGTTTGACCCGCCGAACATCTACCATGGTGAGCTCCTCAGGGCCATGCTGGTGCGACGACGACCTCGACGCGCTGGAATTCTTTCAGATCGGAGTATCCCGTGGTCGCCATCGAGCGACGTAATGCGCCCACGAGATTGGCCGTTCCGTCGGCGACGGGGGCGGGTCCGAAAAGGATCTCTTCGAGCGGCGCAATTGTGCCAACGTTGACCCGGTTTCCCCGGGGCAGATGCGGATGATGCGACTCGGTTCCCCAGTGCCAACCGCCGCCGGGCGCATTCGTCGCGCGAGCGAGTGTGCTGCCCAGCATGACCGCGTCAGCACCGACCGCAATGGCTTTAACAATGTCACCCGAGTTGCCGAGTCCACCATCGGCGATGACGTGAACGTAGCGTCCCCCCGACTCATCAAGATAGTCGCGCCGAGCCCCCGCAACATCGGCAACCGCGGTCGCCATGCGAGCTTCGATTCCCAACGACGCCCTGGTGGTTGAGGCCGCCCCGCCACCAAAACCGACAAGAACGCCCGCGGCACCGGTGCGCATGAGATGCAGTGCCGCCGTATAGGTTGCGGCACCACCCACAATGACCGGAACGTCGAGTTCGTAAATAAACTTCTTGAGGTTGAGCGGCTCCGAATGCTTCGACACGTGTTCGGCTGAGACCGTCGTCCCCCTGATGACAAAGATGTCCACTCCGGCGTCAACGACGGTTCGATAGAGTTCCTGCGTTCGCTGTGGCGAAAGCGCGCCAGCAACGGTCACGCCCGCGGCGCGGATCTCGGCGAGCCGTTCGGTGACAAGCTCGGGTTTGATCGGCTCAGAATAGATTTCTTGCATGCGCGCGGTCGCACGGTCAGCCGGAAGGGCGCGGATTTCACCAAGGACAGGTTCGGGATCGTCGTACCTCGTCCACACGCCCTCAAGGTCGAGCACCCCGAGTCCGCCGAGAGCGCCGAGAGCGATTGCTGTCTTCGGCGAGACGACCGAGTCCATGGGGGCAGCCAGGATCGGTACCTCAAATTGGTAGGCATCAATCGACCACGTGACCGAAACATCGCCGGGATCCCGCGTCCGGCGACTTGGCACAACCGCGATGTCGTCGAAAGCGTAAACGCGGCGCGCGCGCTTTGCGCGCCCGACTTCAATTTCCATCGTCACCGGGCCAGCCTACCGTTCGGGGTGGCCGACCAACCGACGCGCAACAACGGCACCGAAAATGGCAACTAGTTCAGCGGCGGTAGTTGGGCGCCTCGACGATCATCTTCACATCGTGGGGATGCGACTCCTTCAACCCCGCCACGGTAATGCGAACAAACTTCCCCTCGCGCTTAAGCTCATCGATTGTGCGCGCACCAACGTAAAACATTGACTGACGCAGTCCGCCGATGAGCTGAAAAACGACGGGGGCAAGCGGACCGCGGTAAGGCACCTGGCTCTCAACCCCCTCAGCGATGAGCTGCTCCTCGCTCGGCACGTCGGCCTGAAAATAACGGTCGCGCGAATACGAAGTCTTTGACCCTCGCGTTTGCAAAGCACCGAGAGAACCCATCCCCCGATAGTTCTTGAACTGCTTTCCATTGACGAAGACAAGGTCGCCGGGGCTTTCATCGCATCCTGCCAGCAACGAACCAATCATCACCGTGTCAGCGCCCGCAACAAGAGCCTTGGCAATGTCGCCCGAATATTGCAACCCACCATCGGCAATAAGCGGAATACCCGCCGCCCGAGCCACAAGCGACGCATTGTGGACGGCTGTCAATTGAGGCACACCCACACCCGCGACAACACGGGTCGTGCAAATTGATCCGGGACCAATCCCCACTTTGATGGCGTCAACCCCCGCATCAATCAGTGAAGCGGCCCCTTCGCGAGTAGCCACGTTGCCACCGATAATGTCAACACCGTTAGCAGCAGGTTCCGCCTTGAGCTTGCGAACAATGTCGAGCACCCCTCGACTGTCGCCGTTTGCCGTATCGACGACGATGATGTCAACCCCCGCGTCAACGAGTGCCATTGAACGATCCCACGCATCACCAAAGAATCCAACCGCCGCGCCGACTCGCAACCGTCCCTCAGGATCTTTCGTTGCGTTTGGGTACTTCTCTGACTTGTCGAAGTCTTTCACGGTGATGAGACCGCGCAATCGACCCGCGTCGTCAATGAGCGGCAGCTTCTCAATTTTATGCCTCGCAAAAATCGCGACCGCCTCGTCGGCGTTGATGCCCTCGTGGGCGGTAATCAGCGGCGCGCGCGTCATCACATCCCGAACACGGGTTGACGACTTTTCGAACGGTGAAACAAATCGCATGTCGCGATTGGTCACGATTCCAACCAGAGTCCCATCGGATTCGACAACCGGCAGTCCGCTGATTCGAAACTGGCCACACAGCTCGTCAACCTCAGAAACCGTCGCGTCGGGTGTCGTCGTAACAGGATTGGTAATCATCCCCGATTCAGAACGCTTAACCGTGTCGACGTGCGCAGCCTGATCGTCAATGGACAGATTGCGGTGCACCACACCGAGGCCACCTTGACGCGCCATCGCGATCGCCATCCGAGACTCGGTGACGGTGTCCATCGCCGACGACACAAGCGGGGAGTTCACCGTAATGTTTCGCGTTAGACGCGATGCCGTGTCCGCCTCGCTAGGAATCACGTCGGTGTGGCCAGGAAGCAGCATCACATCGTCATAGGTGAGTCCGATGAAACCGAACGGATCTGTCTCGGCCATGCTTCCCCTTCGCCGGAAATCTCACAATAATACGGTGCACGACTCCCCCAACAGGACGGCTCCCAATTTGTTAATCCCCATGTTAATGGTTTTGACCAACGACCTATTCCCACTTATGTTGTATAACG
>Ga0209842_1000143_pt1 | contig 12546 bp, 14 predicted proteins | sample GWRWS3_10_20_FD_187220 | JGI IMG/M metagenome (GOLD analysis project Ga0209842, IMG submission 187220) | Riverbed sediment microbial communities from areas with vegetation nearby in Columbia River, Washington, USA - GW-RW S3_10_20 (SPAdes)... | ecosystem: Environmental > Aquatic > Freshwater >...
CTCTTCACTCCGTCCTGGGCCGTCAAGCTGCCGGGCTGGCGCTTCCCCAAGAAGAGCGCCCCGTACCCCTCGAGGGAGCAGATGGCCGACTACCTCGAGGCCTACGCCGGACGGTTCGACCTGCCGGTGCGAACGGGGGTCAACGTGGAGCGGATCTCCCGGGAGGGGGATCGGTACGTCGTCTCCCTCGGCGACGGCCGGATCGAGGCCGACCACGTGATCGTCGCCTCCGGAGCCAACCGTGACCCGCGGATCCCTGTGTTCGGCCGCGAGCTCGACCCGGCGATCGTCCAGATGCACTCGAGCGACTACCGCAACCCGACGCAGCTCCGCGATGGTGGGGTCCTCCGGGCGGAGGCCGATGTCGGCACCGGGCACGCCGACCTTGGTCATGCCGGTGCGGATCGGTGACTGTCCAGTGATGAACGCGGCCCGGCCGGCCGTACAGCTCTGCTGCCCATACCAGTCGGTGAACATCGCTCCTTCTTTCGCGATCCGGTCGATGTTCGGGGTTTGATACCCCATCATGCCACGGTGATAGGCACTCGGGTTGAACCAGCCAATGTCGTCACCCATGATGACGAGGATGTTGGGTTTCTTCTGTTCTTGTTTTGCCATTGTTTGCTCCTTCTGTTCTGTCGATGTTTCAATGGAATTGGTGGCTGCATGGTTCGGTGTTCAGGTTTCAGGTGTCAGGTTTCAGGTGTTCAGGTGTCAGCAACTCTCGAACTGAAACCTGAAACCCGACACCTGGCTGCCTACCTAACTCCTTCACTCGCCCTCGTCACTCTTTCATCTCGCGTCACGCGCCGATCGCCACTCGTTATTGCTTCACCCGCTCACACTCCGACAGGGGCTCGCCACGCACGGGCAAGAAGAAGCGTCAGGACGGCGTGGATCACGACGGCGGGCCATAACAAGGTCCCAACTAAGCGGCCACCGATCCCCAGGTAAAAGAGGTAGAGAGTCGCCAGCAGGTTGTACGCGAGCAGCGCTCGAAGAGCCGGGGTAGTAGCCCCGGCAGACCCGAGACCTGGCAAGCAGGCTAACCCCAACCCGAGCAACGCAAAGCCGGCCAGGCGGCCCAGCGCCTCGCCCGCCCCGGACACTTCGTCGCCCAGCAGTAACCGAGTAACCAGCGGAGGATAGATTATCAGGGCAAGCCCGGTAGCCGCCTCAAGGACGGCGGCCAGACCGAGTAGCCTTTTCATCGTAATTTCTCTCTTCCTTGAGACTTCACTCGACTCAACTATCGAGCGTGGGAACAGGTCTGGCAATCACACATTGTCGTAATGCGAAACCCAACGCCAGAAATTTGGTCGAGTGACGAGAGGCAGAAAGGTCGAGGGAAGAGTGTCGAGTCAAAATGCAAGCCGCAGAGAGCAAAGAACTAAGGGCGCTGATGTTGCGCTTCTCTTCCCCTCGACACTCGACCCCCGACACTCGCTCCCTCAAATCAGGGGACCGACACAATATACACGACGCTGTTTCCCTGAAAACCAGCCCGGTAGTAAACGCCGCCACACTGGAAATAATTCACCCCGCCGATCACCGTCGAGGTGCATCCAGGGGGCAGCGACGGAACCATCGTGCCTATGGGCAGGCCAGCGGCAGCTTGCTGGGCGGCGGCCGCGGCAGCAGCCGCGTTCGCAGCCGCTGCCTGCGCAGCAGCAGTATTTGCGGCAGCAGCCTGCGCCGCAGCAGCGTTCGCGTAAGCCATATTCGCGGCAGCAGCGTTGGCAGCGGCAGCGCTCGTCACGGCAACGGTCGAAACCACTGCGGCTTCTCTATACATCGAACGACGCGCCACGCCTGCGACTGAGACAGGTGTCCGGGGCATGCCGATAATTGCCTCAGCATTCCCGACGAATCCCAGTCTCAACGGGGACTCGGGCAGGAAGTCCGCGATAGACATAAAAACTAGCGCTATAGTGAGCGCTATGGGCATTAAAAATGTTTTCATTGTTTTGCTCCTTTTCTGATTTTTGGGTCTTCTTTAACAGGAGAGAACAGAGGAAACGAAGTTTTTTATATCTCTGTTATCTCCGTTACCTCCTGTAAAAGAACCCGTTCTGCAAGGCAACCTCATTTTGGCTTCGCCGCTTCGGCGGTCAGCTGGAGAAACTCGATCTTCTTAGCGCCCTTGGGTGGCGTGAAACTGAACTCCTGATTCGTCAACTTCGGCGCTACGTCCCAGTTCCTAATTAATACGGTGAACTGCGGCTCCCCGGTAACCTTTTTCGAGGTGAGGATGAATTTGCGGGGCAACGGCTTGTCCCCGTCCTCGATCCAGATCTGCCAGTCGACTTCCGCTCCGCGAAACGCGAGATGAGTACTTTTGACACCCCCGACAACGCTCGGGCCGACCACGAACCCGGACGAGGACTCCTTCAGCATTCTCTCAGCGGCGTTCTTGTACAGGATTTCTGCTCCGGGCGCGATTATGTCGAGCTTTTCCCGGGCGAAGTCGAGCGTCTCATCGAGTGTCGGCGGCGCAGCCGTGGTGGCGTACAAATTCTCCCGCGGGTTGTAGAGCGTCAGGGTCTTGCCATCGTAGAAAAATTCCTGGTTGGCGAGGTCACCCTTGCGGTGAGCGCGCAGCTTATTCGGTCGCGACACCATCAGTGTCGCAGGACTGTCATACTGCAGCTTCTGCCCGGATGTCAGTACGACTTCGAGCGTGCTCTCCGCCTTCAAAGTGAACTGCTGGCGGCTCGCCAGGTAGTCGCTCATGCGCCGCAACAATTTTTCCGCCTGAGGCTCGATCCCGGCAGGTTGCGCGTGACCAGGCTGGGGCCATCCGGCCAAAACCAGCATCGTCAAAGCGGCTAGTGAAATGATCCGCAGCGCAAAACAATACACACGGTTCATAGGTACGTCCTTTCTTATCTGATGACTCACGGAATACTCATTCCGTTGTAAGTGTTTGTCAAACTCCCTGGTCAAAACCATCCAAGTCACCATTTGGATTTGGTTCGAATTTCAGATTTGGTCTGCGCTTTTATTCCCTTTACGCCTTTTCGCGAAAAATCCGATTGCTTTTCTCATCATGTTTCTTCGACTCTGACGAGATATTAATTTACCCCCGCAAACCCCACCCAGCATAAAAACGCCGAAGGCCTGAAATGGAATGCATTAGGCCAGTCGTAAAACCGATCGCCTCGCTGCCCTGAATGCGAGCAAATGCCCTGGCGGGCCAACCCACTCCAAGGACAAAATACAGGAGGCCGAGGCAGCTATAATAGCACACGTCGAGAGTGTCTATTTTCTCCGATGGACCGGCCTCCCTGTTTTAGAAAATGGGAGTTGAGAGGAATCTGTCTACTTCCTGGTTGGAACAAACATCCGCAAATCCTCCCTGATTTTCCTTTTCCAAGGGCGGGCACCCACTCACGAGCGCGATGCAGGCTTTACGTGGTCCTGTCCATCGGTGTCTATATTAGTTTCCGTTATTTCGAACATGTTCCCAAAAATCTTCGCGTTTAAAAGGCCGTAGACGAAAGATCGGTAACGACACCTTGCCTAAGCCTCAATACTTTAGACTGAAAACGGCTCGCGATATCGTAAAGCGCATTCACCGCATGAGGATTTGGCGTGCAACAGACCGAGCACAAAAAGCAGTCGGTTTCCGGCGCAATCTTCCTGATCCAGGAGACGCACACGCCCTACGCTGGACTAATTCAGCTCTCCAGCGCCCCACTGCGCGCCGCCCTCGCACATCTGGGGCAACAGGCCGCGAAACCGCTCCGCTAATATAGGGCGAGCAGATCGACTCGAATCAAATCCGGATAGGGGGTCGAGGGTAGAGAGTCGGGGAGCGAGGGGAGAATCCCTCATCACTCGAGACTCATCCCCCGCCCCTCTGTCATTTTATTATTTCATCTTGATGATCAGTCCGCTGGTGCCTAGTTGCAACCGGGCGCCCTGAGAAACAGAACGCAGGTGCAAGACCACGCCATCCTGATTGCGCAGCACCATTCCGCCCATGCCGCCGGCCAGAGTGAGCCCGGCTTCCGCGGCCACGTAGGTTCCCGCGAGTTTGGCCGCATCGGTTAAATTGTAGACATCCCCAGTCGCCTGCGCTTTGCTGATGCCCCAATCCACCAGCGACAGGCCATCGATGGAAAACGGGTAGTCCTTTCCTTTCAAGGTCAGCTTCCCATCGCCCCAGGTGACTCCGATGCCGGCAGCGATGGAGGTGCTTTGGATGGTGACTTTCCCCGAAGGCGTGGCCTTTTCCGCAGCTACTGCGTAGCTCGCAAACGCCATGACCAAAAAGAATAGAGCGAGCCTCGAAACGGTTCGAACCTTAGACATATAACTACTTCCTCCTTGTGAGAACAGATTTTGATAAGACCATACACGGATCTAACACACTTGTATATTGGACTTTGGTCCAATACGGGTTTTAAGGTAGAAATCCGAAATTCGAAGCTCGAAATCCGAAGAAAGCTCAAACCAAGAATTGATCGCGCCAAGCATGTCCTGAGCAAGTCGAAGGAACGCCAAGCGCGCAAAGAAAGACCCGAATATTTATTTATCCAAACCTTGGCGCCCTTTGCGCCTTTGCGCGAGATATATTAAGGGTTCATCCGAAGTTGTGAGTCTCTGTTATGCGAATTCTGCTGGTTGAAGATGATGTGAAAATAGCCTCGTTCGTTCAGAAAGGGTTGCGGGCTGCGGGGTATGCAGTCGATCATGCTCCCGACGGAGAAACAGGACTGCATCTGGCTTTGACCGAGCCCTACGATGCCGCCATCGTCGACATTATGCTACCGAAACTGAATGGGTTGTTGCTGATCGAAGAGATGCGACTAAAGAAGATCAACACGCCGGTTATCATCCTGAGCGCGAAAGATTCGGTGGATGACCGCGTCAAAGGGCTGCAGACGGGGAGCGACGACTATATGACCAAGCCCTTCGCTTTTTCCGAGCTGCTGGCACGCGTGCAGGCGCTGATCCGAAGAGCCGGCGGGCTTGCTGAACCGACGCAGTTGGCCGCAGGGAATCTCGCCATGAACCTGTTAACCAGGGAAGTGGTCCGGGAAGGGAAAAGGATCGAATTGCAGCCGATAGAATTCTCCCTGCTTGAATATCTTCTACGCAATACTGGACGGGTGGTTTCAAAGACGATGATTATGGAGCACGTGTGGGACTATAATTTCGACCCCCAGACCAACGTAGTCGAGGCGCGGATCTCCCGGCTCCGCGATAAGATCGACAGGGATTTTTCTAAAAAGCTCATCCACACGATCCGCGGGGTCGGTTATGTCCTTAGGGAAAATCCTTAGGCTGCCGAACACTCTCGCCTTCCGTCTCACCCTCTGGTACGCGGGGATTTTCGCCCTTTGTTCTTGCGTGGCGTTTCTACTCTTTTACACGCTGATCACTTCGGTGCTTCAGGAACGAACCGATCAGGAGCTGCTGGCTCAAGCCCAGAGGTTTTCCACGCTGCTGGCCGGTGACGGCATCGGAGCGGTCAATAACAGCGCGGTCATCGAGGCCCAAGCCGCGGGCGAAAAGAAAGTGTTTTTTCGCCTGCTGAATCTCACGGGAGAAGCCTTTTCTTCCTCCAACATGTCCTATTGGAAAGATATCAATGTGGATGTCGGGGCGATTGAGAAGCTGCTACGAGGCAGCGGTCCGATTCTGGAAACCATTACGATTCCAAACCGCAGCGATGAAGTGCGTATCCTTTATGCCATGCTCAATCCGACCGTCATCGTGCAGGTAGGGCAGGCTATGGAAAGTCAGGCTCGACTGCTTGAGGCGTTCAAGCGCATTTTTATCATCACCATGAGTTTCTTGATCGTCCTTGCCGCAGGAGTCGGTTGGTTCATGGCCAGGCGAGCGGTTTCAGGTATTGAGGCGGTTACCCACACTGCGCAAAAGATCTCCGGCGGCTCTCTTCAGGAGCGGGTCCCGGTGAAACCCAGAGGTGATGAGATCGATCAGCTGGCCACCACGTTTAATCGGATGGTGGACCGGATTCAAACTCTGCTCACGGAGATCAAGGAAATGAGCGACAACATCGCCCATGACCTGAGAAGCCCGGTCACCCGAATCCGTGGAACGGCGGAAGTTACCCTCACCACTGGTAAGTCTCTCGAGGATTACGAGAACATGGCAGCCAGCACGATCGAGGACTGCGACCGGCTCCTCGATATGATCAATACGATGCTGCTGATATCGAAGACGGAGGCCGGCGTCGAAAAGCCTTCGGGTGAGGAGGTCGAGGTCGTGGCTCTCATCCGCAGAGCCTGCGAACTTTTCGACCCCATTGCAGAAGACAAGAACGTGAGCCTGAACTGTTACGCAGCGGAGAAAGCCTCGGTCAACGGCGACGCCCGAATGCTCCAGCGGATGCTCGCCAATATTCTGGACAATGCCGTGAAATATACCCCGTCAGGGGGAAAGATCGAGGTTTCTCTTACCGCGGCCAAGAACCATAATATAACTATCTCCATTAAAGACACGGGAGTCGGCATCTCCGGGCCTGACCTGAACCGGATTTTCGAACGATTCTACCGTTGCGATCAGAGCCGGTCCCAACCGGGAACAGGGCTGGGTCTCAGCCTGGCAAGGGCCATTGCCCGGGCTCATGGCGGGGACATTACCGTAACGAGCACCGTGAATCAGGGCAGCAGCTTTAATATCACCCTGCCGAAAGCGGCATGACCGCCTCACGTCCCAGGACGCCGCTGATCAAACCGAAGGACCAATGTTCAGCGCGAGCAAAACTTAGGTTTCGGGTGTCGGGTTTCAGGTTTCGGTTTTTAAGTCTTTTCTTCATTGTTTCGTCGCTGGCTTAGGATTTCGTGCTTGGAGTTTTCCCTTGAGTCCTTAGTGCCTCTGAAACCTGACACCTGAAACCTGGTCCATCCCGTCCTCTCCCCCCCTGCCCAACCTTACCAATTGGTAATCTTCCGGTCAGCGTCCGGTTAACCTTGATTATTTATATTGAGTCAAAATTAACGGGCGATCAGGCCCCCGAACAAGGAGGAGACTCATTATGGAAAACAATAACTTTAAACGATATTTACTTGCCCCGGTCCTGGTAAGCGTCTTACTGGGAACTGGGTATGGGATATCGAAAGCGGTGAAGGCTCCCGATCCGGTAGCTACTCCGCCAACGAAGTCGGCTGAAGTGCCAATGATCCCGGGCAACTTTAGCGAGCTTGCAGAAACAGTTCGCCCCGGGGTGGTCAATATCCAGGTGGTCAAGAAGGTAAAGAACGTCGCTTTTGGGTCTCGTAATTTCCCTGGAAACCCGTTCGGTGAGAATGGTCCCTTTGGGGATTTCTTTGGACCCTTTTCCGAGGGGAATCCGTCTGCCCGTCCCGAACAGCGGGGTGTCGGATCCGGGTTTGTCCTGAGCCGCGAAGGCTACATCGTGACCAATAATCATGTAGTCGAAGATGCGGACCAGATCAAAGTGAAGCTTTCCAACGGCAAAGAGTATGATGGCAAAGTCGTGGGTCGGGATCCGAAGACTGATCTGGCTCTGGTAAAGATCGACGGCGCATCGGACCTGCATGCTCTAACTCTAGGCAATTCCGATGAACTAAAAGTGGGTAGTTGGGTCGTCGCGGTCGGGAGTCCATTTGGATTGGAACAGACCGTGACCGCAGGAATTGTCAGCGCCAAGGGAAGGGTGATTGGTTCTGGACCCTATGACAATTTCATTCAGACCGATGCCTCGATTAACCCAGGCAACAGCGGTGGCCCGCTGATCAACACAAAAGGCGAGGTCGTGGGTATCAATACAGCGATCATCACTTCAGCTCAGGGCATCGGATTCGCCATCCCGGTCAACATGGCCAAAGAGATTGCTCCCCAGCTGCAGGAGAAGGGACATGTAACCCGGGGGTGGTTCGGCGTGAGCATCCAGGAGATGACTCCGGAACTGATGAAATCGTTCGGCCTCAAAGAAAAGAAGGGAGCACTGGTTTCTGAGGTGGTCCCGGGAAGCCCGGCAGAGAAAGCAGGAATCGAGCAGGGAGACGTGATCGTGGAGTTTGACGGCAAGGCAGTTGCCGACTCCCAAGATCTGCCCCGGATGGTTGCATCAACGCCGGTGGGAAAATCCGTGAATATCAAGCTCTGGCGGAATGAGAAAGCGCTCGACCGGCAGGTGAAGGTCGGCGAGATGGAAGAGACCGTCGAAATTGCTAAATCGCCAGCTCATAGCAAAACCCTGGGGTTCTCGGTGCAGAACCTCACCCCGGAAATGGCCAAGCGCCTCCGGTTAAAAAGTGAAACTGGCGTGGTGGTGACTCGAGTTGAACCGGGGAGTCCAGCAGCCGATGCGGGAATTCAAACCGGGGATGTCATCCGCGAGATCAACCGCAAAGCGGTGAAGAACGTAGAGGATCTTGTGCAAAAACTAGAGCAGGCCAAAGACCAGAACAATATCCTTCTGCTCGTCCAGCGCGGACAAAATAATCTGTTCGCCGCTGTCACGCCGAAGTAGCCGCTAGCTTATCTTCCCACCCGAACAACCCCTCCGCCGCCGGCGGAGGGGTTTTCTTTTCATTAGAAGTAAGAAAAGTCTAACCGCAAAAGGCTCAGCGCGGCAAAGCCGCAACCAAGACTCGGAATATCTCCCGCAAAGGCGCAAAGGGCGCCAAGAAATTAAACTTCCGGACTTGGCGTTCCCTTCGACCCTGCTCAGGACATGCTTGGCGTCCCTTCGACGTTGCTCAGGACAGTGCTTGGCGCGAGCAAAATCCCCGTTTTGGAAGCCACGGGCCACCGGAAAATTTGCGCAGATGGATAAAACTTTTGGATAGTGTTCCGAAGATCACGAAGTAAGAAAAATCTAACCGCAAAGAGGGCAAAAGATGTAGGGGCGGGTTTCAAACCCGCCGACTTCGTGATCCCCGTGTGCAGTTCACATCAGCCTGCTTGACCGACTACTCACGGGACAAAATATTCTGAGGCTCACAACGGCTGCAAGCGGAAGAAGTAACAGTTCCAGGCTTTCAGGTCGACGTACAGCCCGGGGTCGTGCATCTCATCCCCGTTCCGCTCGTAGGTCTGACCGGATAAAACGTCGACCAAGCGCCAGGTTTTTCCTCGTAACTCGTCCCAAGCCACTTGAACAACGGCCTGCGCGGCACCGTCACTGAGATTGACTACTATGAGATAGCGATCCTTGTCATTGACCCAGGTCCACGCGACCAGATTCTGATAACTCGAATTATCCGGCCAGCCCGTTCGCTTGCAGAGAGCCCACTGACCATCCCGGAACACCGGGGCATCGATGGCGTCGAGGAGCCAGTGGTAGAAAATCTGCAATGGTTTATCTGCGAGCTCCGCAGGACGTCTACCGAGAAAGACCGGCAACCTTATCTTTCGTCCCTCGAATTGGCCTTCATGGAACAGTCTTGCTCCTGGCAGGGTCGCCGTGGTTACCGCAGCCGCCCGCTCCTTTGCCGGTGAGAACGTCGCGGCAGCCCGGGGCTCGTCGTGGTTTTCGATGAACCGAAGGAGCTTCGCCTGGTAAGCAAAGTCGGCGCAGAGATGCAGCCGTACGCTCTCGGCATTATCATGCTCCAGGCGGTCATAGAGCCGCTTGTCGTAACAAAAGTCGAACCCCTGTTGTTGCAGCTCCCACTCTAGGTCCCAGTAGGCTTCGGCGATAAACAGAAATTCAGGAGACGTTTTCTTCACGGCGGGAATCAGATCACGCCAGTATTCCGTTGCCGGCCGTCGTCCCGCACGGCTGCCCCAGGTGCGTTCGAAGATTGAATTAAGCAGCAGCATTGCCATGTCGCAGCGAATGCCGTCGCACTGGCCGGCGATGCTCGAAACGGTTTCACTCACCGCTTGACGGAGCCCCGGTTGAAAAGCGTTCAGTTGCAGCACATCCTGCCACGCCGGGAAGTAGGGGTCGCGCCCGCAGGCAAAAACATGTCCACCTACCTGAGCGAACGACGCTGGGTCGTTCTTCGCATCCTCGGCGCTGCCCTGAACGAAGTATTCAGGATGCTCACTGACCCATGGATGGTCCGGCGCCACGTGGTTTGGGACAAAATCTAGGATCAGGCGGATACCCCGCTTTGCCAGTTCCTGCCGCGCGATGGCAAGTCCTTCAGGACCGCCCAGGTGTTTGTCGACTACGTAGCGTCGCACACAATAGGGAGATCCCACGTTGTCCTGCGGGCGAAAATCCGGCAGCGCCCGCTTGAAATCGTCAAGCAGGCTGTTGTTCCGATTGGCGATGGCGATGCCGGCGGGGCTCCGCTCCCAAACCCCCATCAGCCACACGGCATCGAATCCGTGCGTGGCGAGCGCATCCCATTCGGCCCCCGGTACCGAGCTCAAGGTAACGGTGGCCCCCGCTCTCGCGCTCAGCTCGGAAAGCCAGACCCAAGTATTGATTTCGTAGATGCTCGGATATCGTGGCCAGATAGACAGAATAATCACTTTCGCACTGCATCCTCTACAAATGCGCCCGCCTTGCGCGCCTCCGGTGTGCTTCGGTCGCACAGGCAAAGAGATCCAGTCTTCAAATCATTGATGATTCCCGTTCATGCTGGCGGCCCGCTTATGACTCCGTACGTTTGAAAGGCTTCAAGCAAGCCATGGAAGATTAGTCCCATGCCCATGGTGGAGACGAAAAAGCCGACGATGCGGGTTGTGGCGTCGATACCCCTCGGTCCGATCCGGCTCAGAACTTTCCTGGCATAGGCGAGTAGCAGGTAGGTGACGTACATCGTAGCCACGATGGCTACGCAGATGGCAACAGCGGAGGCGAATTCAAATTCGGAGTGTTTCACTGTCGAAGTCATGCCGAGAATCGTGGCGATGGCTCCCGGTCCGAACATGATCGGCATGGCAAGGGGCACGAAGGCGACGTCTTCATCTTGGTTGCCCGAGCCGCTTGGGATACTGGCCAGCGATGCGCCCGAGGACGAGGGTGAAAACAGTTCGAAGCCAATGCGCATGAGGATGATGCCGCCGACAATCCGGACCATACTCAGAGGAACCCCGAAGATCCACAGTATGAGATTCCCAAAGAAGAGAAAGAAAAAGGCCAAGAGCAGGGCATAAAAGCAAGATAGGCGCGCGACCCGGCGATGTTCCGCTTCGTCCTTACCTTCAAGAAGTTTCAAGAAGACCGGCAGAGCCTCCAGCGGATTAATGATCGCCAGCAACGTCGTGAACATACCGACAAATAGAGTCAGCTCTTGACTCATTCTCAAGCCGTAGAGATTGAAGGGCTTGGCACACTGGCAGGGTGCTGAAAGACCCCGTTTACCCTTCGACCAGGCTCAGGGCGAACGGTAAGGAATTTAAAATGATTGAGAATTTTCCGTTCATGCTGAGCGTGTCGAAGCATTCTGCGATTTTTTTCAGCAACCTGCTAGCGCTGTTGCTGCTGCTTGAGTTGTTGGAGCTCTCTATTCTGCTGCTCGATTTGAGCTTGCTGTGCCGACAATTGCTGCTGCACGGCTTGTTCCTGCTTTTGCCGTGCCTGCATCTGGTCGCCGATCAAAGCGCCGCCGATCAAACCGACTGCAGCGCCTATGCCGGCACCGGCACCGGCATTTCCTGTAGCGCTCCCGATGATGGCGCCCAGGCCGGCTCCGGTAAGAGTTCCGATTCCAGCGCCTTTCTCCCTCGTCGTCAGAGGCTCCGAACAGCCCAGAAAAAACGTCGCTACAGAGATTACTAAGATCGTCATGAGAGTCCGTTTCATATCCTGCTCCTTAGTGCGTCTTTCCGATCGCTATTTTCCCGGATTTTTTTGTGGCGTTCCCTTCGAGGTGTCGACTCTAATTCGATTGGTGTGCAACTCTTGAGCAATCGCAGCGATCGCTTCAGCAACCCGCTTGTTTGGATTGGCCCGGCAATACTTTTCTATCCGTTCTTGCAATTGGTCTATGGTTAAAGTTCCCACGACGTCGTAGGTGTCCATGACATAAAAATTGTGCGCGGTGAAAAACCCCGCCACCCAATGCTCTATTATCACATCGGCGATTTCGTACTGCTCGGTTGTAAGATTCTCCAGGCGCTTTTCCGAAAACTTAACGTAGTCGCCGCAGGACCTGGACCCGACCCCGAGAGCAAAATACCGACCGTTACTGTCTATGGCCAGCGTATTAGACAGTTCCCCTGAGATTAAAAGCGACCCAAGGAAGGTAGCTATAACCAATAAAGTGACTTTCATGCGATCAGTTCTCCTTCACTCCAAATATATTTCCCGTTTACAGATACTCCCGCAAACTCGTTTCATGTGACATGAACATATGCAAAATGTGCCGATCAGGCAAATGAGAGTTCACAGACTCTTGATGTCACGCATCGATCATAGCGCTTCTGTAAGCCAAGCGATTCCCCGGGTACGCTCGGAGGGCGAATCATACTCAATGAGCAGAAGCCGGGAGTGTGGTTCCCAGCACCAAAAGCGCCACTCTAGCGCTTGCAATGGTCCACCAAGGCCGCCCAAGTTAACACTGGATCGCATTGTTCTGATTTTCATTCGTTCTCCTTTTTTCTCTTTAATTCCTGAACCGAAGTCTATTGGAACCCTGTCCA
>Ga0209842_1000150_pt1 | contig 12246 bp, 11 predicted proteins | sample GWRWS3_10_20_FD_187220 | JGI IMG/M metagenome (GOLD analysis project Ga0209842, IMG submission 187220) | Riverbed sediment microbial communities from areas with vegetation nearby in Columbia River, Washington, USA - GW-RW S3_10_20 (SPAdes)... | ecosystem: Environmental > Aquatic > Freshwater >...
CCTTTGATTTCATCAGGTGGCTTTCCCCGTGCGGGCAGCACGAATTGAACGGTTGTATGAACAACACCGATCATCCCCGAGCCATCGCAGGGGAAAGCCACTACCCCGCCCCCAGCAGACAGGCGGGCGGCAATAGCGAAAGAAACGCACCAAATCATTGGCGCTACGTGGGCACTTTCAATTGCGCGCTACGGGCAGCTTAACCGTGCACCTGACAAGAGGTGCACAGATGCTGTTGGAGCCCCCAACAGGATTAATCGGGTGCCATGCCTGGGAGCAATGTAGGCCATTCTGTAGGTATCTCTTACCCGAGAGCCTCTACAAGCCAGTAACTTAGGAGAGCGAGTGACGGGAATCGAACCCGCGCTACCAGCTTGGGAAGCTGGAGTTCTACCATTGAACTACACTCGCGCGGGGTTATCCCCCTTATACAAGGTGGGGTCAAGCCTGTGCTAGTTTCGTGCTTTTAATAAATCCGCTATTTACTCGTGGCTTGCAGTGAAAATAACGAACAGTTCGAGGATAGCAGTGAGGCTGGGGCGGACAATCGGTGTCCGCCCCAGCCTTGTGAGGTGGCTTGTCAAACAAAAATCACAGGAGGACTACGCCAGTTTTAACAAGTCGCCTTCCGATCACAACCATCTCGGTTTTCGCTCAGGCGCGGATCAGACTGTGGCAATTGCTTTAATCGGCGTCCAACGCACCCTGCTTTTCTCGGTACTTGCCCAATACATGCCGCTGAGTCCCGCCTGTTCAACGACCATTTTGTACTCTCCGGGGGGTAGTTTGTTAAAGCTACCTGCAAATTCCAGGTGGTTCTCTTTTGTATCAGACCAGGAAAGTTTTACGGACTCAAGCCGCTGACCATCTTCTGATAGCAGCACGAGGTCTCCTTGGAAGCCCGTCTTGTATTTATTGTTGTACCAGATCCAGCCCCAGTAGTACTGAAGTTCCGTGAGCTTCAACTCATAATTAATAACATCGCCCACGACCTTGCCACAGAGCTGGGCCGTCGCCTTTTGCCAGCCATCGGGAGATTCCTGCTCTAAGGTCGTGCCGCATTCTTCCCCGTTTTCACCCTGTTTCACTTGGTTGCGGTGGCTCCACTGACGGGAGAGTTGGCGAAGGGTTTCCTCGATTTTGTTCGCCCTGGTCGAGTCGGCTGCGTTAAACTTCCACCGGGTGTCGTTCGGACTACCACCCCAGAGCAGGCTGCCGCTGCCTCTCGGAAGCGGGTCGCCCTCACACGGGGTCAAGAACGGTGCAGAAGCGCCGGGGTAAGGTCGAGTACCGCAACCCCCAAAACCAACGAGTGTGTTTTCAAGCTGGTATACATCACCCGAAACAGTGTGGTCTGTGCTGTTTGTTCTTCTCAAACCCCAGAGTTGGAACGGATGAACCTGGTCACCGTCAACACTGCATCTTTCAACAACCACGCCCTTTCCTGAGGCGCGCCACGAATTCTCCATGCTGAGGCACAAACCAGACTTGCCATACAGGAGCCGAAAACGACCGTCACCGTTGCCTAGTGGCGCAACAATCCAGGCCTCGTGTTTTTGGGTGTGGTCTTTGTCCCAGTCTTTAACGACCGCGCCGCCTTTTGTCGACGCGTCATAGTCGAGGTAGTTCGTGAGGTCAGCGCTGGAGATTTGGATGTTTTCGATGGTTCGGTCGTAGCCCGAGCCGGGGCACGCATTCTCGGTGAGACTGCTCAACGGCTTTCGTGGACCGTCAATTCTCGGCGGGATGGGCGGTGCGGGCGCGGGCGGGACAGGAATAAACTGCTGTACCGGTTTGGTTTCCGCGGCCTTCGCGGGCACGCCAGGAGACAGGGGGCTGTACGAGTAATTGGTGTCAATGTCTAAGCCGATGACGCCACTGAACTCGGACTCGCCGACGAAACGTGCAGCGTCGCCGTTCGGATAAATGCTGTCAGGAGCCACTGACGAGTACCCGTCCCCTCGGGTCATGGCCATCAGCTGCCCAATAGGAATCTCGATCACACCGCCGCAGGGTTTTGTTAGTGTGACAGTACCCACAAGGTCACCCGTCAGTGTGGACTTCCCCGAATATTTCTTCTTGTGCATCACCGTCTGGACATGTGCCGTCATGCCAGGCGGAACCACCACGCTTTGAGCAGGAAGAGTGTACGTGATGGTGCGTGTATCCGTGGTGCTGGTTGACCAACTTTTTTCAAAGCTGGTACTCAGTGTTTCTTTGAACTTCACACCGCCGACAAAAGGAATCTTGCCCTCTTGCTCAGATGAGATCTCGACTCCAAGTTTCAGACCCTTCGTCACCGTGTTCGTCACCGTGGTTGTATATGTGTCACTGACGCTCGGAGTGGTCCCCGTCTGATTTGGCACCGTCCCAGGCTGCTCAGTGGGACCAGGGTTTTCAACGTCAGTGCTCGCGAGGTAGGTCTCGCCGACAGGCTCGCCTGGTTGCTTGACTTCCGTCCGTTGAGAAGTGTTAGTGAGTTTAATTTTGCTCGTATCGATTGCGGTGAAAAAACTCGTGAGTTCAGGGATGCTCTGAATTTCCTGGTCCAGCTTGTAAATGTTTCCCGGAGGCGTCTCAATGGGCACAGCTTTGTGGCCGTCGGTGGGAGGAACGGGGTCGTTGGCGTGAGCGAGGGATGTTGGCACGAGTATCCCCCCAACGACAGCAACAGTGAGAAAACCGGTGAGTGCGCGGCGGGGTCGGCGGAGGGGGTTCTTTCGTTCGGGTTTCATTATCAAATCCATTTCGAGTGTCGGGCAGCGGATTCGTGAGAATTCGCTAGAACTTATTGATCGCGATAAATTCACGAACTCGTTCCAATTAGTGCGTTTTCTCCCCGTTCTCATACCAAACGGTCGTTGGTTTTCACACTGGGAGGGGTTTCATGACATTGACCGGTTCACCACCTTCCAACCGGCACTCGCTTGGAGAATCGGTTCACTTCAATAAGGAAGCTCACGCCTCTGCCCAACCGGCTGGCAGCGAGAATGTCAACCGCGTTGTTTCAGGAGATCGAGAACACCAGATACCGACTTGGCTCTGTACACTGAGGCGCGTGTTGCTTTCAGATCGTGATATCAAAGCCGAGCTGAACGTCGGCCGCATCGTGCTCGACCCGTTCCTAGCCGAGATGATCCAACCGTCGAGTGTTGATGTGCGGTTGGATCGCTTTTTTCGACTCTTCGACAATCACAAGTACCCGTTTATTGACCCGGCGGAAGATCAGCCGGATCTGACGAGGCTCGTTGAGGTTGAGCCCGGTCAACCGTTGATATTGCACCCCGGCGAATTCGTGTTGGGTTCGACGTTTGAGTGTGTTTCGTTGCCCAACGACGTTGCGGCTCGTCTGGAGGGCAAGAGTTCGCTGGGGCGACTGGGCTTGTTGACGCATTCGACTGCGGGTTTTATTGACCCCGGTTTTTCGGGCCATGTGACGCTTGAGCTCAGCAACGTTGCCACCCTTCCCATCAAACTCTGGCCGGGAATGAAGATCGGTCAGCTGTGTTTTTTTCGTCTCACGTCTTCTGCTGAACGCCCGTACGGATCAAGTGAATACAGTTCTCGCTATCAAAATCAACGCGGACCAACGGCGTCACGATCATTTCGCGATTTTCACCGTTCGGACGTGAGTGTGAGCGACTTGGGCCACACGGGATCCTAAGAAGTCGAAGACTCCGGCCCAAAAAGAAGCGGTATTTGGAGGGTGAGCCACGGGCTGAATGCCCATGGCGCGGCCTCCACCGCGGTCCGAAGGTCGAGCGGGCGGACCCACTCGAATTGGCACACCTCATCTGATCGGGGAACAATCTCGTCTGCCGTTGTGGCTGTGTAGACGGGGCACACTTCGTTTTCGACGATACCTGCCGCGTCAACGGACCGGTAGCGAAAATGAGGTGCTATCAGCTCGAGCGCATCGAGACTAATGCCGAGTTCGTGTCGCGCTCCCCGAGCAACGGCGGCGGGACCCGGTTCTCCGGGAGTTGGGTGTCCACAAAACGAACCCGTCCACACGCCAGGCCAGGTGCGTTTGGTAAGAGCGCGTCGCGTGACGAGAATTTTCCCCGACGGGTTGAAAATGTGACACGAGAACGCCAAGTGCAAGGGGGTGTCTTTGTTGTGAACAGTTGCCTTGTCGGCGACGCCAATCGGATTTCCGGTGGTGTCGAGAAGAACCACATGTTCACGGTTTTGAGACACACAAAGAAGCCTAGTCGTGCGTTAGCCTCGGAATGTGGACACACAGGACCGTGTGGTGTTATCGCAGCGGAGGCAGTACCTCGTTGACGCGGTGCTTGAGCGTTTCTTTCGCGTTTCTCAAGCACGCGCTGCGCGCATTGGTGCACCGTACCTTGCGCTGTGGCAAACGCTCGAAAAAAACACGAGTGGCGGAAAACGACTTCGTCCACGAATGGTCATGACAGTTTATGAGTCTCTCGGAGGAACCGATTTTGAGGCGGCGGCTCATGTGGGTGCCGCGTTCGAACTTCTCCACACCGCACTTATCGTGCACGATGATGTAATCGACCGGGACTTCGTTCGGCGCGGTATTCCCAATGTGTCGGGGAGTTATCGTGATCTTGCGCAAACCGCCGGTGTTTCGATTTCGACCGCCGAACACCGCGGGCTTTCGGTTGCCGTCATTGCCGGTGATCTTGCTCTGGTTGGCGCTGGCCGCCTTATTGAACACAGTGGTACCGACGATTTGACCCGGAGCCGGTTACTCGATTTGCTCGACGAATCGGTTTTTTCCTCGGCGGCAGGAGAATTGGTCGATGTTGATTTTTCGTTGAGTTCCGCTGTTCCTGCGGTTGATGAAGTTCTTGAGATGGAGCGTCTCAAAACGGCTGTCTATTCGTTTGAAGGAACGTTGCAGGCGGGCGCCGTGCTTGCCCACGCGGGCGAAGAGACGATAACAGCACTTGGTGATTTCGGTCGCAATGTCGGAGTCGCTTATCAAATCGTTGACGATGTGCTTGGTGTATTTGGCGACGAGGCAACGACGGGCAAGACCATCGTTGGTGACTTGCGGGAGGGCAAGCGCACGGTGCTTATTTCTTATGCGTCGCGTCAACCCGAATGGGACAGTGTTGCTCGGCTTGTCGGCAAACCCGATCTTTCGGACCGCGAAGCGGCCATGGTCAAGGCGATGCTGGAGAGATCGGGTGCGCGCGCCTACGCAGAAGGCCTCGCTCATGACTTTGCGCGCCACGCCTGGGAGGGGCTTGCTCACCGGGGGATTGCGGATGCGCTGCGCGACGCACTTGAGCCGATTATCGCAACCGTTTTGGGCCGGGTTCAATGACCGTTGCCGAACTTTCCTGCTATGACCGCGTGGCAATCGAGACCGCGGGGTTGGTCATCAGACGCTATTCCACTTCTTTCGCGTTGGCGGCACGGTTGCTCGGCAGACAGGTGCGTGACGACGTCGGCTCCATTTATGCGCTCGTTCGGGTAGCCGACGAAGTCGTTGACGGAGTCGCTGACGCCGCAGGCCTTGAGGCAGGCCAGGTGACTCAACGCATTGATGCTCTCGAAGCTGAAACCGAGTTGGCCATGCGGGATGGGTACAGTACCAACTTGGTGGTGCACGCGTTCGCGTTGACAGCCAGGCGGTCCGGGTTTGGAATCGAACTCACGCGGCCATTCTTTGCCTCAATGCGGGCCGACATCGTCACGGCCGTGCACACTCGCGAAAGCTTTGCTCGTTATGTGTACGGGTCGGCCGAGGTCGTTGGAGTGATGTGTCTGAGTGCGTTTCTGCATGGGCATACGCTCACACACGATCAGCGGGCTGTTCTTATTGAGGGAGCGCGCCATCTGGGCGCAGCATTTCAGAAAGTGAATTTTCTTCGCGACCTAGCAGCCGACTATGCGGTGCTTGGCCGATGTTATTTTCCTGATCTTGACGTCGAGAAGTTTAGTGAGAGAGACAAGCATGCGCTGCTCGATGACATCGAAAACGATTTAAGAGTGTCGGCGAAGGCTCTCTCTGGTCTGCCTCGTTCAAGCAGGCGCGCCGTTGCTCTCGCCCACGAGCTTTTTGCAGAGTTGGCGAGGCGGCTGCGGGCCACCCCGGCGCAGGAGCTGTTGCGCGCTCGTGTGCGGGTTCCTAACCGAGTCAAGGTGCGTCTCGCGCTTCTCTCGGCGCTCGGTCGCACACCGGCGGTTAACCCATGACGCAGAGTCAATCTCGTGGGCCGGTCATCATCATCGGGGCGGGTATTGCCGGTTTAGCCGCCGCCGCCCTCCTTGCCCGTGACGGTTACTCGGTTACTGTGCTCGAAGCACGCGATGAGGTGGGAGGTCGGGCGCGACTCTGGGAGAGCAACAGCTTTCGTTTCGATACCGGACCATCGTGGTATCTCATGCCTCAGGTTTTCGACCATTTTTATCGACTTCTCGGCACGACTGCGGCCGAACAACTTGACCTTGTTGTCCTCGACCCGGGGTATCGCGTGTGGTGCGAAGGGTATGCCGATCCGCTTGATATTGCTGCCACGCGCGCAGAAAACGTTGCGCTTTTCGAGGCCATCGAACCCGGTTCGGGTGCGAGGCTCGAAAAATATCTTGACTCGGCTGCCGACACCTATACAATCGCGATGCGTCGCTTCTTGTACACGTCATTCGACTCGGTCGGCTCCCTTGTGAAGGGTGACGTGCTCAAACGCGCCTTACGCTTGAGCCGGTTTTTGTTCGAGTCTCTCGATTCTTTCGCGTCGCGCGCGGTCACCGATGTGCGACTCCGCCAGATTCTCAGTTATCCGGCTGTGTTTCTTGGATCATCGCCTTTTATGACTCCCTGTCTGTACCATTTGATGAGCCATTTCGACCTTGACGATGGTGTTCGTTACCCGATGGGTGGATTCGCGCGGATTATTGACTCGATTGCCGCGCTCGCGGTCGCACACGGAGTGCGCATCGAATGCGGGGCGAGGGTGACGGGGATTCGAACGATCCCCAATCCGATGGGTCATCGCAGGGCTGCCGAAGTTGGTGGGGTCGACTACCTGGATTCGCAGGGCGCGCGCCACACCGTCGCGGCCAGTCTGGTGGTTTCAGCGGCTGACCTCCACCACGTCGAGACCGAACTTTTACCGCCGTCGCTTCAGACGTATGGGGTCGAGTATTGGGCTCGTCGCACGGCTGGTCCGAGTGCGGTGCTCGTCTTTTTGGGGGTGCGGGGGAAGCTTCCGCACCTCAAACACCACACATTGTTTTTCACAACCGACTGGCACGATAATTTTGAGCGCATCTTCGGTACGCCTTCCTCGATACCTGACCCGGCCTCACTCTATGTGTGCAGGGCGAGCGCGACCGACGACAGTGTCGCGCCCGACGATGATGAAAACCTTTTTGTACTTGTCCCGGTTCCGGCCGACCCGAGAATTGGTTTCGGTGGCATTGACGGGGCGGGTGACGACGAGGTTGAGCGAATCGCTGATGCGGCAATCGCACAAATCTCGTCGTGGGCCAGCGTTTCCGATCTGGCCGAGCGAATTGTGGTCAGACGAACGGTGGGTCCTGCCGATTTTGCGGCGGAGCTGAACTCCTGGAAAGGAAGCGCACTCGGCCCGGCTCACATCTTGTCACAGAGTGGTCTTTTTCGGCCGGGAAACCGAAGCGCCACGGTTGACGGGCTCTACTACGTTGGTGGTTCGACGATTCCCGGAATCGGATTGCCCATGTGTCTGATCAGTGCCGAAGTGTTGGTGAAGACTCTTCGCGGAGACATGAGTACAGGCGCCCTTCTCGAACCGTTGTCGGCCCGCGCACCCGCGGATTTGTCGAGGGTCGGCGACTGAATGGCTTTCCTCTATCTTGTCGCCCTCAGCGTCTCACTCGCCGGGATGGTTGTGGTTGATCGACGGTACCGATTGTTTTTCTGGGCGGATGCGCGCCGCGCTGCACTTGTCATGTTGGTTGGGATTGTTCTTTTCGTAGCGTGGGACGCCGCCGGAATCGGTCTCGGAATTTTCTTCCGAGGCGAGACTGTGTTCATGACGGGGGTGCTGCTCGCCCCAGAGTTTCCAATCGAGGAGGCGGCTTTTCTCGCGCTTCTTTGTTATTTCACGATGAACGTTTTCGCCACGGTACAGCGCCTTACTTCTCAAAAACGGTCGTCATGACTTATTGGCTTCTTGACGTTATTTTTCTCGCTATCGCCGCGGTGGTTGTCGTGCTCGTTGCCAGCGCAACTCGCCGTCGGCCCCAGGAACCAATCGGGGTGTCACTAGTGATCACCGCGACCCTGCTCTTGGCAACCACAGCGATATTCGACAACGTCATGATCGGAATCGGTTTGGTGGCGTACAACCCCGCCCGCATCATGGGAATTTACGTTGGCAGCGCCCCGCTTGAAGATTTTTCTTACGCGCTCGCTGCCGCGATCATTCTCCCTGCCCTGTGGGTGCTGATTCCGGAACGAAGCTCGTTTCCCGATTTGGCGGATACTGAGGGCGAAGTGAAGCGGTGAGGGGGAGAGCCATTGTGCGTGCCGTGGTCGTGTCGTCGCGTCCATTGTCGTGGCTCAACACGGCATTTCCCTTTGCCGCCGCCTATTTATTGACGGCGCGCGAGATTGATTTGGCGTGGATTCTCGGAACGGTATATTTCCTTATCCCTTACAACCTCGCACTGTATGGGATTAATGACGTTTTCGACTATGAATCTGACCTGCGCAATCCACGCAAAGGGGGAATTGAGGGCGCGGTTCTTGGTCGTCAACTGCATCGCGTGACGATCACCGCGGTGCTCGTCACGAATATTCCATTTCTTGCATGCTTGAGTGTCATTGGCACGCCGTTATCGACGCTTGTTCTCGCATTCAGTGTCTTTGCGGTTATCGCCTACAGCGTTCCGGGTCTGCGCTTCAAGGAACGTCCCGTCGTCGATTCGTTCACCTCCAGTGCCCACTTTGTCAGCCCCGCGATTTTTGGCTTAGCCCTCGCGGGTGCCGAGGTCACGCCTGCCCTGGTGGTGATTGTCGTGGCGTTTTTCTTGTGGGGCGTGGCGAGCCACGCTTTTGGAGCGGTGCAAGACATCATCCCGGACCGGACGGCACAGATAGCGTCAATTGCGACCGTCTTTGGTGGCCGGGTGACCGTTCGGTTTGCAGCGATTGGCTACCTTCTCGCGGGGGTCGGTCTATTCACCCTTGCGCCGTGGCCGGTAGCGCTTGCCGGTGCGCTCGCCGTCCCCTATGCGATCAACGCCCTGATGTATTGGTCGATTTCCGACGAAAGTGCAGCGCGGGTTAATGTGGGTTGGCGCCGATTTTTGTGGCTGAACTACCTCACCGGCTTTGCCGTGACCGTGCTCAGTATTTGGTGGTGGCTGGATTATTCCTGATCAGATTCATCGGCCCAACCGAGGTCTCGGGCCATGCGTTCGAGTACCGACACGGCAGTCGTAAGCTCGTCGTCAGTGACTCCGCTGGGTGTGGTTTCACGGCAGGCTGCGACCACGTCGCTGAGGCGCGTGAACGCGGTTCGGCCCCGATCAGTCAGGGCGTTTTCGCCGCCTTTCGTGACCACCCAGCCGCTTTCGCTGAGCTCAACGAGGTGGTCGTCGGAGCTCTCCGAGTCTCCCCGAGCGAGAAATGGTCCCAGTGTCACGTCAAGTTGTTCGGTTGATGCTGGACCACGCGAGAGCGCATTGAGAAGCTGCCATTGAGTGCGGGTTACGCCGTGTTCGTCGAGCAAGTCTGCAACATGATTCTCAATGAGGGCGTCAATGAGTCGGACCCAGAACCCGATTGGCCTCGTTGTCGTCATGCAGGCAGCATAACGTTGTGCGCGCAACTAGCCAACGATTTTGGTGTCGGCCACGCCGGGGTCACTCACGCACTCGCGGTGGAGGGGTGACGGGAAGAAGCAAGAGCAGACCGGCGAGCAGAACAATTAAAATGCCAAGTATGCCCCAGAATTGCGCGCCAAGTACCGCGATGAAGAGTGAAAATAGGGTTGGCGCGAGGGGCGATACGGCCCGGCCTGTTGTGGCGTAAAGTCCGAAAACTTCAGCTTCCCGTCCAGGCGGGGTGATGCGCACGAGAAACGTGCGGCTTGCTGATTGGGCTGGTCCGACAAACACGCATAAGAGCGTTCCACCGATCCAGAATGTCGTTGCGCCTCCGTCGTGGGCGAGGATGACCGCAACGCCAATCACCAGCAGGCTTGCCAGTGAGGTAACGATGATTGGCTTGGGTCCGAATCGATCATCGAGGACACCGGAAATAAACGTACTGATACCTGCAATCACGTTGGCAACAATGGCAAAGATAATGACTTGGCCGGCAGTGAATCCAAATGTTCCTTGGGCGAGAAGGCCACCGAAGGTGAAGATGCCGACGAGGCCGTCGCGAAAGAGTGCGCTCGCGATAAGGAACTGTACGGTCGCTCGGCTCCCTTTCCAGAGCTTCGCGACGTCGTGGGCAAGCACGAGGTAGGACCGAAAGAAACTCACCTGAACGCGACGCTTATTGGGAGCGATTTCCGGCACCGCGAAGAGCACCGGAAGAGAGAAAATGAGCGTCCATCCCGCTGCGATCAAGGCGATCACGCGAATGTTGAGACTCTCTGTCTCGGGAATCAGGAGTAAACCGCCGTGGCCCGCGACTCCGGTGTCGATAATGACGCCGAAGTAGACGATGCAGAGGAGGACGATTCCGCCGAGGTAACCGAATCCCCAACCGAGTCCGCTCACTTTGCCGATTGTCGCCGGTGTGGATACTTGCGCAAGCATGGCGTTGTAATTGACCGTGGCGATCTCATAAAAGACCGTGCCCGTCGCGATGAGAACGACGCCGAGCAGGTAGAAGGAAGGTGTGCCTTGGACAAAGAAGAGTAGCGCCGACGTCACGATAACGGCGGCAGTACTGACCCCTAACCAGAGCTTTCGGCGCCCTGACGCGTCGGAACGCTGGCCGAGAACGGGGGCGACGAGAGCGACGATGAGGCTTGACGCCGCGATGCCCCAGCCGAGTCCGCTTGAGAGGGTTGCTGCGGCGTCGGACACCGCGAGGTGCGCCGGTCCGGCGGGGTCGGTCTCGGCCAGTCGTGCGGCGACGAGGGTGGGATCAATAAAAGCGCTACCCGTGAGGTAAACGGTGAAGATGAAGGTGGTAACGACCGCGTTGAACGCGGCGCCCCCGCAATCCCAGATGGCCCAGCTGATGACGGGCCAGCGGCCTCGGTGCAGCATCGTCGTACGTCCGGACGGTTGGGCAACGGTCGTGTTGCCACCGGAGGACGCGGGCATGCGATCAGGTTAGCGAAGCGCGATTGGCTTGCAGTCCGCGCCGCGCCGCAGGGTCCCTTCTCAAGTTGAGTCGGCAAGACTCAGGTTTGTCACTGGTGCTGTTGACGCGACTTCGCGAGAGTGTCATACTTGAGTCAGCTATGCTCAACTTTTTATTTTTAGCGTGAGAAACACAAGGGAGAGTCACAATGGCACGTGCAGTAGGGATTGACCTCGGAACGACCAACTCGGTTGTTGCGATACTTGAGGGCGGTGAGCCCACGGTCATTGCCAACGCGGAGGGCCTGCGGACGACGCCATCGGTCGTTGCGTTCACAAAAGACGGCGAAGTTCTCGTCGGCGAAACGGCGAAACGCCAGGCGGTCACCAACGTTGACCGCACCATTTCATCGGTGAAGCGTCACGTGGGCACCGATTGGGCTGTCGATATTGACAGCAAGAAATACACGCCGCAGGAGATTTCAGCCCGAATTCTTGCGAAACTCAAGCGCGACGCCGAGCAGTATTTGGGTGAATCGGTCACGGACGCTGTTATTACGGTGCCTGCCTACTTTAATGACGCTGAGCGTCAGGCGACGAAAGAGGCCGGGGAAATTTCCGGTCTTAACGTTCTTCGAATTATCAACGAACCGACCGCGGCTGCGCTGGCCTACGGTCTCGACAAGGGTAAAGAAGACGAACTTATTTTGGTCTTTGACCTCGGTGGAGGAACCTTCGATGTGTCTCTGCTCGAGGTCGGTAAAGACGATGACTTCTCGACCATTCAGGTGCGATCAACCGCGGGGGACAACCGACTTGGTGGCGATGATTGGGATCAGCGCATAGTCGAATGGCTCATCAAGCGATTCAAAGACTCAACTGGCGTTGACGTCTCGAAAGACAAGATCGCTCGTCAGAGGCTCAAGGAAGCATCTGAGCAGGCAAAGAAAGAGCTGAGCTCGTCAACGAGCGCAAACATTCAGTTGCCGTATCTCTCGCTCACCGAGA